>Ga0316189_10002579_pt1 | contig 17737 bp, 10 predicted proteins | sample LowCovwburrow_MG_FD_204930 | JGI IMG/M metagenome (GOLD analysis project Ga0316189, IMG submission 204930) | Coastal sediment microbial communities from Maine, United States - Lowes Cove worm burrow | ecosystem: Environmental > Aquatic > Marine > Coastal > Sediment | place: USA: Maine...
TGCGCCATCACCCGGCCTGGTCGAGCAACTGCGATTGGTCTCTGGCCCTGGACTTAGAGTGGACACCGGCATCGCAGAGGGCGACCAGATCCCCTCTGAATTCGATTCGATGATCGCCAAGATCATCGCGTACGGTCGCAACCGCGACGAAGCGATGGCCCGACTGCGGCGCGCTCTGCTAGAGAGCGAGGTCGTGATCCGCGGAGGCACCTCGAACAAGGGCTTTCTGCTCGGATTGATCGACAACCCTGCGGTCGTGTGCAGTGAGGTGGATGTCGGCTGGGTCGATCGACTGGTCGCCGAGGGCAGGCACGTTTCGCGCGAGGGCGCCGAGATCGCCCTGCTCCAAGCCGCGATCGAGACCTATGGCGCCGAGCTCGAGATCGAGCGAGCGCAGTTCTACACCTCCGCAGCGCGCGGTCGCCCAAAGGTCGAAGACCGTCACGGCCACGCCATGGAGCTCACCTACGCGGGGAACACCTACGAGCTGACCGTCTATCGACTGGGTCCGCACCGCTACCGGATCGATGTCGACGGCCGGCGCGTAGAGGTCTCGGTCGAGCGGTTCGAGGGCGCGGAGCGAAGGCTGCGCGTGGGCGAGCAGAACTTCCGCATCCATTCGGTCGACCAGAGTTTGAGCGTGCTCGTCGAGGTCGACGGTGTCCCGCACCGAATCTCTCGGGACCGTGGTGGGCTGGTACGCGCGCCATCGCCGGCTGTCGTCGTCAACGTCCTCGTCACGGCGGGTCAAGATGTGGAAGTCGGCGACGGGCTCGTCGTTTTGGAAGCCATGAAGATGGAGATGGTCATCGGCGCGAAATTCGCGGGCAAGGTTCGCGAGGTCATGGTGATGAACAACGTGCAGCTCGCGATCGGTGCGCCGATGTTGCTCATCGAGCCTAGCGGGGGCGAAGAGACGCCCGCGGCCAGTGAGCGACTGGACTTCTCGAACCTTCTCGAGCGCCGCGATTCCAGCTGGTCCACTTCGCGCTATAATCTTAGGGAGCTTCGACGCTTGATGATGGGCTTCGACGCGGACCGAGTCGAGCTCTCGCGCGAAATGGCAGACGGAGAGAGCCCCAGTGCTGGCGTCCCGACGTACGACCCGGGGCGCGTTGCTTACGAGGACGAGACACTCGAGATCTTCGTGGACCTGATCTCGCTCTTCAGACGCCATTCCCGCGACGAAGACGGGACAGAGGAATTCGGAAAGCACACCGCGGAGGAGTACCTGTTCACGTTTCTCCGCGACCTTGTGGTCCATCGTGAGGAAGATCTTCCCCAATCGTTTGTCACCAAGCTCCGCAAAGCCCTCAGCCACTACGGCGTGGACGAGATCCGGCGGAATGCGGAGCTGAACGGGATCCTTTTCCGCATCTGCAAAGGGAACAATCGAGTCGACGAGCAGATCGCACCGATCCTGAGCGTGTTGCAGCACCGGCTCGACCACATAGGCGCAGTTCGCGAACACGTGGACGATGGGTTCCGTGCCCTCCTCTCCCGTCTGATCATCGAGACCCAGGACCGGTACCCGGCGGTTCACGATCTAGCGCGCGAGATTCAATATCATTACTTCGAACGACCGATTCAGGAACAGGTGGCGAACCAGGCGCTGAATAGAGCTGGGGAAATCCTCTCTGGCTTGCCTGCCGAAGCAGAAGCGGCGGACAAGGCCGCTCGCATCGAGGAGCTCGTCGAACTTCCCTATCCGCTCAAAGGATTCATGTCGCGGAGGCTCGCACAAGCCAAGCGCGATGAACGCTTGGTGATGCTCGAAGCTCTGGCCCGACGCTACTACAAGATGTGCGAGCTGAAGGATTTCGAGATCCACTCCGACGCAGGAATCGACGTCTCTAGTTGCTGGTACGAGTACGAAGGAAAGAAGATCCACTTCTTCGCCACGCACATCAGTGGAGAGCGACTGTCCGAAGCCATCGCCGTCTTGAATCGCCGGGTGGAAACCGTGCCGAGCAGTGAAGACGTGGTGGTGGACTACTACGTCTTGCACGGGGACGAGCTCGAGAGCCCCGACAAGACTTCTGACGGTCTTCGGCAGCTGCTGGAGGCCACAGCGCCGCCGCATCCGGTGCGACGAATCATCGTGTCCGCGACCGGAAGCGAAACCGGCCTTGGGGCCAACGAGCTGCAAGCCTTTACGTTCCGAATGAAGGACGACGGCTTTCAAGAAGAGGTCATCTACCGCGGAATGCACCCGATGCTGAGCAAGCGGCTCTTCTTGTGGCGCTTGAAAGACCTAGAGACCGAGCGCGTCGAGTCCGCCGAAGACGTGTACTTGTATCGGGTGACCGGCAAAGACGAGCGTCTCATCTGCCTGGCCGAGGTTCGCGATCTGACGCCCGTTCGCGACGCCGCGGGGCGCGTGGTCGCGCTTCCGAGCCTGGAACGGACCCTGTCCAAGTGCCTGGTCGAGATCCGACGCGAACAGAGCACCCGGCCTGAGCGAAAGCGCTATCAGTGGAATCGGGTTCACCTGTTCCTCTGGCCGCGACTGGACATCAGCCAAGACGAGATCAACGGCATCATTCACAAGCTAGCCCCGGAGACAAGCGGCCTTGGGCTCGAACGGATCGTGGTCCAGGGCGACATTCGCAATCCCGCGACCGGTGAGTTCGAGCGGAAGCTGCTCGACGTGTCTAATCGGGGGCGGAGCGGCCTTCAAATCCGCCTACGTGATCTCCCAACCCAACCCATGCGGCCGCGCAGCGCATACGAGCAGACGGTGGTGCGCTTGCGTCAGCGAGGCCTGACGCACCCCTACGAGATCATCTCCATGCTCACACCGGACGAGGACAGCGCAGTTCAATCTGACTTCCCTCACGGCGTGTTTCGGGAGCTCGACCTGAATGATGCAAATGAGCTCGTGCCTGTCGACCGACCGCCTGGAAGCAACAGGGCCAACATCATCGTCGGTCTGATGACGAGCTACACCGACAAGTATCCGGAAGGCATGACGCGCGTCGCACTTTTTGGGGACCCGAGCCGAGGCATGGGGGCCTTGGCCGAACCCGAGTGTCGACGGATCATCGCGGCCCTCGACCTGGCAGAGGAAATGCAGGTGCCGCTCGAATGGTACGCGGTTTCCGCTGGCGCGAAAATATCCATGGAGAGCGGGACCGAGAACATGGACTGGATCTCGGACGTCCTGCGAAGGTTGATCGAATTCACTCAAGCTGGCCTCGAGGTCAACGTGCTGGTGTGCGGGATCAACGTGGGCGCCCAGCCCTACTGGAACGCTGAAGCCACGATGCTGATGCACACCAAGGGCATCTTGGTGATGTGCCCGGGGAGCGCGATGGTGCTCACCGGCAAGCACGCGCTGGACTACTCGGGCGGCGTTTCGGCCGAAGACAATACCGGCATTGGCGGATACGACCGGGTCATGGGCCCGAACGGCCAAGCGCAATACGCCGCCCGCGACCTCTCGGATGCCTGTCACATCTTGCTCCGGCACTACCGGCACACCTACGTCATGCCGGGCGAGCGCTTCCCGCGGCGCGGGGCCACGAACGACGCCGTCGACCGCGATGTCTGCGATTCACCACACGGACACGTGGGCGCTTCCACGTTTGCGACCGTGGGTGAGGTGTTCAACCCAGAAACCAACCCCGGCCGGAAGCGGCCTTTCGCCATTCGCAAGGTCATGCGCGCGGCGACCGACCAGGATCAGGACGTACTGGAGCGCTGGTATGGCATGCGGGACGCGGAGACCGCTGTGGTTTGGGATGCACATGTCGGTGGCTATCCAGTCTGCCTGATTGGGCTCGAGTCACAGCCTCTGTCGCGACTTGGGTTCGTGCCGGCGGATGGGCCCACCGTCTGGACGGCAGGCACCTTGTTCCCAATGTCGTCGAAGAAGGTCGCCCGTGCGATCAACGCCGCAAGCAACAACCGGCCGGTGGTCGTATTGGCCAACCTGTCCGGTTTCGACGGCTCGCCTGAGTCCTTGAGGCAGATGCAGCTCGAGTATGGCGCCGAAATCGGCCGAGCGGTGGTCAACTTCAAGGGTCCGATTGTGTTCCTGGTGATCTCTCGGTACCACGGCGGGGCTTTCGTCGTGTTCTCCAACAAGCTCAATCCCTCCTTGGAGGTGTCGGCTCTGGAAGACACCTACGCATCGGTGATCGGCGGTGCACCCGCCGCAGCAGTGGTGTTTGCGGGCGACGTTCGCAAGCGAACCCTCTCAGACGAACGAATCATCTCGCTTCAGCAAAGGCTCGACGCGGCCGACGGCGCCGAGCGGCTGGCTTTGCGCGATCGCCTCACGAAGATGAAGAAGGTCGTGCATTCGGAGAAGCTTCGTGAGGTCGCTGAGGAGTTTGATGGAATCCACAGCGTGCATCGCGCGCTGAAGGTCGGATCCGTCCACAAGATCATCCCGGCTAGCACCCTGCGGCCTTACCTGGTGGATGCGATTGAACGAGGAATCCAACGCGAGCTTGCCAAGGGATGACGATACGCTGGCTGCTCCTTCCCGCTTCTGCTTTGCCCGAAGGAGACGGCTGGCTTGGATTCGAAGAGCGGAAGGTCTTGGCCAGCCTCCGCTTTGCAAAGCGGCGTTCGGACTGGAGGCTCGGCCGCTTCGTCACGAAGCAAGCGCTGTCCTCGTTCGCTGAAATCGACACCCTCGATCGGATTCAGGTCATCGCTGCGACGGATGGGGCTCCCGAAGTCTTCATCGACGGAGCGAAGCTCGACTCTGGCATCTCGATCAGTCATCGCGAGGACCTGGCTGCCTGCGTCATCTCACCCAAAGCCACGGTCGGCTGTGATCTCGAGGCGGTCGAGCCGCGAACGTCCCGTTTCGTGAACGACTTTTTCACCGATCGCGAGCGTGCGGAGGTGGAGAACACGGCCGGCCCCCAACGCGAACGTCTGGTGGCTCTCACCTGGAGCGCCAAGGAGAGCGCGCTCAAAGCACTGCGAGTGGGACTGCACCGAGATACCCGCAGCGTCGAAGTGCAGATCGACGATCTCGACACGAACGAGGCCGGCTGGCACGCGCTTCGCGCCACGGTCAGCCCCGAGGATCGGGGTTTTCGTGGATGGTGGCGTCGAGAGGGCGGCGTCGTTCTCACCGTCATGTGCGAAAGTGCCGAAGCGATCGACCCTGAACAGCTAGGCGCCCGACGAAAGCTAGAGCCCGAGTAAGGCCTCAGTGGCGGAAGCGATGCTCGCCAGAGCCATGAGGCCCCAGATTGTCAGAAAGGCGTAGCCCAGCTTCAGGTTGAGGGGTGAGCCAACCCGCAAGCCACGGCGCCGCATCGCCACCCGAGTGAAGATCCCTCGACCGGCGAAGTACAGATACATCCCACCGCCGACGAGCCCGAAGTATGCCCAGCTAGGTTTGCCGAGGATCAACAGAATGGCTGCGATCGGCAGGGTCCAGAGGGTGAGGAAGTCCCAAGCCGCTTCGCCGCGAATGTCGGCCCAGTACGCAGCCTCCACGTCCCCTTCCGCCTCGGATAAGCCGAGACTCACACCGGTCTCCGGCCAGAGCCAGACAATCGTCTGCCCGCCCCAGCAGAGCAGTGACAGTGCGAGCAGCACGATTCCCGAGAAGATCTGCATATGGATGTCTACTCAGGACTTGCCGAGCCAGCCGCGCAGGCGGTTCAAGACCCCGCCCTTCTCTTTCGCGATCTGCTTCTGAATCTTGCCCAGCGTCTTCGACGAGGTTTCGAGTGGATCAAAGCTCGAAGCGAGTGCGGCAATCGAATCCTGGAAGTCTCTCACGACTTCTGCCAGACTCGGGTCCGCTGCGAGCAACGCCTCGAGCTCCCTCTCGTCTTGTTCGGATGCCGCGCCGGCCGCATGGAGCGCCGCTAGCAACTCTGCTCGTTCTTGCTGTTCGTTCATGCCTTCATCGCCCGGTGAATGATGGGGAGCACGGCTCGAAGCTCTCGCATGCCCGCGAGGATTCGAGACTTGACCGTGCCCACGGGAAGGTCGAGCTTGTCCGCGATTTGGCCGTGGGACATACCTCGGAAGTACGAGAGCTCGAGAACCGCACGCTGTTCGGCGTCTAGCCGCTTGAAGGCTTGCCGTAGGGCCTGGTGCCAACGTGTGGACGAGGCCATCATGTCCGGGCGCTTTCGCTCCGTAACCAGCGCGTCGCCCTCGCTGTACTCGAACTGCCGGTCTCCGTATCGACGTTTACGCGCTCGCAGTGCATCGAGCGCCCTGCTTCGCGCAACCGTGACGACCCAGGCGATGACGCTTCCGCGCTTGCAGTCAAATTGGCTCGCGCGGCGCCAGAGCTCGACGAACACGTCTTGCAAGAGCTCTTCGGCTTCGGCCGGAGAGCCGAGCATCTTGGTCAGCAACGCGAGAACGGTGCTGGCATAGTTGGTGTAGAAAGCGCTCAGCGCCGGGCCTGAATCACCACTGGCCATCGCGGCGACGAGCTCTTCGGGGTCGGCGGGTCGAGTTTGGGTCATCATGGATCCGTGAATGCAGGCGCGGCCTGAATGGTCCCGAGACTACCAAACTCGGCGTCGAGCTCGCGGTGCAGCTTGATCTCCTCGCCGACGGTATCCCACCAGTCGGCCGCCTGTTCCTGCGTCCAACGCTCGATCGGCAATGCGCGCAGCCGTTCCGCGACTTCGAGCCCCGAAGCAGGCCGATCGGCGGCTTTCTTTTCGAGACACTCCATGATGATGAGCTCGAGGTCCGGGTTCAGGTCGCGGTCTCCTGTCATCGACAGAGGTTCCGGGGCGGCGCTCAGATGCTGGGCGCAGATCTCGATGGCGTTGGTTCCCTCGAAGACGAATCGACCCGCGAGAAGGAAGTAGCCGACCGCCCCGAGTGCGTACAAATCGGAACGCGCATCGATCGAAGGCGGGTCGAGAATCTGCTCTGGGCTCATGAAGCGGGGCGTGCCGATGATCGCCTCGGTCCAGGTCTTGGTGGCGTCGACGTCGGACTTCACGTTCTTCACCAGCCCGAAGTCGAGCACCTTCGTGACATCATGTGCCCCACCCTGCTGGGTCAGCATGATGTTGTTGGGCTTGATGTCCCGATGAACCAGACCCATCGAATGGGCTTCGTGAAGGGCCATGGCGCACTGGCGCAAGATGTGAATGACTCGTGACTCAGGCAGCGGCCCTTCGGTACGGACGACCTCGACCAGGGTCACGCCGTCGAGCAGCTCCATCGCGTAGTAGAAGGTCCCTTCTTCGGTACGGCCGTAGTCGTAGATCGTCACCGTGTTCGGGTGCCGGAGCTTCGCGGTCATCTGCACCTCGCGTCGAAATCGGTCGAGGTCTTCTGGTGCGCTGAGCTCCGGGCTCAAGAGCTTGATCGCCGTGGGGCGCTTGAGCATCCCGTGCTGCGCGCGATACACCGTTCCCATCCCGCCCTCGCCGAGCTTCTCTTCGACGATGTATTGCCCGAGCTTTTTTGCGTCGTATACGTCTTTTCGGAGCCCGTAAATGACCCTCGTTGCCCAGGCAGCCAGCAAGGTAGTCAGCGCCCAGGCAAAGCCGATTTGAATCGACTGGCTTCGCGCCAGAATGCTGGGCTCTTCGATCTTCCGGAAGAAGCCGTGGCTGTTCCAGACCTCGAGATCGACCGTGAGGAAATTGAGATAGACGGCGACGACGAGTGGGATTCCAATCGCAAGACCCAGCCAGGCAGTGTGCCTGGCAGTGCTGGGAACGAAGATCGCCCGGGCGATGAGACCGAAGGACAACGCGTACGCCGTCGTGGTCGCAGCGCCGGCCGCCGCCGGGAGATAGCCGCCCATCACGACGAGCCCGACGCTAGTCAGCACCAGGCCGATACCCTCGACGATTTGAATGGCGCGCGTTCCGAGGGGACGCGAGCGACAAATCAACCAGACGCACGTGACTGGAATCCAGGCCGCCGCGTGGGCCCAGAAAGAAGGATGCGTCAGCTCTCCGCGCAGATACCCAAACGCTGCGCCGAGAACGATACGCCCGATCAAACCCAAGAAGAGGATCAGCGCGACAGCAAAGCCAAAGGCAGCCACACGTTGCTGCAAGAACTCCCGGCTATCGCTGGTTTGGCCTACTCCGGTGGTCACGCCGCCTCGATTATATACTGCTTCGGGCCGCGCATCTGGCCAAACAGATCACCCGGACCTACTCCAGTGTTGACACTCCCTCACGAGCCCGGGTATCAACGTGACGCGACCTGAGGGGATGAGGCGGATAGCGGCAACGATGTTGGTTCTTGCGCTCGCGTGCGGGGGCCGACGTCGATGGAAGCCTCACGCTGATCGACGGCCGATTCGTTCCGGACCGGCACGCGCTTCGCTTGTTCGACCATTTCTTGTCGACCGAGGGCGAAGTCAGCCCCGAACGAATCCGCGAGATGGTGCAACGGGCGGCCCGGGCGCGCGTGCCGTCCGACCAGCTCGCCGCCGTGGTGACCCTCTTCGACGAGTACCTGCAAGAGCTCGGCGTCACTACTGGCCGGGCGCCTGCGGGTTCGGCGACTCTTCGTCGTCGCTGAGATAGCCGAGGGCTTTGAGCTGCGCGCTGAGCTCTTTGCTTAGCTCCGCATCCGGCGCCGGGCGCGTTGCAGCGGCTCGATCCAGGGCCCGGCAATGCTCCGAGAGCTCTGCGGCCGCAGGGTGATCCCCGGCTGGGATGGGCTGCTCTTCATTAGGATCGCGTGAGAGCTCGTAGCGAAACACCTGACCTTGATCGGCTACCAGCTTCGACTCCCCCACCCAGAGCGCGGCGGTCGAAAGCGAACAGGGTAAGGTCGAGTCCGCGGGTGCGGGTCGATTTCGAAAAACGCTCGCCACGTTCGGCGGCAATACCTCGGGCAAGGCGCCGTCCAGAACGAGCGAATGAGCCGCGCTAGAAGGGACATCCTCGGGAAGCTCGATCCGCCCGTCGGTGCTGAGGTAGACGAGCGGAACGCGGGTCACGGGCTCGTAGAAGAAGCGCCGGCCGTGTTCGACCATTTGATGCTCACCCAAGTATTCTCCGTGATCGGATGTGACGACGAGACGATACCCACGCTCGAGCCAGCCATCTGCCTCCAGGACTTCCAGGGTCGCGGCAAGCGAGCGATCAGCACGTAGAACCGAGTAGTCGTACACATCGGAGAGGTGCGAGAGCCAGCGCTCGGCCTCGGCGTCCGTCAACTCCCCGGCCTCGAAACGGCGACGTTGCGGATTGGGCGTCATGGCCGCTCTGGCGGGGAGAAAGCCAATGCCGGGCGGAATCGCTCTCCAGGGAGAATGAGGGTCGGCAATGTTGATGAACACGAAGAGCGGCTTGTCCCGGTCCAGAGCAAGGTAGTGCAGAATCAGCTTGAGGCGTTGGGCTAGCCGGTGGCCGTGCATCTCCGGATAGGTCTGGGCCACCACTGCGTGAGCGAAACCGCGCGTCAGGCCGGACTTCTCCGAAACGACGGGATTGCCCGACAAGAGAAGGGTTTGATAGCCCCGCGCAGCCATGTCTTCAGCCAATGTGGGGTAGCGAGCGTCGAGCGGCGTGACGGTCTGCCAGCTCAGCTTCTTCGCCCCGTAGCGGATGCCGGCCTGGTGCTCCTCCGAACCGAGTCCGGTGAAGAACGTGGCATGACTCGGGAGGGTCCAAGTCGAAGGCGAGTGTGAACGGCACGCGTAGCTCGCTCCGAGCTCGACGAGTTTCTCGAGGCTGGGTGTCGTCGGACGCGCATACCCACACAAGGAGGCGCGATCGGCCCGAAGCGTGTCCATGACCACGAAGATCACGGTAGGCTGGGAACCGGCTTCCTTGAGCGCCTTGACCGAGAGCACGACCGCGACGCCTATCGCGAGAACTGCAAATACCGGAAGAAGACGCCTGGCTATCGAGGAGTCCGGCACGGCGCAACGGTATCACGAACTGCTGCTGCGGACGGAGATACTGCGGCCTCGGTCAGTTGCAGTCTCCCGGGCCGTCTTCCCGGCTGCCGATGTCGGGGCTGGTCCCGTTGAAGTCGCCTGGGGCATCACCGTTGAGGTCGTAGGAGACGAGATCGTCGCCGCCGTCGATCAGCGTCGATGACCCAAGACAGTAGAGGTCCTGATCCCCCACCGTGGTGCTCGTGTAGAGCGGGTCGACGCTGTACTCCCAGAATGATCCGGGCGGAAGGCAGCTGCAAGACAGGCACTTGTCCCCGCCGCAGGAGCCGTTGTCGAAGTCGTTGTTGCCGTAAGTCGGCCCGGGTGACAGCGGACCGGCACAGGTCGCGCTCGTGTCGAACGTGACGACCTTGTCGGCGTTGAGGCCAAAATCTCCGTTGCCCGTGACGTTGTTGTTCCGGACGCAGACGCCGCTCGAGTCGTCACCGTAGAATTCGATTCCGGAGCCCCCGTTGTCGGCGATCGTGTTCTGGTCGATGAAGATGTTGACCGCTTTGCGAATTTGCACGGCGTCCATCGCATTGTCCGCCACCGTGTTGCCTGCGACGACCGAGCCGAGTGAATCCTTGATGATGATGGCTGCCACTTCGTTGGCTTGGCCATTGATTCCTCCAGCAATCACGTTGTCCAAGATCTGAGCGTTGGCACCGCCGTCGACGAATATTCCACGACGCTCGAACCCGTCGAAGACACAGTTCTGTACGGTGTTGCTGTTGCCTTGGATCAGGACGAGGTCCCGGGCGTTCAACACGTTCACGACGTGCACGCCTTCGATCACGTTGTTGTCGCCGGCCATTTCGAAGACTAGGCGATCACCACCGGAATCGACTCTCAAAGTGGCGCCTGCAACCTGCCGAATGGTGGCCCCTGCATCGTCGTCAAACTTCGGCGCGCCCTGAGTCATCGTGAAACCATTCAGAACGATGTAGTCGTGCCCTACGTTGGCATTGGCCGAGTCGATTGCGTTCTTGTACGCTACTTCGCTGCTCGCCACGAGACAGCGGGACCCACCGCTGTTCGGATCGGTTCCGCAGAATGTCTCGAAGCAGTCAACTTGAGGGTCACCGTCGGAATTCGTGCTGCAATCGAGATCGCAGGTCGGTACCGAATCGTTGCAATCGGTATCGATGCAGTACCCGTCGTCGTCGTCATCCGTGCAAACCGACTCGCAGAGCGGCTTGTCGTCATCACAGTCGCCTAGCGCGCAGGCCCCGTCGCCGTCGGCGTCCAGGCCGTCATTGCTGGGATCGAAGGCAACGACTGCGCAGTCATCACAGCTGTCTCCGTCCGTGTCCGCGCAGGCCGTGCCATCCTCATCGTTCGAGTCGGTCGTCGTGTCGACGCAACCCGCATTGCCTAGGCTGCCGTCTCCCAAGCCGTCGCCATCGGCGTCTACGCAATCGTCACCGCTGTCACAAATGCCGTCCGCGTCCGCGTCTACGCCATCGTCCAGCGGAGTGAAGTAACCATTGCTGCAGTCATCACAGCCGTCGCCGTCCGTGTCCGCGCAGACGGTGGCTAGGCCGAGATTTGAGTCGGTGGTCGTGCTGGCGCAGCCCACGTTGCCCCCTGTGCCATCACCCAAGCCATCGCCATCCATGTCGACGCAAAGGTCTCCGGCGTCGCAAATGCCGTCCCCATCGCCATCCACGCCGTCATCGCTGGGATCAAACGTCCCAGTGCTGCAATCGTCACAGCTGTCGCCATCCGTGTCCGCGCAGGCTGTGCTCTCGTCGTCGTTCGAGTCGGTGGCGGTGTCGACGCAGCCCGCGTTGCCGAGAGTGCCATCGCCCAGACCGTCGCCGTCGCTGTCTACGCAAACGTCCCCACTGTCGCAGATGCCATCCGCGTCATCATCATCGCCGTCGTTGAGCGGATCGAAGGAACCATTGCTGCAGTCATCGCAGCTGTCCCCATCGGTGTCCGCACAGACCCTGCCCTCGTCGTCGTCCGAATCGGTCGTCGCGTTCGTGCAGCCCGAGTTGCCCTGACTGCCGTCACCCAGGCCGTCGCCGTCGCTGTCGACGCAGACGTCGCTGATGTCGCAAACGCCGTCGCTATCGGCGTCGGTCCCGTCATCGAGCGGATCGAAGGAACCATTGCTGCAGTCGTCACAGCCGTCGCCGTCCGTGTCGGCGCAAACGGTGCCGTCACCGTCGTTGGAGTCGGTCGACGCATTCGCGCATCCCACGTTGTCGCGTGTGCCGTCACCCAATCCGTCGGAATCGAGGTCCACGCAGTCTCCACTGGGCCCGCTGCACTCGCCGGTTTCAATCGAACATTGTTGGTTCGCGAAACAACCTTCGCCCGAGAACCCGGCCAACTCGATGGCCAGCGCCTCTGGGTTCTCGGCGTCGATCGTCACCGGCCCGCAATTCGCCCCAACGACCGCACAGTTGGCGTCTTGCCCGATAGCGTAGAGCCCGTATGCGCCGGAATCGGGGATGCCGATCACCGGCCCTGCGGTTCCGTCGCGAAGAACGAAGGTGCTTCCGATCGCGTCCTCGGGCCGATCCCCCATCGCAATCGAATCACAGGAGTCGAGGAGGTAGACCTCGACGCGAATCGATTCGGCCCCTGCCCGGGGCACGCCCGCAGCAAAAGTCACATCGACGCTGAGCCCTTGGGGCCCTGACTCGCTCCCGCAGCCAACCGAGAGCAATACGCCCATGCTGAGCAAGCGGAGTGCGAAGCCTGATCGATGATTGGCCCGAGTCACCAGCTCACCGTGACGCCGCCCGCTGCGGGCTGGCTTTGTTTCGAGTTCTTGGAAAGGAGGACACCTGCGGTGACCCCGCCTGCAACGGCCACGACCGAAGCAGCCACGATCCAGGGCCACTTCTTTTTCTTCTTCGCTGCCGGCTCGTCGACGGGACCCTTGTACTGGGGCATCTGAAAGACGCCTTGCGACTGCGCTGGCACCACCGTCGGAAGCGGTTCTAGTTCCGGTGCCGTTTTGGGGGGCGACGGCGCAACTGCTGGCGCCTGCGGTCGCGAGCCTTCGATGCTTGCGCTGAAGAGCACGGTACCCCGTCTTGTCTCGGCGCTCGCGTCGCATCCCTCATGCGCGCCTGATTTTGGAAGCGCGAGCCTGGCGCTGCTTCCCTGGGCGCTGCGTGCCACCAGCCTGCCGTCTGGCTCGACCCTGCACTGCAGACTGACGTGATGAACGAGGCCCTTGGGCACCTTTTCGACGCGGGCCACGACGTACGGCTTCCCATCGAAGACTCTCTCTTCGACCAGGAGCTCGACGCCCAGTGTCCCACCGTTCTTCTCGAGCATGTCATCGAACGCCTTGCGCACAGGAGGGGGCGCAAGCCCACTGAGCTGATGACTCGGCCGAAGGGCGCCAACACGCTCCAGGTCCCTGAGCATCGCGGTCTGGTTTCCCATTGCGTGATGGACGAGAGCTCTCATCTCGAAGAGCTGGAGGAGCTCTCCTACCGAGAGGTCCGCGTCCCGAGCCGCGAGGTTGAAGGTGCGAAGCGCCGCCCGGAAGTCGGCATCCTCATAGGAGGCAATCGCGTCATCTAGGAGGTAGTGGGCCTTGACCTCGACCGAAAACAGGCAGAGGAGACCCAAAAGCCCAATAATTTTCATATGGATCGACATAAGCTCTGGTTGGAATAACTTAGCAAAAATGAAGTGCCAATCAAAACTTTCACCCATAACGGCTAAGCTGCGCTATAGAAGATGAGGGAATCGTGAGCTTGAGTACGAACAAAGGGGAGACCCGGGCTGCGCCGACGTCGCATCCGCCGGATGCATCCGCCGACACACTGCCGCCGGAGCGCGCGCAGCCGGAGCGGATCGGCCGCTACGAGCTCCGGTTCGAGCTGGCCTCGGGCGGGATGGGTTCGGTCTACTTGGCCCGGCTTGCAGGAGTCGCGGGTTTTGAGAAGTTGGTCGCGCTCAAGCGAATCCACCCACACCTGGCGAAGCAGAAGGACTGCGTCGAGATGTTCCTCGACGAGGCCAAGATCGCTTCCCGGATCACGCACCCAAACGTGTGCAGCGTCTTCGATTTCGGCGAAGCGGATGGAGAGTACTACCTCGCGATGGAGTATCTCGTCGGCGAACCCCTGTCGCGTCTCTACGTGCGAGTCGGGAAGAACAAAGACCGACGCCGCGACCCTCTTCTGCCGCTCAAGATGGCGCGCATCATCGCGGATGCTTGCGAGGGCCTCCATGCAGCGCACCAGCTGAAGGATTCCAGTGGTGATCTGCTCCACGTCGTGCATCGCGACGTCAACCCGCGAAATCTCTTCGTCACCTACGACGGAGCCGTACAAGTGGTGGACTTTGGCCTTGCCAGCGCGCGCGAGCGCCTGCACCAGACCGAGACGGGCGACGTAAAGGGGACCATGGCGTACATGGCCCCAGAGCAGTTGAGGGCGGGCAGCGCCGACCGAAGGATCGATGTCTGGGGACTGGGCGTCGCCTTGTGGGAGGGCCTCGCGGTCAGGCGCCTGTTCAGGCGCGACACCACCGCCAACACGATGTATGCCTTGCTCTACGAGGAGGTCGATCCACCGTCCAAGCATCGCCCACAAGTTCCCAAGGAGCTCGACGAGATCGCCCTGAAGGCACTCGCACGTGATCCAAAGGAACGCTGGCAGTCCGCGCGGGAAATGGGCCAAGCCCTGCGGCAATTCTTGGCCGCACGGGACGAGTTGATCGGTCCGCCGGAGCTCTCGGAATGGATGGCAGAGCTTTTTCCCCAAGGAGAAGCGCGCAAGGGACAGCTCATGGAGCTCGCGCGGATGCCCCACGCTCCTGTCTTGTCGATCCCCGTGACCGGCGAGTTCGATATCACGCAGATCGCAAGTGCATCAGCTCTCGTACCGTCTCTTCCCGAACAACGGAAACCGCGAAGCGGCAAGTTTGGATTGATCGCGGCCGCGCTGGCGATCGGGACAGCGCTTACACTGTATTTCGTTCGAGGCGATGCGAGATTGGAAGAGGAATCCCAGCTCGCGGCCGGAGTCGCAACCGAACCCGCAAAGGTCCCGATGGCCGGTCCCGCAGAGACTGAACGACTGGATGGCGAGCCGGCGCTCCAAGGAAGCGAACCGAGCGTTGATTCGGAGACGCTCCTCGCCGAGGATCCGAAACCCGAGCTTGAACCCAAGGCGGCCGAGCCGCCGGTCAAGCGCCGCGCGCGTCCGAAGCCGCGGAAGAGCACGAAGCCCGGCACGGTCAATCTCGTCACACGCGGCGGTTGGGCGGAGGTGTTCAAAGATGGCAAGTCGCTTGGCACGACTCCAAGTCGGCTCACGCTACCAGCAGGACGTCACAAGCTCGTATTGAAGCCATCCGACGGCGGAGCCCCGAAGCGAATCTTCGTCGACGTCGAAGCGGGCAAGACCAAGCCGGTCTCGGTCCGCCTGAACTGAGTTTTCGCCGCGCTAGTCGCAGTTTGTCGCAGGACTGCTGGAATTCCGTGTCGCGGTCCAGCTCACCCAGGTGCGACGCTGCTGCTCGTTGGGAAAGTTGAACGACTGGAATCCGCCCGCCCCTCCGGTCGGTGTCGTCAGCGTCGAAAGGTCGCCCGCGACGTTCAGGAGTGGGTGCCGGCCGTCTTAGGGCGCAACCGTGCAGGTGAAGGGGTTCGCGCCCTCCTGAGCGACCAGATTGCCCTCTTCGACCGCATCCACCACGGCCCCCGGATTGGCCATCGCGTCTGTGAGCCAGTCCTTCAAGGTCACTCCGGCAGCCGTCTGCGTTTGGAAGAGGCTCTCGACCTCTAGATAAGTGTGCTGCGGCGCGAGGTTGGCCGGCATGAAGTAGTGCACGTTCGGTGTGCCCTGAAGATCGCAATAGGTCTGTCGCGCCGCATTGGTCCAGACCAAGTCGCTGGCGAAATAGGTCGTGCCCGATTGCGTGGAGTCCCATTGGGGGGAGATGTTCAAGAGTTGCTGAAGCGGCGTGGCTCCGAGGCGTTCGGAATGCGCCGGGAAGATGACCTCGCCGAGAATGCAGTCCGCCGAGAAGCAATACGGCGGAAGATAGGGCCGCGTGTTCCAGACCGGCTCCTTGAGGGTCACGAGCCCGGGCAAGGACTGCAAGCCTCCGTTGAGCGCCAACGATGAGTCGGGTGCGATCGTCGTGTTCACCCAGCGAAGGTCATCCAAAGGGTAATGGGCATTGTACTGCGCACCGTAGCCACCGGCTGACGAACCTGCGAATAGGACCTTCATCTGGTCTGGGCGATACTGCTGCCCTTCGGCTCGAAGCGTCGCCCAGATTGCGTCGCGGGTGTAGCGGAGGGCTTCGCGTGCGTTGCGTGCGCCGTAACGCTCAACCGTGACGCCCGGGAAGACCTCGGTTTCGCCGCCGCCCGTGAAGATGTCCTGTGTGCAGTAGGGCAGGAAGATCATCGACCAGTTGGCGAAGGGGTTTACGTTGGCATCGGTGTTCAGGAAGCCACTGTCGGGGAACGCGTCCCCTTGCGCATCAAAAAGCCCTGGGGAGGTGTTGAACCGCGATGTGCAATCGCTATCGAAAAGACAGATGCCGCCGCCCTGAAATTGGACAATCAGGTTCTCAACGGGCTCGCCATTCGGGGCCAGACGGAGGTAGAAGGCAAAGTCGGAGCCGTCGCCGCACTTGCTGGCCCATTGCGTGCTGTCGAGTATGACCTGCGTTGGGACCCCGCGTGGCGGAGCAGTGACGGCGGTTCGCGGGCCGCAGTCGAGCTCGAGTGGAGAGGTGTTCGTGTGGGCCGCGGCGAGCATGCAATCGCTTTGCTCTTTGGCCAGGGAAAGCATCTCGACGGGCGTGCTCCCAGCGGCGAAGTAGAAAAGAGAGGAGGAGCAAACCGCCTCGAAGGCGGCGACTTCGAGTGCCTCTTCGGCAGCGATGTCGGCTTCGACCGTCGCGCAGGCGGTGCCATCGACGATGCAGGCTCGCCGGGTGTTGTATGCGAAGTCGAGAAGATCAGCGCTCGCCGCATAGGCGGTGTCGAGACAGGTTTCGATCAAACTGCCGCTGGTCGATCCGGCCAGGGTTTTCGCGTGCGGCCCACCGAACGCCCGCGCGGCCAGTGTGGCGGGATTGCCCAAGCATTGCTCCATCAAGCTGTCAGCCAGTGCATCGGCCGCAGCAGCGCTCGCCGGCGAGCCATCGCTGCAAGCAGTCGTGACGCTTGCACGCAGAGCGGACTCCGCAGCGACGAGCACCGGGTCCGTCGGGCTGCAAGGACTCCGCGTGTCGATGTAGCACTGATGCACCGCATCGCTCGCTGTGAGGAAACACTGACCCAAAGCGGCGCTTGCTGCGTCTTCGCAGGCATCGACCGGCAACCAGGCAAACGCGACGAGTCGGGTAGCCGCACCTCCCACGCCGTCGGCGTTGAGCCTGACCACGAATGATTGAGGGCCGGGGATCAGGCCGAGGGATACCGCGTCCAAATCTGCGGACGCGCCCGTCGCCCCCGCAAAGTCAGACTGCCCAAAAGGCAAGAACAGCGATGTGACGTCGAGAGTCGTTGCGCCCGAACCCGTCTGGATCTCCATGCGCACGAATGAGCTGGCAGTGAGCACCGTCGGAAAGGTCACCGAAGCTGTGAATAAACCAGAGGGCGAAATCGAAGAGCCCTGCGCCGGCGAAGTGATGGTCGGATACTCGGTAATCTCTCGCTCGCAGCCAACGCCGTAGAGCGAAGACAGTCCAAACATGAAGACGAGTCTGACGATGATTCGCTGGGTGTGCGGGCGCATGGGTACCTCCGAGGCTCTGGGACGGGCCGGCACCTTGGTATCACATGATCGCCCGCTTGTGGATCGTCAGGATCGGACCCGCTATCTGAGGACTCGTTTCCCTTGGGGTGGGCATCCGCATTTGGGGATC
>Ga0316189_10002580_pt1 | contig 17723 bp, 15 predicted proteins | sample LowCovwburrow_MG_FD_204930 | JGI IMG/M metagenome (GOLD analysis project Ga0316189, IMG submission 204930) | Coastal sediment microbial communities from Maine, United States - Lowes Cove worm burrow | ecosystem: Environmental > Aquatic > Marine > Coastal > Sediment | place: USA: Maine...
ATAAAACCGATGCCTTAGAGGAAATGTGGACCACTTGGCCTGAAGTCAAGAATAGACATGAAGAAGCGGCGAAAGCAATAGAGGCATTTGCGATGCTTGCGGGTAAGGATCTTGAAAGTCTCAGAGGAGGCATGAAGGACCTAGGAGCTGGCTGTAAAGGCTGTCACAAAGATTTTCGTGCCAAAGACGAAGACTGATTGCAATAGTTAGCCCACATGCGGGCCAGTAAATGCTTAGCTAGCTACTGGCCTGAATAGGGTGTTTTTCCGAAGCACAAAGTTTTGAAGTGTTGGATAAAAGTCGTCAGTTTTCTTGCTGTCGTTGTTGCAGTTTTATGGTTTGTTAGTGGACAGGCTGAACGCGTATCTCCACAAGCGGTATCTGGCCTAAAAGGAGATGCCACCCGAGGAGAGTTTGTGTTTCATATTGGTGGTTGCGCGTCTTGTCATGAACAGACAGGTCATGAACAGACTACCAAGCAGCCAGACACTCTTGAGCCAGACACTCCTGAGCCAGAAGAGGTATTGCCATTGCTCAGTGGAGGAAAGCGATTTGAGACAGAGTTTGGCACCTTCATAGCACCAAATATTTCTCCTGATCGTGGAACCGGTATCGGTGCTTGGACGGCTGCCGAATTTGCTACCTCTCTACTCAAAGGCGTGTCGCCTAGTGGTGAGCATTATTACCCCGCATTCCCATACACTTCTTATGCTCGAATGTCGCTACAAGATACTGTTGATCTAAAAACCTTTATCGATGGTTTGCCACCGGTTTCACGTAGCAATGAGCGCCACCAGCTGCGGTTTCCGTTCTCAATTCGTCGTGGCCTAGGCTTGTGGAAAAAACTATACCTCAGTGACCAGCCCATTATCAATTTCAGTAAACATAGCGCTGAATTAACTCGAGGTCAGTATCTGGTAGAAGGCTTGGGACACTGTGGCGAATGCCATTCCCCTCGCAACGTTGCTGGCGGAATCCAGAAAAAGAGATGGTTGGCAGGGGCCCCCGAATTGGACGGAAATGGTGGGGTACCCAATATCACGCCTGGTGGTAGCGGAATCGCCGACTGGGAGAAAGCCGATATTGCAGAGTATTTATCCTCAGGCTTTACTCCAGAATACGATGTTGTAGGAGGGTCGATGGCTGACGTAGTAGACAATACTGCCCATTTATCCCGCGCTGATCGGCTAGCCATTGCGGCTTACTTAAAAGCAATTCCGGCCAGACAATAATAGTTTTAGTCGAGAAAAGTTTTTGCGCTAGCTAAATAAGCAATTTGCTAATACTTACCGTATGATCTTAGCAAGACCAGAAACGCCTGATTTGTTCCCGTTGTCCTCACACCATGAATAAACACACCATAAAAATCTTCGCATGTACGATTTTTGCTCTTTTGGCATTTGCCGGAAATTCAGTTTTGTGCCGATTGGCGTTGGCTGAGGGTGCCATTGACGCTGCCAGTTTTACAATCATTCGGCTCATCTCTGGAATTTTAATATTAGTAATTGCGGTTAATATAACTAGCCATAACAAGCAAACCAGGTCCAAGGGAAGCTGGTTGGCTGCTAGCCTGTTGTTTGTCTATGCAGTGGCTTTCTCATTTGGATATATTTCTCTAGATACAGGAACCGGAGCGCTAATTCTATTTGGCTCGGTTCAAATAAGTATGATCATTGCTAGTCTTGTCTCAGGAAATAGGCTTCATTATTCCGAGTGGTTGGGGCTATTTATTGCGTTTGCAGGTTTTGTATATTTAATCATCCCAAGTCTAACAACACCTTCGTTAATGGGGTTCACTCTAATGACTGTTTCTGGTGTGGCATGGGGGTGTTATACACTGGTTGGAAGAGCTTCAACCCAAGCTCTTAGCGACACGGCTTATAATTTCATGCGAACAGCTCCGTTTGTCCTAATTTTGATCATTCTTACATTCAAAGATGCCAATATAAGCGCCGAGGGTGTTTTGTTGGCGGTCTTATCTGGAGCGATCACTTCTGGGGTAGGGTACTTTGTATGGTATATCGCACTTACAGGACTTTCGATCACCCAAGCAGCCGTTGTTCAGTTATTTGTGCCGATAATTGCCGCCATAGGCGGTGTGGTATTTAGCAATGAACTAATTACTCTACGTTTAGTAGAGTCATCGTGTTTGGTTCTTGGCGGCATTTTGATAGTGATCTTAGGGAGAAGTACTTTGGAAAGAAAGTATTCGAAAGTATTCGGGTCAGAGTAAAATATAACCAACCTAGGCAACGCTTCGCTGAACACCCTTGTTCGGTTGCTCCATTTTGGTGCAAACTAAATGCATGACCAATAAACGTATTGATTGGTAGGAATGAAACCGATAAGGTCTGTCATCCTGCGCTTAGAAGGCTGTCCGAGAATGAGTTTCCTAGTGCGAAAGAGCCACTTTCTTCTGACCTAAGTCATACTCGGACAGTCTCCTAGAGCGTTTAATCACATTAAGAACACAAAAAAATATGTCCACCCCCAAAATATTAGAAAAACTGAGCATTCCAGTGATTGGATCTCCGATGTTTATCGTGTCTGGCAAAGAGATGGTGTTGGAGCAATGTAAGGCTGGAATAGTCGGTTCCTTTCCAGCTTTGAATGCCCGTGGAGAAGGGGAGTTCGAGCGTTGGTTAGTGTTTCTGAATGAAGAGTTGGATAAGCACAATCAGGCAAACCCTGACCAACCAGCGGCTCCGTACGCGGTTAATCAAATAGTACATGGCTCGAACACTCGTTTGTTTGACGATATTGAGCTAAGCGTTAAATACAAGGTTCCCATCACAATCACATCGCTCGGCGCCAAAGTTGAGGTGAATGAGGCGGCGCACTCCTACGGCGGAATAGTGTTTCACGATGTGATCAACCAAAAGTTTGCGCATAAGGCGATTGAAAAGGGCGCCGACGGCTTGATAGCTGTAGCGTCCGGCGCCGGCGGTCATGCGGGCGAACTTAGCGCCTTTGCATTCATTCAGGAACTAAGAGAATGGTTTGATGGCCCTATTGCACTGTCGGGCTCAATTGCCACTGGTGGTGCAGTATTAGCCGCGCAAGCATTGGGCGCCGATTTCGCCTATATCGGCTCATCATTTATCGCCACAAAGGAAGCAAATGCGGTCGACGGGTACAAGCAAATGATTGTCGAGAGTAGCGGTGAAGATATTGTCTATTCCGATTATTTTACCGGTGTTTCGGGCAACTACCTTAAACCCAGTATCATTTCCGCAGGTATGAACCCGGATGATTTGCCAAAAGGCGATATTAGTACCATGAAATTTGATGATAACGGCTCTGACTCAAAAGCTTGGAAGGACATTTGGGGATGTGGCCAGGGCATAGGTGCAGTCAAATCGGTGCAGAGTGTTGCTGAGAAGGTTGCGCAGTTGAAAGCCGAGTACCAAACGATGAAAGCGAAACTTTCGCATTAAGCACCTTAAAGTAGGTGCTGAAATTAAACCATTGCAGTGGAGAACAAAATGAAATTAGTAACAGCCATAATTCGCCCATTTAAATTAGATGATGTAAAAGATGCCTTATCACAAATTGGCGTGATGGGTATGACCGTGTCGGAGGTCAAAGGCTTTGGTCGTCAAAAAGGGCACACGGAAATATATCGGGGCGCTGAATATGCCATTGATTTCATCCCAAAAACTAAGCTAGAAGTGGCGGTGGCGAATGACGTTGTTGACAAGGTAGTTGACGTCATTGTTGAATCGGCCAAAGGTAATAAAGTTGGGGATGGGAAAATCTTTGTAACTACCCTGGATGATGTGGTTCGCATTCGTACTGGGGAAACAGGTGAAGAAGCGCTGTAGGAACTAATCTTGTAAACAATAAGCCTGCTCAAAAAAACGCGCTCTGATTTTCTAGCGCTATGCTGATCAATGGCCTGCTGAGCAACATTATAGTGGCGACAAACCACCAATTCAGATCACGCATATTGCCTTAATGCATCATTTATATTTAGGTCACGAAGAATGAAAAACTCAAGAATATTGGCTGCTGCTTTGCTGGCAATTGTGTTGCCGGCATCAGCCCTAGCGGATGATTTTAGTGCTGGCGATACCGCTTGGATGCTAACCGCTTCGGCGCTAGTACTCATAATGACGCTGCCAGGATTATCTTTATTCTATGGCGGTTTGGTGCGCTCGCGTAATGTGCTGTCTATATTGATGCAGTGTTTTACAATCGCTAGCGTCATGTCATTACTGTGGTTTGTGGTTGGCTATAGTCTGGCGTTTAGTGGAGATGGAGCCTTCATTGGTAACTTAGATAAAGCATTTTTGAATGGCGTAACGGTTGATGCCATGCAAGGCACAATCCCTGAAACTGTGTTTGTGGTCTTTCAAATGACCTTCATTATGATAACGCCAGCTTTATTCGTGGGCGGCTTTGCCGAGCGAATAAATTTTAGCGCCATGCTGATCTATTCAATTCTCTGGTCACTTTTGGTCTACATCCCTATTTGTCATTGGGTTTGGGGTGGCGGATGGCTGCAACAAATGGGTTTGCTCGATTTTGCAGGGGGAACAGTGGTTCATATCACTGCAGGCATAAGCGCCATTGTCGCCGCCATGGTTTTAGGGAGTCGCAGAGGCTTTCCACTAAAGGCAATGCCGCCACATAACCTTGGTCTTACCGTAACCGGTGCGGGTTTATTGTGGTTTGGTTGGTTTGGTTTTAATGGTGGGTCGCAATTAGCCGCCGATGGTGGTGCAGGAATGGCGATTCTGGTTACGCATTTAAGCGCTGCAGCGGGCTCAGTAGCCTGGATGACCATTGAATGGGTTCGCTATGGTAAGCCCAGTGTGCTCGGTATTGTTACTGGCATGGTTGCCGGCTTAGGCAGCATTACACCAGCGTCGGGTTTTGTTGGGCCTATGGGAGGTGTCATTATTGGTATCAGCGGTGGCGTGATCTGTTACTTTGCAACACAGCTCATTAAAACCAGGCTTAAGATTGATGATTCTTTGGATGTCTTTCCGGTGCACGGTGTGGGCGGGATATTGGGTACGTTATTGGCCGCCGTATTTATCAGCACCCAATGGGGCGGTCCGGGCTATGCGCAAGGCATGAATTTAGCTAGCCAAATGCAAGTACAGATTATTGGCGTGGTCGCCACATTAGTGTATACAGCGGTGGTGTCCTATGTGCTATTGAAATTAGTTGGCACGGTAGTTAAATTACGTGTTGACGAAGAGGAAGAACAGCAGGGGCTTGATCTAGTTCAACACGGTGAAACAGGCTATAATTTATAAGCAAATCTTTATTAGTGCTTATGAAAAGGTTGGCGAAAGGCCAACCTTTTTGTTTCTGTTAGAACCTTTTTTTGGCATTATCTGATCAAACGTCATTTATTTAACAACGACAAGAGATTACAACTACCGTGAGTTCGACTTATACAAATAAATACCTCAAGACAGCGTTGCTGCTATGTGTGGTTTTATGCTCATATTCCACAACGGCGCTTGCGGATAAAAGTGATTATTCAAGGGGCATGGCGGCCTTTATGAATAATGATTTTGAGCTGGCACAAAGCTTCTGGGTAAAGGCAGCGCGTGACAATAATGCTAAAGCCATGTTTAACCTTGGCTTGTTGCATGAACAGCGTAAAGTCAAAAAGGCCAATAAGGTTAACGCTGAGCGATGGTTCAAGCTGGCTGGGCAAAATGGCTATGGCCCGGCGGATTTACACATTGCCATTAAGATGATTCACGCAGGTGATGATCGCAAGAAGGTTGAACAAGCGTTGGGGCGTGCGGTTGACAATGGATCACGACCGGCGCGCGACTTGTTGACCCGCTATCGGTCAGGGCAGGACATTACTGATATTGTTAAAGCAAAATATCAGAACACAGCAGCGGCTAAACCGATAGTGCGGTTGAAGCCAGGCCAATATCATGCTGAATCATGGATCAAAAGGCAAAGATCTAGCGCCTGGACTATTCAAATGTTAGCGTTTCGAGATGTAGCCAAGGTGCGAGATTTTATCGACCAGCATGGCTTGCACGACCAAGCGGCGTATTTCGCCGAAAAAACCCATGAAGGCAAGATATACAAGCTAGTTTATGGGGTGTTTAGCGACAAGCAGGCCGCTGATGAAGCGCGCGATGCCTTGTCCCCGGCGCTTAAAGATCTTAGACCTTGGCTGCGGAGTATCGCAAGTGTTAAAACGGTGATTGCCAAACAATGATTATTAGGAATTAAAACTTTCGAGCACTTTCGAGCACTTTCGAGCACTTGGGCGCTCTGTACGTCGGTTCAAAAGTTAGCACACCTTATTTAGCACACCTTACTGTATAAATTGTCATGGAACTAAACCCCTATTTTGAAAAAGTAAAAGACCTGGAGCAACGCACTGTGTTGCTCAGGGGGTATCTTTGACTACGACACCAAGGCGGAACGCCTAGAAGAAGTGTTGCGCCAGATGGAAGACCCCACAATCTGGGATAATCCAAGTGAGGCGCAAAAGTTAGGACAGGAAAAAGTTTCTCTAGAGAAAATCGTTGAAACACTAGACCGGGTAAGTGACGGTGTTTCTGATGCCAACGACATGTTAGAACTTGCCGCTGAAGAAGAAGACCAGGAATTAGTCGACTCAATTAGTAGCGACCTCGAAAATTGCGAAAAATGGCTGGCTGCCCTAGAGTTTCAAAGAATGTTCGCTGGCCCAATGGATGCTAACAACGCCTTCATTGACATTCAGTCTGGGTCTGGTGGAACGGAGGCTCAGGACTGGGCAAATATGATTCTGCGAATGTATTTGCGCTGGGCTGATTCACAGGGCTTTAAGTCAGAAATTATTGAGTTGTCTGAAGGCGAGGTAGCGGGCATCAAAAGTGCCACGGTAAAGATAAGCGGTGATTACGCCTTTGGGCTTTTGAGGACTGAGACAGGCGTGCATCGCCTAGTTAGAAAATCGCCATTTGATTCAGGAAGTCGTCGCCACACCTCTTTTGCATCGTTATTTGCATACCCTGAAATTGATGACAATGTGGAGATTGAGATCAATCCAAGCGATTTACGTGTTGATACTTATCGTGCTAGCGGGTCCGGCGGTCAGCACGTAAATAAGACCGATTCAGCGGTTCGATTAACCCATGAACCAACGGGTATTGTCGTACAATGCCAAAGTGATCGGTCGCAGCATCGAAACAAAGATTCAGCGATGTCCATGCTCAAAGCTAGGCTTTACGAACATGAGATGCAACAACGACAATCTGAGCAACAGGCGGTTGAAGATGAAAAATCTGATATTGGCTGGGGCTCACAAATTAGATCCTATGTACTAGATCAGTCCCGTATCAAAGACTTGCGCACCGGTGTTGAAACTGGCAATACGCAGGCTGTTCTTGATGGTGACCTGAATCAATTTATAGAAGCGAGCCTAAAGCAGGGCGAATAGAATTTAAAGTGCCGGACATTGCCATGCCGGACATCAATAATTAACTGAGAAGAATGTAAATATCGTGAGTGAAGATAATAATAAAACGGATCAAGGTCACAATGAGCCGGTAGACGAAAATGACTTGATCGCACAGCGGCGTGACAAACTGGGTGCGTGGAGAGAATCCCATTCAGCGTACCCAAATACCTTCAAGCCAAGCGATTTGGCGCAGGACATCATTGACCAATATGGCGAGCTTGAGAAAGATGCTTTAGAAGAGCTGGCGGTCGATGTTTGTATAGCCGGGCGAATGATGACGCGTCGCATAATGGGCAAAGCCAGCTTCGCCCATGTACAAGACAGAAGCGCACGCCTGCAAATATATCTGCAACGAGATTCGCTGCCTGAAGGCTTTTACAATGAACAATTCAAGAAGTGGGATATCGGTGACATCCTTGCGTTCAAAGGAACGCTATTTAAGACCAACAAAGGCGAATTGAGCGTTAAGGTTAGCGAGATTGAACTTCTGGTTAAGTCATTGCGGCCGCTGCCAGAAAAGTTTCATGGCTTGAGTGACAAAGAAACGTCATATCGGCAACGTTATGTCGATCTCATAATGAATGAACAAAGCCGTGCGGTGTTTACCACTCGTTCAAAAATTGTTGGTTTTATTCGTCAATTTCTTATCGAGAAAGCCTTCTTGGAGGTTGAAACACCCATGATGCAAGTTATACCAGGCGGCGCTGTAGCGCGACCCTTTGTAACTCATCATAACGCCTTGGATATGGATTTGTTTTTACGTATAGCGCCAGAGCTGTATTTGAAGCGGCTAGTGGTGGGCGGCTTCGAAAGAGTTTTTGAAATTAACCGTAACTTTCGCAATGAAGGACTAAGTACTAGGCATAACCCTGAGTTCACCATGCTTGAATTTTATCAGGCTTACGCGGATTACCAAGATCTTATGGATACCACTGAAGAAATGTTTAAAGGTATTGCGGCTTTGGTTACCGAGACTGGCGTTATTGAATACCAGCAGCAAGCGATTGATTTTAACCAACCATTTAGACGAATGACGGTAGCAGACTCCATATTGCACTTTAATCCAGAGTTAAATCAAGATGATTTGCAAAATCGAGACAAGTTGACCGCCTATGCAGAACAATTAAAAGTTCACATCAAAGACAGCTATGGTCTGGGCAAGATTCAAATAGAGATATTTGAAAAAACGGTGGAAGAACAATTAGCCGAGCCGACGTTTATTACCGAATATCCAGTGGAAGTTTCACCACTATCGCGACGCAATGATGACAATGATTTCGTCACCGATAGGTTTGAATTATTCATTGCCGGTCGCGAAATTGCCAACGGTTTCTCAGAATTGAATGATCCTGAAGATCAGGCCGAACGATTCTTACAGCAGGTCTCTGAAAAAGATGCCGGTGACAACGAGGCCATGCACTTCGACGCCGACTATATACGCGCGCTGGAATATGGAATGCCTCCCACCGCAGGCGAAGGCATTGGCATTGATCGACTAGTGATGCTGTTCACTGACAGCCCATCAATCAGAGATGTATTACTGTTTCCACATATGCGGCCAGAATCGGATAAACACTGATTTAATGTCATATATTAAATCAAGTTTTACCAATTAAACATGGCTACTACTAATCTGCCTTTCTTTATTGGCGCTCGCTATTCCAGAGCTAAACGAAGAAATGGGTTTATCTCCTTTATCTCGCTGATTTCTTTGATCGGGATTGCGCTTGGTGTCTGGGCGCTGATTACCGTAATCTCAATAATGAATGGCTTTGAGAAAGAGCTGCGCGGTCGAATATTGGATGTTGCCTCACACGTCACAATTACCGGCAATGGTGGATGGCTTAAAGATTGGCAATCATTGTCGCCGGTTATTGAGCAAGATACTCGCGTTGTTGGGCATGCGCCCTACATATTGGGGCAGGGTCTAGCTACCTTAGGCTCATCGGTCAATGGCACACTTATTAGAGGCATTCTGCCGGAACGCGAACGCGCAGTTTCGGCCATTAAAGACCACATGCAGGATGCCAGTTTTGATGACTTGATTGCCGGCAAATACAGTGTGATTTTGGGAGAGGAGTTAGCCTTGCGGCTCAATGCCGAGGTTGGCGACAAAATTACCTTGATCTCACCACAAGGCCAGTCAACGCCCGCCGGACTGATGCCAAGGTTACGCCGTTTCACGGTGATTGGAACTTTTAGCATTGGTATGAATGAATACGATAGCGCACTTGCCTTGGTACACATCAACGATGCCGCAAAGCTCTATAAGAGCAAGAATCAGGTGAGCGGTGTGCGTCTGAAATTGAGTAACGTTTACGATGCGCAACGCGTAAGCTATGACCTCTCCAAGGATCTTAACTATCAATATTATTTGAACGACTGGACGCGCCAAAACGAAAATTTCTTTAGAGCACTGGCTATCGAAAAACGCGTTATGTTTATTATTCTGTTCCTAATTGTTGCGGTGGCGGCGTTTAATATCGTCTCAACGCTGGTCATGGTTGTAACCGATAAGAAGGCGGATATAGCTATTCTTAGAACTCTAGGCCTGCCGCCGAGAAGTGTAATGGGTATCTTCTTTGTGCAGGGTGTTACATCAGGGGTGCTGGGCACGCTTATTGGCGGTGTATTGGGTGTGCTAACGGCGCTAAATGTGAAAACAATCGTGCCATTCCTGGAAGGCTTGCTTGGTTTTCAATTGTTTCCCGCTGATGTTTATGTCATCAGCGATTTTCCGGCGGAATTACGCTGGGGCGATGTGATAAACATTGTTGTGGCTGCGGTTGTCATGAGCATGATTGCCACCCTGTATCCAGCTTGGAGTGCATCACGCACACAACCCGCAGAAGCATTAAGATACGAGTAAGGGACCAGTAATGCCATTTTCTAATACTATTTTACGTTGCCAGCATCTCGGCATGATCTATTCAGAAGGGCCAAATGACGTCGAGGTCCTGAAGGATGTTGACCTGCAAATCGACAAAGGTGAGCGTATCGCCATCGTTGGCGCTTCTGGTTCTGGCAAAAGCACCTTATTACACTTATTGGGTGGGCTAGATTTGCCCAGCTCTGGGTCGGTGTGGATTGATGGTCAGGAAATGTCCGGTGTGTCCGACAAAAAACGCGGAGAGATTCGTAACAAATACCTTGGTTTTGTTTATCAGTTTCATCACTTGTTACCTGAATTCACCGCGGTAGAGAACGTTGCTATGCCTTTGTTAATTCGAGGTGTCGATACCAATGAGGCAAACGAACAGGCATCAGCCTTGCTAAGCAAGATTGGTCTGGGGCATCGTCTGGAACATCGCCCAATTGAGCTTTCAGGTGGTGAACGACAACGCGCAGCCATTGCCCGCGCATTGGTTAGCAAGCCTGGGTGTGTGTTGGCAGACGAGCCAACTGGAAACTTAGATCACAAAACGGCTGAAACCGTCTTCAACATGATGCTGGATCTAAATGAGCACAGCAATACCGCTTTGGTCATGGTCACCCATGATCTAGGTTTGGCAAGTCGAATGGATAAGATTTATCAATTGGTAGACGGTGTGCTAAGCCAATCCTAGCTTTAGGGGCGGCTGCAAGAGACTTGATATTTCTCTGAATTCTATTTCCCTAAATTATATAAGGAGCAATTGATCAAGTCGGCTACAATATCATCATGAGTGCTTTACCTACCTCTCTATATAAATGTGCCCAGGTGCAAGCCTTGGACAAAGCGGTAATTGCCAGCCAATCAACAACTGGCTTTGAGCTTATGCAATTGGCCGGTAAAAGAGCTTTTGAACTACTGCAAAGCAGATGGCCCCAAGCATCCACGCTAACCGTTTTTTGCGGTGGTGGCAATAACGGCGGTGATGGCTATGTCGTGGCGGCACTGGCCTTGCAGGCTGGCTTGCAGGTACAGGTATACACGCTTGCCGATGTTAGAAAATTAGACAACGAAGCCAGCTTGGCTTATGCCGCTGCGGTGAAAGCGGGTATGGAAGTTAAAGCCTACACGCCCAATATAAGCCAACTTAAAGGAGTTGTGGTTGATGCATTGCTTGGAGTTGGCGTAAGCGGGCAGGTGCGACAAGATTATGCCGCAGCCATCCTTGGCATAAATTCTACAGCCTTGCCGGTGTTGGCCATAGATGTTCCGTCAGGCATTTGTGGTGATACCGGAAAAATACAAGGTGTCGCCATTCGAGCCACTACAACACTAAGCTTTATCGGGCTAAAACAAGGCTTACTCACGTGCGATGCAACGGAGTGTGTCGGAGAGCTTGTTTATGACTCGCTCGATATTCACCCATCGATATTTGAAACTCAAACCCCGAGCTGTAATAGGCTAGAGTTTCAGCCTCCGCTATTAGCGGCACGCCATAAGAATTCACACAAAGGCATGTTTGGGCGTTTGCTGGTGGTTGCCGGAGATGAGGGTTTTGGTGGCGCTGGCATTATGGCCGCAGAGGCGGCACTGATTACAGGGGCGGGGTTGGTAAGCCTTGCAACTCGACAGCAGCATGTATCGGCCGCGCTTGCCCGCAGACCTGAATTGATGGTTCGTGGTGTTGAGTCCGGCTCGGATTTAGAAGCTTTACTTGCTTCCTCAGACATATTAATAGTCGGCCCGGGGATCGGCCAATCTGAATGGTCTACAGCAATGCTAAGTCTTTGCCTAGAAGCGAAAAAGCCAATGCTTATCGACGCTGACGGCTTAAATCTACTAGCCAGCACCTTCGCAGCTCATGCCCCAAGAGAAAACTGGGTGCTAACACCGCATCCTGCAGAAGCGGCAAGACTATTAAATATTAGTACTGCCCAAGTGCAAGCCAATAGGTTTGGTGCGGCGACCCAACTGCAAGCCAAATACGGCGGCGTCATCGTATTAAAAGGAGCGGGTACAATTATTGCAGGGAAACAAGCCATCGCAGGAAAACAAGGCATAGCGGACCAACAAGGCTTGTCACTTTGTTCAGCTGGCAATCCGGCTATGTCTACGCCAGGCATGGGGGATGTATTGTCGGGCATTATTGGGGCACTTCTTGCCAGCGATATGTCAATAAGCGATGCCGCTCGCAAAGGCGTATGGGCACATGCCACAGCGGGGGACTTAAGCGCTAACAAACTTGGCAAACATTTACTTGCTACTGAGATATACCCTGAACTTAGAGCTTTGCTTTAAGTTCTTAAATTAAGTTCAAAAATTGAGCTTTGCCACGAGTGCAGGGTTTATTAATTGGCTACGTATAAATATGAACCAAACCCAACTCAAACAAGCAAGAATTAACTCAATGCTAAGAGCCTCGGCTGTAATAACTCTTATTGGCCTGTATGTTTCTATTGGCGCCTGTGCGACTAGACTTGACTACAACTCTCCAAAATCTGAAGACCTGAGCGGGCAATGGGTACTAAATGCAGAGCAAAGCCAAGAAATCATATTGCGGCCGGCAAAGCATGCTTCGGTCTCTTCAAAGGGTGAGCGACGAGGTGAACGATCTCGAGGTGGGCGACCGCAAGGCGCTAAAACTTCGCAGACTAAGGGGCAAAAAGCCTTGGTGGCAGACCTTAGAATTAGACCAACAAAGCCAGATTCTATGACTGCTACCGAAATGGCGATAGAGCAGGTTCAAGATTCCATGGGAATTAGATACGCAAGTGACAAGTATCGCGATGTTGATTGGGGTAAAAAGGAGTACCGAGGTGTTACGACTGTTGCTGGTTGGGAAGGCGATACCTTACAGATAAATACAAAAGGCAAACGATTGAGTTTTTCAGAGAGCTATCAGCTTAATAAAACTGGTGACGTTCTTAGCATTTTTTTCAAAGTCTCAGGCGAACAATATCGTAGAGTGTATACCAAACAAATTCCTCAATAAACGCATAAACCCGGATTATGTATTAGAAATCTACTCGGCAACAGCTCCTGCGTTGCCCTACCTCCTGCTCCATGCAGTCGTACGAATGAAAGTAGCTTTGAAAGCAATGACTTTCTCGAATTATTTCGCTCACCATAGAGTGACTATGGCATCGCCAAATAATCCTTCGACAGCCCTTGTTTTCTTTGCTCTTTTCCTTCTCGCAACGATCCCTAATGCATAATCCGGGATAAATCACTGCATCAATCCGGCAACACCATATAGGTTGAGGTGCCCTGGCAAACCACGCGCTTATCGGTGGAACTGTGTCGTGATACTTCGCCAAATACCAACTGCCGACCGGCCTTTACAATCTGCCCTGTGGCGACAATGTCTTGGCCAAAGTGGTGCTTTCGCACTAGCATAATTCATTATCCGACAGACCCAACTTGTGTTTATCGAGACCGCAGTAGTATTATCACTCCACATCTTAAGACAGAGGTAACTACAATGAGCGGAATGAAAAGCAAGTCGTACCGAAAACAGCTTCTTTTCTGGGGTTGGGGCTATGCTGATGACAAGTTAAGCGATGAGGAAAATCTACTCATTGAAGGGATCGTTAATACCTTAATTCCCGAAGGTACTATTGAGCTGACGCCACCTCAGATAGACGAATTCGAATTGCCAATCTCTAGGCTTAAGAGCCTACCAAATGTACTGAATGAAATTATTTCGACAACGGTTTACGATAGGCTGGTTCACTGTTACGGCAAGTCCTACCCAGATATGGCGCGTATGTATCTACGGCAAGTGCCTAATGCGCCTGATGGAGTGGCCTTTCCCAGAAACGAGCAGGATATTACGGCTATATACGATTATGCAGCGCGAAACAATGTAGCAGTTATTCCCTTCGGTGGTGGTACGAGTGTTTGTGGCGGCGTTGAGGCTGATGTGGGGCAGCATTATCAAGCCACATTGACTGTGGATATGGAAAATTTCAATCAAATTCTAGAGGTGGATCAAACCGGCCTTCGAGCCCGCATTCAAGCTGGCATACGAGGCCCCGATATGGAAGCCACTTTGAAAGAACACGGGCTGACTCTGAGACATTATCCGCAGAGCTTTCCATTTGTCACATTGGGCGGAATGCTTGCAACTCGAGCCGGCGGACATTTCGCCACCGTATACACTCATATCGAGGATATGGTGGAGGCAACCCGCATCGTGACCCCCAGCGGTGTGATAGAAACCCGTGACCTACCAGGCTCGGGTGCTGGTCCATCAGCAGACCGGCTAATCTGTGGTTCCGAAGGGTCGCTTGGCATTATTACCGAAGCGACCATGCGGCTACAGCATCGCCCCAAATGGCGAGCCACAGCTTCAATTACTTTCGATAGCTTCTTGCAAGGGGCTGAAGCCGTACGCTTGATATCCCAGTCAGGACTATTTCCAGCCAATTGTCGACTACTGGACGAACAGGAGGTGGCAGTCAATAGGGTGGCTGACAAACCCTGTGCCTTGTTAGTGCTGGGTTTCGAGTCTGCCAGCCACGAAGTAAATCACTGGATGGATCTAGCCAGTGAAATTGCTCTGGACAATGGCGGCGAGCTACAGGGCGAGATCACTTATAACGCAGGCCACACAGATAAAAAAGGTAGCGAAGCGGAATCCTGGCGCAATGCATTTATCCGCATGCCCTATTGGCGCAACCGTGTTTCTGCCTTTGGTATTGTCGCCGATACCTTTGAAACGGCAATCACCTGGGATCGTTTCCCTGATTTTTATCGCACCGTAAAGCAAGATATGGAAAAAGCCATAGCCGAGATTAGCGGTTATCCATTCTCCTTTTCCTGTCGCTTTACTCATGTTTACCCTGACGGCCCTGCACCATACTTCACCTTCTATATGGTGGGCGACACCCAAGGCAACTTACAACATGCCATCGACAAATGGAAAGTCATCAAGCAGCTTTCCTTGCAGTTGTTAGCCGATCACGGTGCTACAGCCACTCATCATCATGCCGTTGGACGAGACCACCGATTCGGCTATGAGCAACAAAGCTCAGCTTTGTTTCGACAAACACTAGCCGCGAGTAAGCAGTTTCTCGACCCAGCGGGCATACTCAACCCGGGAGTGCTAATCGACCCGGTTGACAAAGAGGTGGGGATTACCGGTATTTTTAACGGCTTGGAGAATCCACAGGGCGAATAACAAATGCATTAATGGTTCAATCCGGCAACAGCATATAGGTTGAGGTGCCCTGACAAACCACGCGCTTATCGGTGGAACTGTGTAGTGATACTTCGCCAAATACCAACTGCCGACCGGCTTTTACAATCTGCCCTGTGGCGACAATGTCTTGGCCAATTACAGGCCGCATAAAACTGGTGTTTTGCGAGACAGTAGTGCAATTGCCGTAGCCGCTTTGGGCTAGATAACAAACAAACACCATGCAGGTATCTATAAGCGCCATCATGGCTTGACCACAGACAATTTTCTGCGAGCGGCAGAGATCCTCAGAATAGGGCAGGCGCATGACTACCTTGCCATCGCCTATTGATTCTATTACCAGGTTAAGGTCTTGCACCCAAGGAGCGAACACTTTGTTTAATTGTGCATTGGCGGTTTCAACACTGATGGACTGATCTTTCATTTTTTCTACTCTCGATGTCTATTCTAGGGTTAAGGTTTATTCTAGGGTTAATGTTTTTTCAAGCGCCAGCGGATTGGCAAGCTTTTAACCCCTCGCTGGAAATTAGATCGCAAATACCGCGTTTCGCCAATCGCTTCAATGCTTTCAAAGCGACGGGTGAGTTCACCGAAAAGTGCCTGCATTTGCGAAACAGCTAATTGGGCACCAAGACAAAAATGCGGCCCATAGCCAAACGACAGATGCGGATTTGACAGCCGTGTTAGATCAAAGTTTTCTGGCGAACTGTATATCAGTTCATCATGATTGGCTGAGAGAAAAGACACGATTACTTTATCGCCAGCCTTGATCTGAGCATCGGCAAGTTCAACATCTTGGGTGGCGGTACGGCGAAAATTCATTACTGGCGACCACCAACGCAACATTTCCTCTACCGCAACATTAATTTTCTCAGGATTTTCTTGTAATTCATTCCATATATGAGGGTTTTCTAGCAATGCGGTCATTCCTCCAGGGATCGAGTTTCGTAATGTTTCGTTGCCGGCAACACAAAACAACCAAAACATGTTTTCAAACTCTTCAATTGATACCTTGCCAAACTCATCATCTACTTGCTCCAGGAGAATGGACATCACATCGTCACCCGGGCGTGCCCGCTTGTGTTCCGCTAGCAAATGAGCGTAGTGATATAAGTCACGCATGCCATCACGAGATCGCGGATCAGGCATATTTCCATCGACATCTGGAGTAGGGCGGTACTCCAGAGCCTCGCGCGCCATAGATGTGCCGGCGACTTTATTAAATGCTGACGACGCTAGATAGTCTGGGTCTTGGTAACCAATTACGCGATTGGCCCAGTCATACATTAGGTAGCGATCTTCGGCCGGTAAACCAAAGATGTCTGCCAAACACCTCAATGGCATGTCGGCCGCAATATCCTTGACGAAATCACACTCGCCTGTACTGTTATCGCCAACCACACGATCAATGATTTGCTTGGCATGGCCTTGGATGTTGGCTTCTAACTTAGTGATAGCCTTTGACGTGAAGGCATTTATCAACAAGCGGCGTAGACGTGTATGCTGCGGCGGATCCATGTTCAGCATCATTTTACGCACATAGTCTAGATCCTTCTGAGAAGCCGGATCACGCATCTGCGTTCCGCCCAAATAAGATGAAAACACTTTCGACGCTTTCATGACCTGCACACATTCAGCATGCCTAAGCACCAACCAAAACCCAGTGCCTGCCTGCCAGTTCTCGAGCGGGTGTTCGTCAACCCAAATTACCGAATGTGCCTTGCGTAACTCAGACAATTGCTCAAGAGGAGCGCCTGCTTCGTAAGTCAGAGGGTCGTAGAAAAATTCGAGATGCTGTTGATTCATAATCTTAGTGTGTCATTGAGCATTGTATGGCGCAAGCCTTGGGTGAACGGCCTTGGGTGAACCATCTATGATAAACCGTGTGTTATTTTGTAAATTAACAAGTAGTCATTGTCGCCAATATGATACATAGCAAGAAAACTATTGTAGAATATGTATCATGTGTATGGAAATTTGTTCTGCAGAGTAATCAGTGTCTATTCCTAAGTATCGCGCTAGTAACTTTTTACAATACTTGCTGGGCTCTCGCCTTGGGGGCTTACTGGCGCGTGGATGGCTAGAAAAACCCATTTTATATTTGCTGCAATATTGGTTCTTTCCTGTATCTCGTCTTTGGGCGGCAGCGCGTAAAGCCAATGGCAGTGTCGATGAGTTTTTCTTAGCAGTACCGATGGAGCCCGTTGAGAGCGAAC
>Ga0316189_10002581_pt1 | contig 17723 bp, 16 predicted proteins | sample LowCovwburrow_MG_FD_204930 | JGI IMG/M metagenome (GOLD analysis project Ga0316189, IMG submission 204930) | Coastal sediment microbial communities from Maine, United States - Lowes Cove worm burrow | ecosystem: Environmental > Aquatic > Marine > Coastal > Sediment | place: USA: Maine...
GAAGTAGGTCGCTTTAGGCCTTTACGGTAGCGTCTTTTTGATTCCGAGACGAGCACAGGCAAAAGGTTACACGAATTTTGGACATCAATCGAGGGAGAATACACAAGATGTTATTTTTTTCACGCCTTGCACGTAAAACTAAGCTTAAAGAGCCTGGTTTCGCCCTGATTCCCCTGCGGCCAGGGGTGAACGCGGAGAGAAATTACTCAAAAGTGAAGATAACCTTGCCTTTGGCGCGACGTTCCGTCAGGCAATTGAAGGCATCCAGATAATTGTCGAGTGCATAGGTTTCGGAGACCAGGGGTTTAATTCTCCCCTCTACAAACAGGTCGAGCAGCTCGCCAAAATTCTTGCGATGACCCTGAGGATTGCGCGCCGCCCAAGCCCCCCAGAAGACCCCTACAATATGACTGCCTTTCAGCAAGGGCAGATTGAGGGGAATACGGGGAATATTGCCAGAGGCAAAACCAATGACCAGATAGCGGCCATCCCAATTGGTTGCCCGCAAGGCTTGTTCGCAGTAATCTCCACCGACCGGGTCATAGACCACGTCCGCGCCCTTTTTCCCGGTCAGTTCTTTGACCCTTGTCTTAAGATCTTCCTTCGTGTAGTTAATGCAGGCGTCAGCGCCAAAGGCTCGGGTCGTCTCCAGCTTTTCATCGGTGGAAGCAGCTGCGATCACGTGGGCGCCCATCAATCTACCCAGTTCCACGGCAGACAGACCCACGCCACCTGCAGCGCCAAGCACCAGCAGCGTTTCGCCGGACTGCAGGTTCGCCCTCTGCTTGAGTGCGTGGTAAGAGGTGGAGTAGGTGGTGGTCAGGCCTGCGCCCGTGGGAAAACCCATACTATCTGGCATGGCGACAACCGTATGAGCTGATGCAACGGCCTTCTCGGCAAAGGCGCCGCCCATCATGGAAGCGATCACGCGATCACCTAGGGCAACACTGGATACGCCCTCGCCCACAGAGCTGATCACCCCCGAGGCCTCCACACCTGGTGTAAACGGAAAAGTATTTTTCGCCTGATACAGACCCTGGATCGTCAGCACATCCGGAAAATTAAGGCCTGCGGCCTTAATATCGATGACCACCTCACCCGGTCCTGCGGACGGGTCGGCAACCTCTTCGATGACCAGTTTCTCGGCCGGACCATGTTCTTTGCACATCAGAGCTCTCATGAATGCCCCCTCATTAATCTTGGTACAGCCTACATGCTAAACGGATGGTTTGCCAAAGGCAAGCTCTGCTACATCAGCAAATCTCATTTTGGCAATAGCGGGTCAAAACCTTATGCCAGAAGCCATGAACCAAGGTCGGGCTCCTAGTGCAAGGGGCTATACGGGTCGTGACAGGTAGCGTGTGAATAAAGGAGGGCGTGGCGTAAACATCTTAATCTGAAAGACTTGCTGTAATGTGCCCGTTCTGGCTCAGGACGCAAACCGCGCTGGTGATCGACCGTGAAGTCGTTTTTGATTTCCGTGGCACCACACCGACAAGCCGATGGTTTGGGACTGGCGATTTTCTAGGAACGTGTATGGTCGAATGTAGCATAACCCGCCGGGTTGTGTGAAGCTGAGAAGGAGGCGACAAGATTCAAAAAGGAACCGCGCAAGATAGAAGCAGCCATTACTGGTAACGATGAAGTGACAAGGGCAGGTAGCAAGGGGGGGTAGATGCCACAACGATCACTCAGCAGCGGCGAGGATGCGCAGCCTGCCACACAGAAGCGGTGTTATTTTTGATTGGTCCTTATTAGACCGGCTGGCAAAAGAGGGCGTCTTGGCACGATGTTTCCTGCTTTATGGCTTCGTTCCTTCATGGTTTCCTGAGATGGTGGCTTCTTTCTGGCGCGGTTCCTTTTTGAACTGTCGCGGCTCTTTCTCACCTTCACGCAACCCGTATCGCCAAAGGCCCCAGCGGGTTATGCTAAATCCTGCTATCGGTGTTTCCTTGCCACCCGACCTTGTTCCTTCATCGTTACCAGTAATGGCTGCTTCTATCTTGCGCGGTTCCTTTTTCAATCTGGCCGTCTCCTTCTCAGCTTCACACAACCCGGCGGGTTATGCTACATTCGACCAGACACGTTCCTAGAAAATCGCCAGTCCCAAACTATCGGCTTGACGTCTATAGTATCAATGTTGCACTTGCCGGAACATTACACCGGTTGGTCACACCCTGGATGGGGACAGCCTGAGCTGGATCCCGAACGACGCGACCCTCAACTGGACCTCTACCACCTGAGAGCCCGCTTCTAAGCTCCTTAACACCGTCGCTTCCTGACCATGGACACCTGGCCTGGCCGATCCCTCCTTAACAAGTACCTCTAGCCAATGGTGGTCCCAATAACTTCACGGACCCCACCGGACACTATGCGTATAGTCTTACCGATATAAGCACCGCCCAAAGCCTAAGCGGGCGGCCAAAGGTGGGGGTCACCGAATTGGTTCCGCTCGGTCTCACCCTTGGCCAGGAACAAATAGATAAGCGGGAAGAAGAAAAGCGTGCATAGAGGGAACCAGCGACCGGATTTGCCCAGGTCGTGCAGGCGTTTAATGATCCAAATGCTTTGCAGAATCAGGGCGGCGACCACGCACAGGCTGGTGCCAATCAACAGCAGCGCATAACCCAGTTCTTCATCGATGACCATGGGTCCAAAGGTGAAGGTCAATGCAATAATCACAAGTACCGTCGTGATCAATGCCAGCCACAATAAGAAAAAGAGCTTTCGGCCCATCCTACCCTCGGGCGTCCACCACGGCTTCGGCGCAGCATAAACGGGTTTCACGGTTCGGGCTGGAGCGGGCTTCAAACGGGGAGCCTCGTGCAGTGGAGGAGACGGCTGATCCGCAACCCGTCTCACATTGGCCTGAGTCTTTTTACGCTGGTACTTCTCGAAAATAATGCCGCAACGGTCGCACTCCAGGGTGCCGGTCTGTTCATTGCCGCACTTGGGGCAGTTCATGGTTGCTCCTGTTTGAAAGCGTTGGAATTCCGACCAACGAGAAACCATAACCCAAGCGGGCTCAAAGGAAAAGAGAGATTTCCAAGATTTGGGTGTAGGTCACAGACACAACATTATTAAAAGCCAGGCATCAACTTTTCAAAACTGTGCCGCATTCGCTCAATACCTTCGGCGAACACAGCCTCCGGAACGGCAAAGGTCAGCCGCAGGAAACCAGGTGTCCCACAGGAGCTACCCGGCCAAACCGCGACCTCGGCATCCTCAAGCAGCCAGGCAGCTAGATCGGCATCGGTCGCCACCACCACGCCATTTGGGGTGTGGAGTCCCAGAAGCGCACGGGCATCGGCAAAGAAATAAAAACCAGCCTGGGGCGGAGATACGCTAAGCACGGGCAGAGATCGCATCAGGGCCATGGCCCGCTCGCGCCGGGCATGCAAAGTCTTGACCAGAGCAGGCACGATCATCGGTTGGGCCGCAAGAACAAAAACCGCCTGCTGCTGGAGCATGGGACTCACGCCCAGGGTCGAGAAGCGCTGTCGCTGGGAAAAACGGTTGATCCAATCGGGGTGGGCGGCAATATAGCCAACCCGTAAACCCGAAAGACCATAGTTCTTGGAAAAACTGTTGACCACCAGAACGCGGTCGCGCAGCTCGGGCCAGGCAGCCGGTCCGCAACAAAACGCAGGAAGACCGTTGATGCCGAGGACAAGCTGGTTGTAAACCTCATCGGAAAGGACAAGCACCTGGGGATGTCTGATCAGTACCCGCACCAGGTCGGCCATCTCGGCTCGATTGTGAACCGAGCCCGTGGGGTTGTTCGGGTTGGTCAGCACCAGCAACCTGGTTTTTGGCGTAATAGCGGCCTCCAACTGGTCTGCCATAAGTTTGAAATTATTTGCTTCATCCGTGGCGATGAGCTCCGTTCGCCCACCTGCTTGAGCAATCAGGTGCGGGAAGTGGTACCAGTATGGAGCCGGTAAGAGCACCTCGTCGCCAGGACGAATGACCTCGGCCAGTACATCGTAAATAGCCTGCATGCCACCATAGGTCACCTGAATATTCTCCACCCCGTCGGGAATGCCATGCCGGGTTCGGTGGAAATAGGCAATCGCTTCACGCAGCGCGGGCATGCCTTCGCGGGGCGGGTATTCGCCCTCACCCAGGCAAGATACGCGGCCCAGGAGCGTGGCTCGAATTTGGTCGTTCAGCGGCAAGGACGGGGCACCCGTGTCCAAGGCCAGGGGTGTGCCCCGCTGCTTGGCATGCGCTGCGGGAGCGGGCGGAAAAACTTGTTGTAGTACGGTCATGGTTCACTCCACTTTCTTGTTCTCTTTCAAACTACTCCTGCTTTGTGAAGCCGGAATGAACGAAACATGAAATTTAAAATAAATGACCGAATCGCTTGACCTTGACCCAGGGTCAAGGTCTATCTTGTCTTTAGCGGGACTGGTGACATCTCATCAGCCTGGAGAATGTAGACATGCAGATTTTTCCTGACCAGGTGGAGGTTGTTGGTGGCAGATGGGGGGTCTTGACCTGGGCGCTGGCTTCTTTTGCCCTCCAGGGTCTGGACCGCCTGGCGGATTGATCCCGCGTCAGATCAATAACAGGTGGGCATGCAGGCTTTTTTCCAATTCCGAGCTAGCAGGAAAAACGAATTCGCTGGTTAGGTCGAGCCTTTGGAAGCTTGGAAGTGTTGCCAGGAGACAAGTGGCTCGCGCATGGGCTGGCCGTTGTCGAACAGATGCAGACCGGGCTCCGCAACAATTCGACCGATGCTGGTCAGCGGGGTTTCGCAGTCCCGCGCCAATTTCTCGACGGCGGACCAGTGTTCGGGTTTGACCGTAAAGAGCAATTCGTAGTCTTCCCCGCCGCAGAGCGCGCCACGTGCATCCAGGCCAATTGCGCGGGCCCGTTTCGACAACGGCACGTCTTCCATAGCCACATCCGCACCAACGCCGGAAGCGCGACACAACCTGGGCAGGTCGCTGGCAATACCATCTGAAAGGTCCATCATGGCACCGGTCAAGCCATTCTCGGCCAGAGCAAGCGCCAGTTTTCCACGGAAGGCGGGTCGAAAATGACAGTCCAGCCAGTGTTGAACCTCGCCGAAATCGGCTTTGCCCAATATGACTTGAAGGCCTAGATAGGCGTCGCCCAGAGTACCTGTCACCGCGATCAAATCGCCGGCGGTGGCGCCGGCCCGGGTTATCCGCCGGTTACGGACCACGCTGCCCAGCACCGTCACCGCAATGGCAATACGGTCGGGAGATGCGGTTGTATCGCCGCCAATCAAGCGAATGCCAATGGCCCGCATGGCTCGCGCAAACCCGGCAATAAAGTCGCGTGGCCATGACAATTCCAAGTCCCGTGGCAAACTCACTGCCAGGGTTACCCAACGGGGAACACCACCCGAGGCAACAATATCTGATGCATTCACGCGCAGGGCCTTTTCACCCACCAGGTCGGCAGGCGAGCGACGTAGGAAGTGCACGTCTTCAATCAGGGAATCCGTGCTGATTAACAACGCCTCATGGGGGCTGGGATCAATAGTGGCCACATCGTCGCTTAAATCCTCGGCAACGGGCGCAAAAAAGCGCTGGATCAGTTCATCTTCTGTTACATCAGCGATACATTCTTGTTTTGCCATAACCGGTCCGTCCACCCAGGAACCAATGATACCTTGAATGGCGCCTTCTCAAATGCTTTTGTGGCGAAGATTTTACACAACGAGTATGATTAGATTTACCTTGATCAGGAGGATTTAGCTTGCGTAGAGACTATAAATTGCCCGTGGCTGTTGTGCTCCTCCTGTACGTGGGTTATGTATTCTTTGTCAACTTCGCCAACTTGGAAGGCAGGCGTCAGTTACAAGCCGCCACATACGATGTCCTGATCCATGGCCACAATAAATCAAAGGACCAACTGATCAGCGAGATCCTGGATAAGGCGCAGGATCTCGATGTGGGGGTCTCGATCGATGATGTAGACCTCAATATGAGACCGGATCCATTCGGCAATCAAGAGGTTCGGGTCAAGGTAGACTTTGTTTTCGAATGGGACATGGTATTTTTCACATTCGACTTGAACCGGGATATCGAGGAAGAGGTAAGGCTGATGGATTTATGAATTGTGAACAAATGGAAGCGAGTGGACGGTTGTCCAAAGGAGTAAGGCTCTATGTCTGATAGAACCATTGCAGTGGTTACAACGTCCCGCGCGGACTACGGCCACCTTTATTGGCCATTGCGTGAGTTGGCGTCGCGATCGAATATCCGCCTACGGCTGATTGTTTTGGGCGCACACCTGTCACCCGAGTTCGGAAACACCATCCGCGAGATAGAGAAGGATGGTTTTACCATCAGCGCCCGCATCGAGTGCTTGCTGAGTTCCGACAGCGATGTGGGCATGGCCAAGACCATCGGTCTGGCCACGCTTAGCCTTGCCGATACGCTTGGTTCTATTCGCCCCGATCTCCTGCTCCTGATTGCGGATCGTTATGAGATGCTGGCGCCCGCTTCGGTGGCCCTGGCCTTGCGGATCCCCATTGCCCATATCGAAGGGGGTGAAGTGAGCGAGGGCGCGGTGGATGATGCGGTACGCAATGCGCTGACCAAGATGAGTCACATTCACTTTACGCCCACCGAACAAGCCCGGCGCCGCGTGCTGGCGATGGGGGAAGAAGACTGGCGAGTATTCCGCGTCGGGGCGCCTTCCTTGGACCATCTTGTGCGACGAACCCTGCCCTCGCAAACCCAATTATCCGAGCAATTGGGCCTTGATCTGGCCCGGCCCACCATAGTCGTTGCCACCCACCCCGTGACCCTGCTCGAAGACACCAATGCGGAAGCAGATGCGCTCTTTGGCGCTCTGCAACAATTGACCCATCAGATTGTGTTTTGTTTTCCCAACGCAGATTCGGGGAGCCGTGCCTTGATTCGCCGTGCTCAATCGTTTTGTCAGAAGCAGGAAGATGCCCACCTCTTTGTCAACCTGGACCACCTTTCCTATTGGGGCCTACTGGCTCAGGCCGATCTTCTGCTCGGCAATTCCAGCAGTGGCATTATGGAATCTGCCTCATTGACCTTGCCGACGGTCAACATTGGCCTCCGCCAGCAAGGCCGGGAACGGGCTGCCAATGTACTCGATGCGCGGCCGTTGACAGACGAGATATTGGCAACCATTAAGCGCGCATTGTCGCTCAGTCTCAGCGGCATGACCAATCCTTATGGAGACGGCAACGCGGGACCCCAAATTGCACGGATCCTCGCCGAAATACCTCTCGACGACAAACTGCTATTAAAACGGGCGCTTCCACTAGGCGAAACAACCGGCTGGGAACCTGCCAGGTAAGGGCTTGCGGCGAGTTGCTCTTAGTTATTCCCCAAACTGCGGAATCGTGCGGGTTGATTAGAGGTATCGGTCCGGCTCCTCTGGAGAAAATCAACCAACTGGTCCGGCGGCATCGGTTTCCCAATCAGGTAGCCCTGCGCATAGTTACAATCCAGGCGAGCCAGTAGGTTCAGCTGGTCCTTGGTCTCAACGAACTCGGCAACCGACTGGAGGCCCATCTGGCGACACATGCCGAGGATCGCCGTCGTAATCGCCAGATCAGCCGGATCTTCAACCACGTTTTTGATAAAGGATCCGTCGATTTTTATTACATCTACGGGAAAACGTTTGAGGTAGGCCAACGAGGAATAACCCGTCCCAAAATCATCGATGGCAATCTTGATGCCCATGTCGCGCAGTCGCTTGAGGATGCCGATGCCGCGCTCCACATCTTGCATGATGACACTTTCGGTTATTTCCAATTCCAGAAAGTGCGGCTCCAAGCCCGCATCACCCAGTGCGTAACGGATCACATCCACGATGGGTTGTTGCAGGAATTGGCGCCCGGAGAGGTTGACGGCAACGGATATGGGCTCTATACCCAGGTCTTGCCAGCTACGGGCGAAATAACAGGAACGCGCCAGAATCCACTCCCCAATGGGCAAGATCAGCCCATTGTTTTCGGCCAGAGGAATAAATTGTCCTGGCCCGATCAGGCCTTTCTCGGGATGGTTCCAACGAACAAGCGCCTCAACAGAGTGGATGCGGTTCTCGGCGATGAGCAATTTGGGTTGAAAATAGACTTCCAATTGACCACGGTCAATGGCATGGCGCAGGTCTGACTCCAAGCTCAACGTTTCCTTCGAACCACCGACCAGTTCTTCGCTGTAAACCTGATAGGTATTACGGCCGAGTTGCTTGGCGTAGTGAAGCGCGCGCTCGCAATTGAGCATAATCGTTTGCGTGTTTTTCCCATAGGTAGGCAGCTCCACACAGCCCATGCTCACGGTAACATACAGCTCGCGGTTTTCAAGATTGTAGGGTTTGCCCAGCTCGTGAACGATCTGAGGCACCTTGTTGTGAAACTGGTGCGCCGAAGTGAGAGGGTCGATTAACATAAGGAACATGCCGCCACCCGAGTGGGCCAGGAGCAAGCTCTGGGCCACGGGATTGGTGGCCAGCCGAAAACCCTCAACAAGGGCGCGCAGCCGGTGGGCAACCTCCAGAATGAGCCTGTCTCCGGATTGGTGTCCAAACGTATCGTTAATGCGTTTTAGGGAATCGATATCGATAAAGAGCACGGCAGCATGACGTTTCTCGAGGGCGCAGTGGGCCAGGCACTTCTCCAGGGACTCGGTAAAGAACAGACGATTGGGAAAGCCGCTCAGTTTATTGTGATAGGCCAGGTAGCGGATCTTTTCTTCCGAATTAATGCGCTGGCTGATGTCTTGAATAATGCCGCGAATCTGTTCCGGGGCACCACGGTTGTCGAGGGTCACCTCAACCTCGGTATGGACCGGAATCTCTACGCCGGCTGGGGAATGGATGCGGTAGTCGCGACTGAAATTCTGACCTGTTTGAAAAGCGCTTTTGAGTAGATCCTCGATCTCGGCTTTGTCCTCGGAGTGGATCATTTGTAGCAGTCGGTCGAAGTTGTGCGGTGCTTCAGAGGGAAGACCCAGCAAGCGGGTAAGCCCTGTCGACCATTCCACTTCCTGGCTTTGTGCGTCCCAGGCCCAGCTCCCCATTCGCGCCAGGCGCTGCGCATCGTCGAGACCCACCTCACTCTTCTTTAATTCTTCGAGAGCTTTTGAGGCGCGCAGAATAAAGCTGGTGCGTTGCGCGAGAATGAGCCAGTTCACCGGCTTTGTGATGAAATCTGTGGCACCGGCCTGGTAGCCCTTGGAAAACGCTTCCGGGCTGTTGGCACTCATGATCAAAAGAATAGGCACATCTTTTCCACGAGGGTCCTGGCGCAGAGCCGTACAGGTCTGAAAGCCATCAAAGGTTGGTAGGTTGGTGTCCAATAGCACCAGACCCGGTTTGAGCAGCATAAACTTATACAGCGCCTCTTGCCCGTTGGCCGCCAGTGCCACTCGAAAACCGCGTTCGCGGAGCGTTCGAGCCGAATTCTCTCGACTGGTCGCCTCTGGATCCGCCACAAGAACGGTCCCAATACCCTTTTCGAAACTCTCCCTCTTCATGCAACCTCACCAAAAACGAAAGCGGGCCTGAATAAATAGCGGCAAACTCTCCCCACAATAAGAGTTATCGTCATGTCCCACAAAAATTAACCTCTCACACCAACATTTGCTACTCGGGATGGTAATTCCTCGAAAATCTCCTTCGAATCCATCCTGCATATTGAACCTTCCAAGCTTGCGAGACTCCCTTTTTAATAGTCCCCATGTTAGGCTGTAGGGAAATGGGCTGGTCCGGATGTTATGGTAAGTATCTATCAACTCAAACCCGCATTTCAAAATATGTTACGGCCTCTGGTCTCCAGACTCGCCGCGCTGGGCGTCAGCGCCAATCAGGTGACCCTGGGTGCCTGCCTTTTGTCGTTGTTGACCGGTGGTCTGATTGCCTGGCAACCCCATGAACCTCGGCTCCTGTTTCTCATTCCAGTCGTCATGGTGGCGCGCATGGCCCTCAATGCCGTAGACGGCATGCTTGCCCGTGAACACAATATGAAAACCCCATTGGGTGCCATTCTCAATGAGCTGACAGATGTGATCTCCGATGCCGCCTTGATCCTGCCCTTCTGCCTGGTCAACGGCTTCAGCCCCGCCTGGGTCGTCGCTCTGGTCTGGCTGGCGGCATTGGGCGAAATGACCGGGGTGGTCGGCGTGCAAATCGGCGCCTCTCGTCGTTATGACGGACCACTGGGGAAAAGTGACAGGGCTTTCGTCTTTGGACTTCTGGCGTTGCTTTTGGGTTTTGGGGTTCCACTAGAGGCCTGGTTGACGCCGATCCTGGTCCTGCTCTGTTTTCTGGCCGCCGTCACGGTAGTGAACCGCGCCGTCAAGGCCCTGGGAGAACTGGATTCATGACAGCAGTTCAAATGACGGTCGCCGGACTGTTTGTTTTTTTGATTCTGGCTTCTCTGATCGTTGCTATTTTGAGCCGAACCCGACCCGGCAAGAGCAGTCGTGAACTGGTATTGCGTATCCGTTCCTGGTGGGTGATCATTGTTCTCTTTTCTATTGCCCTGCTGGGTGGGCGGCGCCTGGGGATTGGTTTTCTGGCCTTTGTCAGTTTCCTGGCCCTAAAGGAATTTTTCTCTATGATCCCCACCCGTCGCGCCGACCGCAGGGTGTTGCTATGGGCCTACCTCTCGATTCCAATCCAGTCCTTTTTCATCTATATCGAGTGGTACGGCATGTTTATCACCGTTGTGCCCATCTACATGTTCCTGGGCTTGCCCATGAAGATGATCCAGGTTGGCGAGACACGCCAGTTCCTCAAGAGCTTGAGCACCGTCCATTGGGGCATGATGACCTGTGTTTTCAGTTTGGGCCACGTGGCCTTCCTTTTGGTGATGCCGTCCGAGAAAGGCCTGGATGTCAGCGGGCCTGGCCTGGTGTTGTTTCTGGTTGCCCTTACCCAGCTCAATGATGTGGCCCAATTTTGTTGGGGCAAGATGATCGGTGGCGCCAGGATCACACCCGAGGTTTCACCCAATAAAACCTGGGCCGGGTTCATTGGCGGCGTGGTTACCACTACCTTATTGTCTGTTTTAATCGCACCGTTCCTGACCGCCTTCACCTTCCCCCATTCACTCTACGCCGGTTTACTGATTTCCATTTGCGGTTTTATCGGCGATGTCACCATGTCTGCGGTGAAACGAGATCTCGGCGTCAAGGATTTTGGAAATATTCTTCCCGGCCATGGCGGCATACTCGATCGCATCGACAGCCTGTGTTATACAGCACCCGTGTTCTTCCACTTCACCCGGTATCTGAGCGGAACCCAATGAACGTTTTGAACCACATTCTCAAAGTCCTTTTTTTCCTGTTGGTCATCAGACCGATTGTTCTGATTTACATCGGCTTGAACGTACGTTTCGGGGACCGGCTCCCGCTGAAAGGGCCGGCCTTGCTGGTGGCCAATCACAACAGTCATCTGGATACGGTGGTCTTGATGAGCCTCTTCCCGCTGGGTATGCTCAATCGCGTGCGACCCGTCGCTGCGGCGGACTACTTTCTCAAGGGCCGCTTTCGCAGCTGGTTTGCAACCCGCATCATCGGCATCATTCCCATTCAACGCAAAGCCGGGCAAGACAACCCTGACGATTCCAGCGACAAGCTCCAACCTCTGGTCGACGCTCTGGAGGCAAACAATATCGTAATTTTTTTCCCCGAGGGCACGCGCGGCGAACCGGAGAAATTGGGCCGCTTCAAGAAAGGTATTGGCCTGTTGGCAGAACGTTGCCCCAATGTGCCCGTTGTGCCAGTTTATCTCAACGGGTTGGGAAAGGCGTTACCCAGAGGAGAGAGCCTGCTGATTCCCTTTTTCTGCGATGTATTTATCGCGGAACCGGTTTACGGACGCGATTTCCAATCACGCGCTTTTGTGGGCGAGGTCAAGACCCGCATTTCAGCCATGGCACAGGCCAACCCGCACCTGCAGGAGCGCGAGGACGACGATCTGTATTTCTGAGGGGACAAGCAGTGTAGCGACGGTGAAGACAAGAATCCGTTGCATGAACCTTGCTTTGTCCCCGACTCCTTGGTGAAAACAGGCACAATCTGTGTTATATATCGGTCACTTAGCGCGACGGTAGGGAACCCTTACACGTGAAAAAAATCATAGGCAACATATTCGCCACGAATACTGCCGCCAGACTGAAAGGCGGCAGAATTGATCGGTACCTGACCGATCAGCGCTTACTCAAACTGACAGAATCCGTTTTGGTCTTGCTGTTCCTCTTCCTCCTTTATCATCGGGAAACTGCTGTGATGAACGAGATGCGAGGCTCTCAAACCGGGACTATTTCCGCCCTGCTCACCAACTATTTGCAGGAGCGGCAACTTTTCTTTTTACCCGGCCGATTCTGGCTATTGGCCTGGCCATTGACCCTGGTGGGCGCCGCATTCCTGATTGCCAACAAGCGGCGTTGGTATTTTCTGGCTGGTACGGGTTGTCTGACCGCCGTCCTATTGGCGGCTGACAGACTGTTCCATCACTATTTTGCAGGAATTGTTTCTTCCGCCAGTTTCGGTGTCGGCAACCAGGTCTGGGATGTGCGACACAGCTTGAGCGGTGTATTACCATGGGCTGATGTGGCCTGGATTCTTGTGTTTCTGGTCTTTGCGGTTTATGGGTTTGTTCATCGCCGTTTGACCAATTCCAGCCTGGCGCTTCATCCCGGCTCTTTTGCGTTCGACAAGTTGTTGGGTGGCCTGTGTTTGTTGCTGGCTTTGTATGCTGCAGGTCTCGCCTTTTATATTCCCAACCGCTTTGTGGCATGGGATATGACTGGCCATGTGGTTATTATGGATGAGGCACCCAGGTCCGGGCAAAATATGCTGCCTCCCCACGAAAGCTCCCACCGCGAGTTTGCGCTTTTGTTTGGTTTGCTTAATTTCCATATGCATGATGTTTGGACCCGCCTGACACAGAAACCGGAACCCCTTTCAGAACAGGGCCTTGCGCGGGCGCGTGAGATCTTTTCGCGCAAATACGAACTCAATCAGAAAAGCAGTCCGTTTGCCGGCGTGGCCCGTGGCCGCAATGTGTTCCTGATCTCGGTCGAATCTTTTCAACACTTTCTATTGGGACTCGAACTCGACGGGGTTGAGGTGACACCGACCCTCAACCGATTGCGGGAACAAGCCCTCAGCTTCGAGCACATTATCGACCACGCCAAGCTGGGCGGGACCTCCGACGCGGAGTTCTCGCTGATGACCGGTCTCTTGTCAGATATTACCGGTATTGCCTCGCTCACGGTTCCCACCCAGGTGGATCTGGTTGCCCTGCCCGAGACCCTTCGCCAGCATGGGTATGCCACCCTCTCCATGCATGCCCATCGGATCTCCTTTTGGAATCGCAACCTCAATCACCCGCGTTATGGTATCGAAAAGATGATTTTCGAGGACAAGTTCCCCAGCGAAGAAGTGATTGGTCTCGGGGTCGGGGACGACGTGTTCCTGCAGCGCAGTCTGGATTACCTGAAACCACAGAGCCAACCATTCTTTTCGTTTTTGATCTGCTTCAGCAGCCACCACCCCTACCTGAATCCGCCGCCTGAATCTGCATCTCTGTTCCCCTCACTACCTGCGGATTCGCAAGCGCGTGCCTACCTTCGTCTGGCTCATTATAGTGATTTAGCCCTGAATAATTTTCTCGAAGCTGCCCGCGAAGCGGGTTTCTGGGAGAACAGCCTGTTCATTTTCTTCGGTGACCATATTGCCCCAATGGGCGAACACGAGGTTGCTCTTTTGAATCAACAGACGGGGATCGATATTCGCGCGCCACGCCACCTGCGCATCCCTATGTTGTTCCTGGCTCCTGGTCTTGAACCGCTGATTCAGGAGCAGGGCGCCCAATACGCGGAAACGGTGGGCGCTCTGCCCGATATTTTCCCCAGTATTTGCCATTTGTTGGGGATCGAGGTCCCCTACGGGGTGTTTGGAACCCATCTGTTTGTCCCCAACAAGGAGCGCGATCCCATGGTTATGTTGCGCTGGGGCGGCGGCTTTTTCTACAATGGCATTCTCTATCGGGAGAACCCGGCGAATCCTTACCGAGACGCATCGGGCCTGGCCTTCGGCCCTGAAAGCGATCTGCTGCCGCCGGGTTCCCAGGTTCACAAAAATATGTTGCAGGATTTCGCGCTGCACTTCGATATCTTCCAAAGAAATGCTCAGGCGCAGGCCATTCGCCTGCGGAAAACAGAGAAATAGGGTCCTGGACCGCTATCGTTTGATGAGCAGCGAGGTGGTGATCTGCTCATGTTCGCCCCAGGCCCGTTTGTAGTCCATCTCTACCCCCAGGTCATAGGTCCCAATGCCCTCATGGCAAAGCTCCTGAATCATGTGGTATTGCAAAACATTGCCGAGCGACAGGTTCCGATAGCTCTCGTCAAAGCTGAACTGGTAACCCCGAAAGGTGGATCCGAGCACACCGCCAAGCAGGTAGCCGATGTCCTGGTTGTCCAAGCGGGCAAAGATCCAGCGAGACCGACCCAAGGGGACCTGGCGAGCCATGAGCCGCTCATAGAACAGGCGCATGGCGCCCTCGGCCACCCCCTGCTGGGAAAGGCCTTTCCAGCTGGCCTGTTCCACGGCCATGATCCGCGCGAAATGAGGTTCCCAGGCTTCGGCCTGGCGGTGGACCTGAAAAGTAACACCGGCCTCGTGACAGCGCCGTAGCGCGCGCCGCAGATTGTTGCGAAAACTTGCGCTGCGCCGGGACATATACCCGTCAACGCCACCGCCGAGATCGGCTTTGAGACGCGACACCGTCACACCTTGATAGAGGCGGTGATCGCCGGCGAAAGCGGTTAGAAGCGCGTGAAAAAGGGGTGCAGACTCTTCAATGCCCGCCAGCAGCAAGGAGTCCCAAGCCGGGTTCATCAGTAAATACGCGCGCAGCATGTAGGCCAGGGCCACCGGCTCAGGACCTACAAGCGGGCAGGCCAGGCACCAACTCGCTTCCATCGGGAAAAGGGTCCGACCCAAAGAGCCCTGCACATCCGCCAGCAGCGCCCCATATCCGGCCGCGCCACTGAAGACCCGAGGTTTTAAGCTTGAATGGAAGGCGTGCCGGGCCGCCAGGATCCAATCACTGCTGGAGCAATAGGTATCCACACCCGACATAGTCGCGGCCGTATCGTCAAAGCGACCTGCCTCTGCCTCAAACTCGGCTAATGAAAGGACTCTTGGGCCATCCAATAGTGTGCCCCTGACCATTCAAGGTGTCATTTCGATGATTCGGTCCAGAAAACCGCGCAGTTCTCCTACCGTTTCAATGAACTCGTATTCGAGAATATCGGCGATCAGGGTAGGGTCCTGATTGGTCTGGGCATCGGTCATCTCTTCACATTTTTCATTGAGGCTGCCGATGAATGTGGAAAATTCGCTGATGAGGTCCTCAGGCAGGGTGATACTTCCACGAATCGCACCAAATAATTCAACGATTTGAGAAAGTCCCTCTAGCCCATCGCGTAACATGACATAGGAATTGGAATCGCCCTTGATTCGAATCTGAGACGAAATTTCTTCGAACCCTTTTTCCAAGCGGTCCAAGTAGATTCTCGCCTCGGCGAGGGTTTCCCCTATGGATCGGGGGGATTCTTCCTTAATCTCAATCTCGATCCTCCGATTGGTGGCGCTCAAATTCTTCAGCGTTGCTTCTTCTAGGGGCTCCAGTTTTTCACCATCCACCAAGAGACTGTTGATAGTAGAACTGCTGGTCCAATATTTGTCTTGGGCAGCCATTAAAATGTCATAGATCGTTTGGTTTTCCTGGGTCAGGATCTCATGCTTTTCCACGCCGTTGATAATCAAGATGGTCATTTTTACCTCGCATCACTAGATGAGGAAAATTTTTCCGAGCAATTTTCTCACACCATCTTGTCATAGATTGGCGAATTTTACCATACCAACACACAACTAGCTAGTTTTTAATGGGTTAGTCAACACCAAAAGATTGGCCCATGGTTTGCATTAAGAGGCTGCAAGGATCTTGATGTTACGGGAGGTTATCATGGCATCCATATCAACCGAATTTCGCGCCATAGATGCGCTGGTGAACTTTAAACGAACGGAACAGGCACTGGCCAGGAGTGGGAACCGCCTTTCCACGGGGAACCGTCTAGAAAAATCATCGGATGACATAGCTGATTTCCACACATCGAACAACGACATATCTGAAATAAAAGCGTTGCGCCAGGTTCGCAGAGGGAATTTTGAAGGCATCAACACCATCCAGATCGCCGATGGCAGCTTGGAAGAAGGCATCAATATACTGACAAGAATCGCCGAGATCAGTACGCGCTCGGCATCGGACACATTGGGCGGTGACAACACGCCGGGCAAGCAGGCCAACGACGTTGAGTTCCAGGAACTGGTGGCTGCTTTGGACCAGCTCAACAATGAGACCCGCTTCAACGGAACTCAGCTATTTGGGCCTACCGGACTGGCTTTCCCCGTGAATATGGACGGCAATAGTCAGAACATGACGGTCACCACAACACCCATAGATTCGACAACCCATGGCCTGGCGGGAACAGATATTCTGACAACAGCAACCGCGAGTGTGGTGCTGACGACCGCCACGGCAGCCATTGAGAGCTTTTCCAGACAACGGGGTAACCTGGGCACGGCCCAGAAGAGACTGGTTGACAACATGGACTTTCTCGATCGACGTATCGGCGATATGCAGGAGCAGCAAAGTAGGCTCCGCGACACGAACCTGGCGGACGAGACGGTGGCAGTAACTCAGTACCAGCTCCAAAACCAAAGCAATGTCGCGGTGATCAGCCAGGCCAATCTCAGTTCGGAAGCCGTTTTCCAGTTGCTCAGATAATACGGGAGATTTCAAGGAACAGCCATGATCAATCAAGTCGATTATACCTATTCCAAATACCAGCAAAACGCCCATCCCTTTGTACCCAGGGATGATGCCAAGACAACGGCCGTCCAGCCGAAAGGGCACACCCCAGTACGCGAAAGCACGCGACCGGAAGACATGCCTGGATTACACGATATGGTTGACCGTCTTAATACCAAAGTTGAGGTCTTTGGCAAGAACGTGGCATTTGAGATCGACACCCATGTCCGCAGGCCCCGAATCCTGATGGTCAACCAGGAAGACAAGCAGGTGCTTGGGAGTTATGAAACGGTCGATTTAATGGATTTAGAACGCAGCCTGCACGACATGGCGGGTTTCCGTTTCAGTTTCGAAGGTTAGGGTTCGAGGTTGTTCTGGCCATCCTCTCCGATTGAGAGCCTTTAGGATACTTGGACTATGGGTGGTGAGGAATGTATTGATACTTACAAGTATCGACAAAGGAAGCCAGGAGGAAGCCAGGACACCCACTTTTCTTGGGGGCTAAAAAAGAAAGCCAGCGAATGGGAATGCCAAAAAACCACCTTTCCGGCCGGTCAAAGACAGCCTCCTTGGGCTAATTGAAAAAAACCCTGGCTGGCATCTCAGCATCCCATGCCCTGGCTTCATCTGTGCTTGTTCTGGCTTCACCTTCTGGTATTGCCTCTCAAGAAAGGTGGGTGTCCTGGCTTTTTTCTGGCTATTCTTAGCAAATCAGCCAAAAACCGCGACTCGCAACACAATTAACGCCCATTTTTCTCAAAGTGGTCTTCTCCGAGGCTCGGAAGACGCCGGTTTATCTCAAAGTGGTCTTCTCCGAGGCTCGGAAGACGCCGGTTTATCTCAAAGTGGTCTTCTCCGAGGCTCGGAAG
>Ga0316189_10002582_pt1 | contig 17718 bp, 20 predicted proteins | sample LowCovwburrow_MG_FD_204930 | JGI IMG/M metagenome (GOLD analysis project Ga0316189, IMG submission 204930) | Coastal sediment microbial communities from Maine, United States - Lowes Cove worm burrow | ecosystem: Environmental > Aquatic > Marine > Coastal > Sediment | place: USA: Maine...
ACTTCATGGGCAAATTCAGATTCTAAGATACGCAAGGTAGTTAATGAGGTTGTCAAAATGCGGCTTGATTATCTTCGGAAAATCTTTGCTGAATTAGGCTTTAAGGGTGATGAACTCGAAATGCGATCACGGCTGTTTGTGTGTTATCATGCTTGGGAAGATACCGTTTTCCCGGATCTCTCCGACCAGCAACATTCAAAATTGCTAAAATTGCGCTACCAATATTTGATTCAGAAATGAGTTGGCCATGTATTTAAAACTAATCAGACTTTCCTAGCCGATTATAGTCAATGGCTCTTTGGATGGCAACACCACCCTGTCCAGCTACTGCCATGGCAAAGTTGAGGTCAGTGTCAGTAAAATAGCGGATTTCAGCCGTGAGCAGCCGCAAGATTCCGATAACTTCATCTTGGAAGGTTATGGGTACGGCCAGTATGCTACTAATGCCTTCTGATTCAGCTTCTTTATGATATATGGTATGGAAGTCTTTTTTGGCATCGGGAATAAAAATTGGCTCTCCCTGCCTGAGATAGTGGGTAGATAGCTCTTCGTCCAACGGCCCCCTTTCCAGATACGTTTGGCTCAATCCGTATGCTGCTTTCAGTTTCAGTTTGCCGTTGCGCGCTTCAATCAGTCTAATCGTTGCCGCTTTTAGGTTCATAACCGCTGGCAAGCGGGTAACGATAAGATCGAGAATCTTATCGAGTTCGTAGGTAGCATTAATCTCATTACTAATCTCATGAATGACTTTAAAGTAATTTAACTGTGTCTGCTGTTCATTGAAAATACGCGCATTTTCAACGGCAATACCGCATTGCTCACCTAATGCAGTAACGAAATCAATTTCATCCTGGTTATAAGATCGCGAGTATTTTGTTAACAATCTTAAAATGCCATATATTTTACCTCGGATTGGGATTGGAACCACTAAAATACTTTTGATGCCTTCCTGTTTTGTAGCTTCTGGGTATTTGACCCGGGGATCTTGCATGGCATCTTCAATGACAATTGGTTCGCCTTTCAGCGCTTTGAAAACAGGTTCTTCGGTATCGATTGTCCCACGGTTCAGGTATGTCTGACTCAGACCATGAGCCGCTTTCAATACCAGTTTTTTACCTGAAGCATCTAACAATCGTATGGTTGCCGCATCGACATTGAGAATTTCAGGGATCTTCTGCGTGATGAGATCAAACACTTCGTGAAGGTCAAGGCTCGAAGTAATTGCTTTGGTTACCTCGATAAACAAATCAAGAAATGTTGTATTACGTTCCGCGGCCATTAGATCGACCTCCTTATGGTTCTGGTTAATTGCTATTTACCGGAATTTGATTAATAGAATACTTATTCCCATGAGAGGTATTCAAAAACAATATTTTGCCGTAAAAATTTAAAACGGGTCTGGTGCACCTATATTTACTGGGATGTTTGTTGGTCTTGTGCAGTGCCAATATGTAACACCTTGATCATTATTGTACAACCCAGCCGTCAAGGAAGTGACCTCCGCTAAGCATAGCTTAATCCCGATATGTAAGATGTAACCACCATATTTCAGAGTCACTTGAAACCGGAGATTGCTTGCCTGCTCCCAACTCAATGTGAGGTTACGATTGAGAATATCCCATATAATTCTTTCGTGTCAAAAAAGATCATTTGCCTGTCATTATCAACCCGTTAAATTTCCATAATATTTTCTGACAATACCCTCTTTTTTCATATTTTGACCAACCCATATTGTCAACACATCTCTGCGGAAAAGGGACCATCCCAAACCGGCCGGGATGATCCCCCAGTCTCCACAAACCATCACACCAAAGCAACCTCCGCATTCTTTACGCCAAACACCCGCACCTGATTCGCATGCTGGGTGCAATTTCTAACCGCATACCCCTCACCTTTCAGCATGTCCCTGAATTCTTTTTTCGGATATGGCTTGCGGTGACCCTCATTCACACAAAATGCCTGATATCCCTCGTACATATCCTTAAAAGAGATGGAATCCTCGAACTCAGCACCCTGCAGGCACATTTCAAGAAAATCAAAGACGCTGTTGGACTGCGCTTTGTATTTTTTCTTGATTTCTTGTTGGTTTCTCATGGTCGTCACCTCGGTTCGTGGTTAATTTTATGTATGTTCAACAACTTGGCAAAATTCAATTGCCGACGAAAAATAGCTTGACATCAACTATCTGAATTATATATAAAATACCTAACTCTGAAACCACAATCTATTCCTTATCCAGATCTCACTCGCACAGCGGGTTTATCCTCTGCGCGCATTTCGGAAATTGTTTAGAATCCTACTTACGCTCCCCTGGTTTTAACGGCATTTTTTCCAGCAGCCTTATGGTGATAAGCAAACCTTGTTTGTTAAGATTTAAGTAAATTGCAATACAAATTTTTTCTGATAAGCTGATACCATGTTTACATACCAAAAAAATCGCAGGTAGCGTTTCCCTTATTCGAATTACGGTTTTCGGGATTTCGTAACCGCTTGGATATTAATCGGTATTGTTTTGAAGCATTCTTGATGAATATAATAAGTCTGTAGGCCATTGAATCATCAAGAGTATCTTATCGATTACGTTTAAATAATATTAAAAAAAGCTTAGGATAATTTGCGGGCTTGTGCCATTTTTTGAATACTTCGACAATATATTTTGTAGTTAAAATGGAGGAAGGTTATGGCAAAGACCAAGCGGTTTTTTATAAGTGACATCCATTTGAGTTCCCAAACACTTTACGACGATCCGAATAAACCGGCTTGGTTTAATCCGGAAAAACATGGCCCACGTCTGATATCCTTTTTGGAAAATTATGTTCTGGCAGACAAAGACAACGTCAAAGATTTGATCCTGCTGGGTGATATATTTAACACTTGGGTTTGTCCTGCTAAAAAACCACCCCCTAAATTTACTGAAATATTTGTCGCCAATAAACCGATCATGAACATGTTTAAAAAAATCATTAAAAATGGAATCAACATTTTTTTTGTCAATGGAAACCATGATTTCGATTTAGACCGCGAAACCATTGAAAAGGCTATTCCAAAAATCAAGATGGTAAATTGTTATCGCACTGGTCGCATTTATGCTGAGCATGGACATCAATACGATATCTATAACAGACCTGATTTTATTACCGATCCAGCTTATGGCCGACCAATTGGTTATTTTATTAGCCGACTGGCTGCATCGATTGATACAAGTGGCTACGGCATTTTAGATCTTGCATCATATATAGACGATATCCTGGAATCGGCTCTAACACCCCAAAACATATTCAGTTCAATTATTGAGGGCCTCTCGGAGCGGGCCAACATGAAAGAAACCGATAAAATAGTTATGCCTGATCAGAAAAAAATTTCAATTGATGAACTGAAGTTCCGTTTTGAAAAATTGAGCAACGTCTACACTCTCAATGAACTAATCAGCGACCTATATCAACGACGGTATTTAAATGGGCCGGCTGACCGATTGTGCAAGAAGCATGATCTAAACGTGGTGATTTTTGGCCATACCCACAATGCAATGATCGACAAGGACTGGTTTTTGATAGAAGACCGTATCTATGCAAACACCGGGTCTTGGTGCAAAGAGAACGCCTACAGTGTTGAAGTTGACAAAAGCCAAAATCCCAAGACACCCACCTTCGTAAGACTTCATAAAATTGAAATGGATGGTAAGATATCTGAAACCGAAGAGGAGAAAATTAGCTAAATATGAAACTTCCGCCAAAAGGTGAAATCGTCCCGTTGGAAAAGATAAAGTCCATTTGCGAGAATTATGGTCTTCAGGAGTTGTGGCAAAAAATCGAGAAAGATCCACCACCTAAACCCTTTAAGAGTGATGGTTGTTCCAAATGGTTTGACACCTGGAAAGGAAAAAGCCTATATCCTGCCTGTTTCTTGCACGATTTAAAATATTGGGCCGGATATCCAGGTGAGGAAGTTATGCGGCTGATCGCTGATGCCGAGTTAATGATTGGTGTTGCTCGGATTCTTAACTCGACTCAAATGGCGGAAACGATGTTTCACGGTGTGCGCATTGGAGGACATGAGATTTTCAAAAACTCCTTTTCATGGGGCTTTGGAAGGATAAGCTGATCTGTTTCGATCAACAGATATCTCTATTACATAATTTTGGGTTCAATAGACGCGTAAAAAAAGCTGCAACCACCGTGTGTGACCTTCCTTGACCAATTTTTTATTTTTTATGATGATTGCTTTAAAATCTAAACCATCTCCTTCTCCTCAGACGAAGGTTGCCAGCAACCTTTTTTATTTGAACCCATTTACACTTGCTTTTATTCTCATCCAAAACAACTAATAAAAAAATAAAAAAAAATGGTCCCCCAGGCGAAGCGTCCCGCCAGGGATGCTTTGACGACCTTATATTATCATATAATATCATGCGATCTTAAAAATTTTCCGGATCCAATTCTGATGGTCCCGTAAAAAGTCAGAACCGATTGAGGCGAAATTATGAGCATATGCTCTAAATGGGCCTCGGGTAGGTTAGGATAAATTTCCAGCGCTCGCTGGTCGGTAAAAGATGCTCTTTGACAAAAGAAAAATAGGTCCCCGAAGGGCTTTATGCCTCACAGAGACCTTCTGCCGGCATCATTTTCGCTGCTCTAACGGCAGCTGCCCGAAAGATGTTCACGGCCAAGGCTTTTAAGGTCGCACAGAATTTGACTGCCTTCAGGCCCCGCACTCGAAGTTGTTTGACACCGGTGCGTCGGTTGTATTCAGACATGGTGGCTTCGACACCTGCTCGCCACCTGTAACGGTCTTTGAATTGGTCTGACTGCTCATATATTCTGCGCTTGGCTATGCGCATCTGTTTATCTGTGAAGCGAAGATAGTAGTGTTTTTTCCCTTTTTTAACGGGACACCTCGGCAGGTTAGGGCAATTTTGGCAATCCTGTGATGAAAAACCGACGCTGACTTTTTTTCTTTTTTTGACTTTTGAAGGGGTCTTGCCCCGAGGGCAGGCAACGATCTCACCTTTTTCGGAAAACTTAAAATCAGCAAGGCTCAGCTTGTCCTCTTCTACCGAACCCATCGCAGGGGCTATCAGCTCTACCTCATGGTTCTTGGCATGCTCACAGTTGTCATCACTGCCGTAAAGAGAATCGGCGCAGAGTTCTTTGGGCTTCAGATTCCGTTCTTCTACAGAGGCGATTGCCGGAACAAGCGCATTGGCATCACTTTTATGGGCAGGCTCAACCTCGACATGTGTGATTAAGTTAAGTGATTCTTCTTTTTGCTCTTTGTCAGTGCAGTAGGTTTCCATGATCTGAACCTGGTAACCTTGCCCCTTGTGGCCACTGTAGGTTGCGTCCGGGTCAGAAGGATTTTGAAGCGAATCGGAAACGATCTCTTTGGGCGCTTTGAGCTCGAGCGGATTGTCTTTGTCATCGGTCAGGTTGCACTGCTCTTTTAAAACCCTTTCAAGCATTTTGTAACTATACATGGCTGCCACTTCAGGGCAGTCCTTAAAATGCTGCACCAGGCCAAACAGATCTTTGCTGACTTCTGTGAGCGTCTTCTTCGATTCAGATGGTTTAACCTTTGAGAAACATCCCAGGGCGTCGTTGGAAAGATATTTATCGGTAACTTTTTTATCTATCGTGTCAAACTGACTTTGATGACTGCGCTTCAAATTTACTAAGAATTTGTGAATGCTTTCCGAGAAGATGCCGATTCGCCCCAAACGGCGCATGTTGGATTTAATGTGGACCGAGTCGATCCGCTGTCTATCGATATTGACCTCGAAAACCTGCGCCAGCTTTTGGGTGCCGGCATTGAAGATATCGTCTTCCAGGTCGTTTGATGCAACGATATTGCGGCTGTTCCACAAGGTCTTCAGCGAAATGTATTTGGCGCTGTCGGATTCTTCGGTGATGTTGAGGCCATAGTGCCATTGAATATTAAAGGCATACTGCTGCACGGTTTCTTCATCGGTGAAGTCGAATGTCTGCTGAAGTATGAGCGCACCGAGCATGGAAAAAAGTTCCTTGGTTGGACGGCCAAAAGTCTCGCTAAAATGCTTGCTGACCTTATTGACAGGGATAGACGGCAGGATGTGGTGGCGAAAAAGCCCAGGCCATCCGCACTCGAGCATCTGGCGCCTTTTGGGGGTCAGAAAGTTCCAGGGATCGAAAATGTCGAGCTGATTCGGATTTCTTACTTTGATCATGATTTTGCCTTTAACCCTCTGATTAATATGAATTTTCTATACCAAAACCCGGAGTAAAAGGCAAGGACTAATTTTCATTTTTTATAATTATTTCAAAAAGATATAATTTCGTGACTTTTTACGAAATTATCATTTTTTAACCAAATAATAAGCGCTTTGTTTGTTAGTGTCCTTGACATTTTGCGCCATTCGTTTGACCTTCAGCGCCATTTTTGATAGGGCTTTAAAATACTTGAAATTAATATGTAATATTGCTGGGCTCAAAAGGAAAACAGCGCATGGACGCAACCCATCTATTGTCCCCAACGGATATTTTGTGGAAAATATTAGAAGACTATGGACATGACGCTGAATCTGTATTCCTAAATGAGGGCATAGACCGTGAAATGATTTCAAAGCCCGGTATGCGCATTTCCCATGCGAAGGCTGAAGGCCTATGGGATAAGGTGGCCGGACTGATTGAAGACCCCTGTTTTGGACTGCGTGGTCCGAAATTCTGGCATCCTTCTCACTTTAATGCACTTGGGTATGCTTGGCTTGCCAGCAGCAGCCTGCGTGAAGCGCTTGTTCGGGCTTCGCGTTACGCCCATATTGTTGGAGAAGACAGGGAAACCCGGTTGGAGAATACACCTGAGGGGTTAAGCATTACGTTGTCCGATTCTTTGAAACTGCCGCCTCTCATGGATTTGGCGATGTCGATCTTGATCTCTGCATGCCGGTTGAATTACGGAGAAGATTTAAATCCAGTGGCTGTTCATTTTATCCACTCCAAGCCTCACTGCGCTAAGGAATGCTATTCCTATTTCAATGCTCCAGTTATGTTCAATTCCGAAAGCGACAAGCTAATATTGTCGGCGGATGCTGTCGATAAACATTTGCCGACCGGCAACCCTCACCTTGCTAAAATTAACGATCAATATATCATCCGCTATTTAGCCGAATTGGACAATGATAACATCGCTCAGCGTGTTAAAGGGGCGATTATAGACATCTTGCCTTCTGGTGGAGTTTCGAATGAAAAGGTTGCTCAGAAATTGAACATGAGTACACGAACACTGCAGCGCAAACTTAAGACCGCGCACACCACCTTTCGAACTTTGCTCGACGAAGTGCGCCATGAGCTCGCAGAAAATTATCTTCAAGATTCAACCATCAGTCTGATGGAGATTGCCTTTGTTTTGGGATATTCGGAATACAGTTCTTTCTCGCGAGCATATAAATCATGGACGGGAATCTCCCCAAGTGAGATACGAAATTAAGAGTAAATTATCTGGCATCATAATATTTTACAAATACTGATAAGCGTATCTAGTTTTTTTGAAATTATCCGGAGGGACCTGTCCAATTAAATCTCAAATCCGTGGGTATTATCTTAACGTATATGCAAAATATTCAACCCGTTAAAAATACCGATTCTGATAAACTAATCCCAGAAATCGATTGGATTATATTTCGGGATTACCCATCGCCATTTCCGATCCCAACGTTTAAAAACGCAGTATCCTGCGTTTTTTCTTTTCAACGCGGAAAATTTGTCCAGTCCAGATCGCAGGTCAACATTCTAAATCGAAAACGGATATCACGATAAAAACGGATCTGCAGTTCTTTATTAATTGATGCGTTTTAAATCAACATCTCGGAACGATGCAAAAATTCAAATATATCTTTCTTTTTCAACGATCCAAATATTCCGTGCTAACATTTCCTAAATGCTCAAGTACGGGTTTTCTCTGATAAACCAATTTTAGTTATTATCCATGGCGAGAACTCTCTTGTAAGCGCGCTTTGTAGAGATTAGGAGCGCCCCTTAACGGTTAATAAACTCCGAGATGTCTTTTGAATAAAGAAAAGCATGAGCCGGTGTCTGTCAGAGGAAGTTGGAAGGAGGTTATGCTACTGCATTTACCTTATTAGCGGTCCATGGAACCCTTGAAATCAATTTCCCGTTGCGGTCATATCGTTCAAATATAATTTTATTATCGTCGAGGATATATTTCGATAGAGTTTGAGAAATATTTCTTTTTCCGTTTGAACCATTTCTCTTGTCAGGAATACTCTGATCCGGTTTGTAATTTCCGGGAAATTTGATATTTCCAATATGGTTTATGATCTCAATCATGAGTTGAGCTCCTCATGTCCATATGGACGATAAAGATCAGGGATACCAACTTCCGTGCTGGTCAATGTATCTGATGTAATCCCGTGTTATCCAGTTTTTTGTCCCTTTAGGAAGCACTGGCATCAGGAAACGGTTTGCCTTGAACAGTATTATCTTATCCTTATAAGTCATCGTCCGACTGATTAATGATCCCTTCTCAAAAGTGTTAATTCGATTTGCATTTCGATATTTCATATGACCTCTCAATTCTCTGGCCATCGTTCCAGTAACAATCGCTTAATTTGCGCTAATACGGACGCTTGGTTTTGCCTTTTTCAATATATTGATAGTCACATCGTTTACCAGTTTGTTTTCTTCAGGATCCGAGACATCGATAACTGTCTCCATCAACTCGTATAACGTTGTATGAATCTTGACCGAGCTCTGACGTTTCTGCGATACTGACGTGTATTTTTCCTGAACAGCTTCCATTTTCTCATCTCCGCTATCGTTATTTTTGAAATTCATTATCCAAGAAATCATTGAGTCTGCTGCCTGGTTCATCGATAACCGGATCCCCTTTCACATAGGCATCAATCAGAGCATCCTTGTTGAACTTTAGCATAAATATTTTGGTAATGATGTCTATGTTCCGCTCGGTCCCGAACGTACAGTAGATGTTTTCTGTCTGGTGTGAATATTTATTCAGAAGCAGCATTCTGTCAGTATTGCTCAATGACTTGAGTCTCTCTAATACTTTTGATTTTTCGGCCTCAGACAATGTGTTTAATCCCATTTCCATCCTAATTGTTTTCAAACTTTTGCTGTATTGTCCTATAATCAGTTTTTAAGGCGACTGTTTTTTACAATTCTTAATAGTTCTTCGAAAGAAAAGGGTTTCTCAATAATGTGGCGTATATTTAATTTTTTAACCTCGTAAACATTCAACGGATCACCGGGTGTTATCATCAAAACGTTGATTCTGCCCGGGCAAATATTCTTGGTTGAATCGAAAAACTCAAATCCCGTACCGTCATGCAAATCAAAGTCAGAGATGACGATGTCAAAACATTCATCTTTTAGAACCTCTACCCCGTTTTTTGCCTTCTCTACCGCCACTGTACTATAACCGGATCTTTCTAATAACTTTTTGAATATATCTCGAATCAAAACGTCAGAGACGACAAGCAGGAGTCTTGGTTTGTTATTGCCTTTTTTGTTTTCCATTTTTGCGTTCGCCAATTCACTGTTCTCCTATTTGTACATGGACCTATCAAAAAGCATACCAAGACAACGCCATATAAATTTTTCTATTAGTTTAGATGTGTTATGAGATTTTGAGGTTTTTATAGTCTGAGAATGAGATTGGATGGAATGAGTTTAACGGCTCAAATCGATTGAGTGTTTTCACCCAAATTTGTTTACGAGGAGCTGCATAAGGGATGACCGCCGGGACCGATTCCAAAGACTCATAAAAAAGTTTCCAAGCTTCAAGCAGCGGGAATAAAAGTGGTGAATATCCGAAAAGAACGGATTTGATCCGAATATTGGAATGAAATCTATCGAGTAACCTTGCTGTTAAAGATTTGCGAGAGCGTGGTGTCTGTCAGCGGAAGGAGGAAGGGGGTTATGCTTTTGCATTTACCCTATTAGCGGTCCATGGAACCCTTGAAATCAATTTTCCGTTGCGGTCATATCGTTCAAATACAATTTAATTACCATCGAGGATGTATTTCGATGAGGTTTTCGCGATATCTCTTTTAACGTCTGAATCGTTGCGCTCGACAGGCATGCTCGTAGGCGATTTGTAGCTGCCGGGGCTTGCGATATTTCCAATATGGTTTATAAGCTCGTTCATGGGTACACGCCCCATTATACTTATCGGCCTAAACGAAAAATCACTTGAATTGGCCAAAAATTACATGTACAGAACCATATAGCCAGAACGTATATTTAATTTCAATGTTATCTCTGACAGTTACGATACTGGCAAGATGTACCTGTACCCTCATCTGAAATGATTTTGCATGAACGGAAATTGGCTATCTGCAATTAGGCCTGAACTGCATTATAGGTAATTTTAGGTTTTGAGGCTGTCTAACATGGTCATGTTACAGGTTCGGTCAAACTGTTTGGCACTGGTTGCCTAATTTCTCTCAATTTAGTATTTCAGAACCTTTCTTTCACAATCAGAGCTGCTTTCTCATCGGGCCCCATGAATAATTTTTTTTTCAAAAAAATGCCAGCGCCTTCAAACAGGTCCTGATCGTTTTTTTTACCCTTGTCGCCTGCTGTCTGACCTATTATTTCCATGCGGTCCTTGGAATTGGAACGATCGTATCCCACTTTTATTACATTCCCATCATTCTCGCATGCATATGGTGGCAAAAAAAAGGAATTTGGATTGCCGTTTTTTTAGTCACTTTTCTGCTGATCAGCCATCAGCTTCTGATACCCCTTGCTACAACAGTCAATGTTTATATCCGGATATTTATGCTGATGGTCATTGCACTGGTTGTGGCGGAATTGAGTGAGAGGATATCAGCAACAGAACGCCAGCTGAGAAACGCTCATGATCAACTGGAAGAGCGGGTTGTGGAACGAACAGCTCAACTGGCGGATGCCAACCGCGAGCTGGAACTGGAAATCGAACAACACAAGCGGACTGAGGAGCGCCTGGAGCTGAGCGCCAAAAGATTGGAACAGCGCAACGAGGAAATCAAGAATTTCGCCTACATTGTTTCCCATGATTTGCGCGCACCGTTGATCAACCTGAAAGGCTTTTCCGCTGAACTGCGAAGAGCGCTGAACGTCATCCAGCCCGTTCTGCAAGCCCATATCACCCAGTTGGACGACCGGTTGCAAGCCGCTGTATCCAATGCCCGCCTGGATATAACCGAAGCTCTTGATTTTATAGGTTCTTCCACAAACCGCATGGACAGCCTGATCAACGCCCTTCTGCACCTGTCCCGTCTGGGCCGAGCTGAGCTCAAACCGGAACGCATCGACATGAAAAAGAAGGTTCAGGAAACCCTGAACACACTGGCGCATCAAATTGCAGAGAAAGAGATTAAAGTAAAAATAGGGCCACTGCCTATAATCGAAGCCGATAAGCTGGCAATGCAGCAGATCCTGGGCAATCTGCTCAACAATGCCATATTGTATTCAGTTCCCGGCCGTGAGGGGAAAATCGAAATCACGGGCGAAAGTGGATTGGATCAGGTGACCTTTCACGTAAAAGACAACGGCCGGGGTATTGCCCTGGAAGATATGGACAAGATTTTTATGCCGTTTCGACGGGCCGGCAATGCGGACGTTTCTGGCGAAGGCATGGGTCTGGCCTACAATCAGGCCCTGGTCAACCGCCATGGCGGCCATATCCAATGCCGTTCCAAAGTCGGTGAGGGAAGCACTTTCTCATTCACTATCCCCGCTCCCATTTCAACCAATGAGGCGTAATGATGACAAGTATCGCAAAAAACGTTACCATCCTACTGGTGGAGGACGACCCAGGGCATGCCCGCCTGGTCGAAAAAAACTTGCGCCGTGCCAACCTCACCAATCCTATTGTCCAGCTCGGTGACGGACGTCAGGCGATAGATTACCTTTTTCGTGAGGGCCCCTATTCAGGGAACCCTATACCGGCGAATCTGCTGGTGCTGCTTGATTTGAACCTGCCAGTGATGGACGGCTATCAGGTGCTTCGCCGCTTGAAGGAGAACGCCTCCACACAGCGCATCCCAGTCATCGTTCTTACCACAACTGATGATACGCGGGAGATTGACCGGTGCTATGACTTGGGGTGCAATGTCTATATCACTAAACCAGTTGATTACGAAGGGTTCTGCGAAGCCATCCGCAAGCTCGGGTTGTTTCTTTCGGTGGTGGCCATCCCCAAGGAACGGACGAACGGCCATGAGTGAATCGGAACCGATTCGCATTCTCTGCATGGAAGATGATCCCGGAGCCGCCCGCCTGGTTCAAAAGACCCTGGATCGTGCCGGCTATGCCGTGGATATCGCCCGCAACGGTCGGGAAGGGTTGGACATGCACGACGCCGGCGCGTATGCATTACTGCTGGTGGATCAGTCCATGCCCGTCTTCGAAGGTCTGGAGGTTCTCCGAAGACTCTCTTCACGGGAATCGACGGTGCCGGTCGTCATGATCACCGGCCATGGTGACGAACACCTTGCCGTGGAAGCCATGAAACTCGGCGCCAGGGATTATATCGTCAAAGATGTCACCGGCGGTTTTCTGGAATTATTGCCTACTGTTGTCCGGCGGGTTCTTCAGCAGCAGCAGCTGATGGAAGAAAAACAGCAGGCGGAAGCAGCCTTGAAGGAGTCGGAGGAACGACTCGATTCCATTATCAAGAGCGTTCCCGACATCATCTACCGGATAGATGCCCAAGGCTGCATCAACTTCATCAGTGATGGCGTCATCCCTTACGGATACCTTCCCCGCGATTTGTTAGGCAGAAATTTGCTGGAACTGGTTCATCCGGATGACCGGGTGAAGGCCGCGCGTCGCATCAACGAAAGAAGAACGGTAAAGCGCGACTCAGGCGATCTGGAACTCAGGTTCCTGGTGGGCAGCAGCGGCCCCATTGCATCTGAATCCGAACCGATATTCCTTTTCAGAGCCCAGGGACTCTATCGCACGGAGCAGACGAACGCCAGAATTTTCATAGGTACGCAGGGCATCGCCAAGGACATCACGAACCGTAAACGCGCGGAAGCGGAACGTGAAAAACTGGTCAATGAGCTTCAAAATGCCCTGGCGCAGGTTAAAACCTTGACTGGCTTGATCCCCATTTGTGCATCCTGCAAGAAGATCCGCGACGATAAAGGCTATTGGAATCAAATCGAAAATTATCTCCGCGACCATTCCGACGCCCAGTTTAGCCACGGCATTTGTCCGGAATGCGCCCGAAAACTTTACGGAGATTTTTTGAAAGGGGCCTAAGCAGAGAGGACGATGTTTACAGTTACAACTAATTGATATCAAATGCCGATGACGAAGAAAACAACAAAATAGCAGTAGATTGAGATGTTCACAGACACCGAAGGACTCGTTTATGGGTTTGATTGCTGGCAAGCTTTATTTCACGTATACTCTTCGCATTACAGAATTTATAAGACACTTAAATGATATCAGATCTATCAATTCAAAGATTTTTTTGAGATTAGGTAGACCATGACCAGACATATGGGAAAGCATCTATGCTACGTGGATTCTCGGTCCAACCGGAATTTGGATTAACACGATGACAATCGTCACGTTAAAGCTGAAATAGCCAGACAGTATCTTATAATTCAATGTATTTTCGTATAGTTACGATAATGGCAAGAAAGTACAGGTTTTGATAAGCCTGGTTTTATTGGATTAGTCTCAATATATCTGGAATCTGGCTTTCCGCTTTTGAATGTACCCCAAATTAGATGTTAGGAAGGAATTGACTATTTTTATCCCTATCGGGCGTGTTATCGAGACGGCAATATAATATTCCAAGTTGGGACACAAACGTGACGTCTATTGAATATCAATGTTTAGCAGCAAGGAAAATGTAATGACAACCTACCTTGTTCGCCTAAACGGACAGAACTTCTTGATTGATGGTGACGAAGGCCCCAGGAAGAAACGGTTCCACTCAACACGGCTTGTGGAAGCAGAGAATCAAAATCGGGCTGAAGCTCTTGCCCGCGAATTGATTTACAACGATCCTCGCCTTCAAAAAGTTATACTAAACGAAGAGTCAGATCCACCGGTGATACACCTTGAGGGTGTTAGTGAAGTACCAGCTATGGCATATGATGCTCAGAATCGTGCTAACTCGTTCTACTGGGAAAACGAAGACAACTTATAAAGGGGCTGCACAACCAGGCACTCAAGGCGTACCGGGAGTGTCTGCGCCACTCAGCGAATTGATCAACAACCAAAGATACAGGCTTCAAGTCAGACCGAGCTTGGTCTCTCCCGGCCGCTTAGCTTGGTCGATACCGATGTCTGACTGATTTGAAAAATTTACCCGATTGGAAAAGCTATGATATCAAAAAATTGATCGAACCGATGATGATCTCAATGTATCACAATATCATAACCCTTAAATGGCGGTTGAAAACTCGGTGCACAGAAATCGCGCCTCTCAAATAGGTTGGAACCAGGATGAACAACTCAAAAATCTTAACTCGCAAAGAATCTATGAAGCTCTTAGCCGAGTACGGTCGAGAAGCTGACTGGACTAAACACTGTTTTGCAGTCGCTGACGCAGCGGCAAGAGTTGGCGAAATTTTGGCGAAGAGCCTTCCGATTGACTGTTCATTTCTCTGGTCTGCGGCATTGCTTCATGACATTGGAAGATACAGAACACACGACCCATTACTTCATGGTACCGAAGGCTATAAGCTTTTATCGCTGTTGAATTATGAAAAAGAGGCCTATGTCTGTGCGTCGCACATTCTTTTCGGACTCAATACCGCAGAGGCCATGCATTTGGGCTTGCCAGCATGTGACTTTGTACCGCACTCTATCGAAGAGAAGCTCGTACCCCTTGTCGATTACCTGATTGAATATGATCAGCCGACGACCTTGGACCGCAGATTCTCTTCCTTGCGTGAGCGTAATGGCGGAAACTCATTTTTTTCGAACAGACTTGATCGTGCGCAGCAGTCTGCAAGACTATTCATGAAGCAGATCGAAGAGGAAATCGGTGAATCCGTGGAGGGGGTTGTCGCGAATCAATAGAACAGTTTTAACTTGAACATCAACACGGGTTGCCCCTAAGCTACGCTCCTTTCCTGAGAAAAAATTTAAGCTATTTCGCTCCGACAGGGCAGGTGAATTCGCACCGTCGGCACCATTCGGTTACAAGGATCGGAGAACCTTCAAAATCTCTTTGGCCACTATCAATCGGATGGTCCCGATCGGAATCGAGGCGTTCGATGCAGGCTGGCCGGTAGTATTGCCCCTGACTGAACGCGCTTTTGGGGCAGACCTTTCGGCAAGGCATGGCACAGCGGCGGCAGGGATCAAAATTTTCAAGCGGTCTGCTGGAAGACAAGCGAGCTTCGATTAATACCGAGCGAAGCCGCACCCTGGGTCCCCATCTGGGGTGCAGTATCAGGTTGTTTTTGCCTACGACGCCCAATCCCGCAAACACGGCGGCATCCTTCAGGTAAACCCCGCCCCGCTCCACCTGATAGGCTAACGCTTGGGCATTAACCCCGTGGGTCCGAAGCAGCCAAGCCACCAGCGCTTCTGAAATTTCCGTTAACCGGCGGTTTCCTGCGGTATTGCCCCGGTCAAACCAGTCCAGCCGTGGGTCGTCCTCGGGATGATGCATGGCCAGCACCAGAAGGGAGCGGGCGTTTGGCAGCCATGGGGTGGTCTGCTCCGAATGGTCATCCTTCCAGTTCACCCCGGCCGCAGCCTTATAGGAAGGGCCGTCCAATATTTTATCGATAGCAGCCACCCCCGCTCGAATACCGTCCCATTTTTCGGCTTCGGCAATCAGTGCAACGGATAGTTTGCGATGTTTGGGCATATTTTCTTCCGGGTATGTTGGGGCCGCCAGATTGATATTGTCCAAAAAAATACGGCTAAACATAGCACGGCAACAGTGGGAGATCAAATTTCTGAAGCCGGAATTTCCAACGGATATTTTTCATGGGTGAGGTAGGGAATGGCATTAAAGGTGCAAACCGTGTATTGCTGATTTCTCCAACAAAGCTGGAATCGAACCGAAGTTTCTCTATCTGCTATTAATCTGTACCAAGGCTATCGAAAAACGCTTTAATATAGCCAAAGCATATAGCAACCCTACAGCACGATTTTTCAGTTGAATTAACCCCTCGCATAATCGCTCAAAACCGTATCCCAAAAATTCCCATAGCCTCTCTGCTTGTCGTTCTCATTTGCCTTCACCTTCATGTCCATAACCCGCTTTCTTTTTCAGACACGAAACCTGGGAAACCCTTCATTTGCGGTTAAAAATCAAAATGAGAAGCGGATAATGGGTTGAAAAAGGAAGTGCAATCCTTGTTAATCTACGGCATTTTTCCCTCACTTTTGAGCTTTCGGGTCCTTTCAGGTTTTCTGAATTCAGCGTAATTGTGTAATTATTAAAACCACAGGTCCCCCGCACTCCTTCAGACTAATCCTCAACCGACCAAAATAAATTACCTTGACCACCGTTATATTTGTTGGTAATGCCGATCAAAATAAATCCCAAGGAGGAAAAGAACATGAAGGAACTTGAGGCGTTGTTTAAATCAATTGCCGATGGATTAGAAGCTATGGCAGAGGGTATTCATGCCATTGCAAAGAAGGTGGACGATCTTGCCGAAGGTCAGGCACCAGAAAAATCAGACAAAGCAAAACCAGCAACCAAAAAGAAGGAAGGAGCTCCTAAAAGAAAGGCACCAAAGAAGGCCAAATCGCAAGGTTTAAAGTCTGTACCTGCTACCGATAAGGTACTTGAAGTTATTAAGAGGTCAAAAGATGGGGTGGATAACGCAACGATTTATCAGGAGACCGGTCTTAATCAGAAACAAGTGTCCAGTGCATTGCTCAGGTTGAAAAAGTATGGCAAGGTCAAGTCTGTTAAAAGGGGTATCCACACGGCAGTTTGACCAAAGGTATCGGTAAAGCTCTGAACTGAATTTCAATTTGACAAAACAGGGTGCCTCTCTTAAAGGAAGGGTATTCAGCTCTACCCATTAGGGTATCGACATCCCGAGAGATTTCTGTATTCATTTTTCAAGCTCCTTCTCCAGCTCAACTCATTCGAAAACTCAACCCCTGACCTCATTCATTTAAGCCCCTTTGTATTAGACTGGCAATAAAACCCTCGGTTGGGAAAAGGGGGGATGCCACAAGGATATTGAATGCCCTTAAGGGATACGATTTTTATGACGCTGACCCGGAGAAACTGGCCAAGTGCAAAACGGAAGAATTAATGAAAATCCGGGGATTGGGCATGAAAAGCGTCGCCGTCATTGCCAGGGCATTGGAAAGCATGGTGGTAATTGGGAATGCGGAGGAATGGTTGAAGGGATAGGGCTACAGACGCTTGTTTGAATAGCAGATCTGCCCCATTTCCTCTTAAAATATATCAGTTGGATTCTCCAATGCAAATTGCTCGAATTATAAGGTGTATTTGTCAATACCGGTATTTCTTTCAGGAAAAAAAGACATCCAAATATAAAATTTTATTTGGGATCGTAATTTTCTTTATTTCATTGGCCACTATTGCCATTGCCGGTGATTTCGACGGATCAAAACCGTTGTCCGGAATCACTGGTAAAATTATTGAAATCAATCAATACAAGATTATCGATGATGTTGATCCTGACACCGTCGGTCTTCCGAAAAAATTCCTGATAGACTTCAATTCCAAGACCCTTCGTCCCTCAAAAGACAG
>Ga0316189_10002583_pt1 | contig 17718 bp, 20 predicted proteins | sample LowCovwburrow_MG_FD_204930 | JGI IMG/M metagenome (GOLD analysis project Ga0316189, IMG submission 204930) | Coastal sediment microbial communities from Maine, United States - Lowes Cove worm burrow | ecosystem: Environmental > Aquatic > Marine > Coastal > Sediment | place: USA: Maine...
GAATTGGAAGCCTATCTCGCCAAATCTGCATAGTAAACCGTAATTTCTTAAGAAATATGGCTCGGGTGTCAGTTTTTGATGCCCGAGTCGGTCATTAATATGGCTGATGGCTCTGAATAGTATGGCTGATGGCTCTGAATAATATGGCTGATGGCTCTGAATAATATGGCTGATGGCTCTGAATAATATGGCTGATGGCTCTGAATAATATGGCTGATGGCTCTAATCAAGATTTTGATACGAATGTATTGGGGTTTACTCCTGAGCATTTAGTAAAACTCGCCAACTGGCAGATGCCATTTGGTAAATATTCAGGAAGGACATTGATAGAACTGCCTGAAGAATACTTATTTTGGTTTCAAAAAAAGGGCTTTCCATCAGGAGAGTTGGGTGAACTGATGAAATTTTGCCTAGATTTGAAAATACAGGGCGTGGATAGTTTAGTGCGGCCGCTAAAAAACAAGAAAAGCACGTGAACCAGTAGTCAAACAGAACCATTTAGTGAAATGCTATGAATATACGAGATTTGGAATATTTAGTAGCAGTCCATGAGCTGAAAAACTTTAGCAAGGCGGCTACACAGTGTTTTGTTAGTCAGCCAACATTAAGCGGCCAGCTGAAGAAGCTTGAGCAAGAATTGGGTGCACCTTTGATGGAGCGATCCACCAGAAAGGTGTTGTTTACACCTTTGGGCGAAGAGGTTGTAGCGCAGGCTCGCTCTATTCTACAAACTGCAAAGCATATTAAGCAGATTGCCGATCTTAGTGATGATCCCATGGTGGGCGATTTTCACATCGGACTTATTCCCACCGTTGGGCCTTTTTTGTTACCAATCATTATGCCGGAAATATCCAAAATATTTCCTCGGGCTAATTTGTTTTTGTATGAATTGCAGACCGACGTTCTGATTGAGAAACTTCTAAAGGGTCAGCTCGACGTGGCTATTCTGGCCAAGTTAGATTGGAGTTATCAGCTGACAGAGTTTCCACTTTATACAGAACAGTTACAGCTGGCGTATTCAAACAAACAGGGTCTTGATATTGAGGACGGCCATGTACCATTGAATGTTCTTGAAGGGCAGGCGGTACTAATGTTGGAAGATGGCCACTGCTTAAGAGAGCAAGCGATGGGAGTATGTTTCTCTGCGGGTGCAAATGAGGATAAGCGATTCCAGGCTACTAGTTTAGATACCTTGCTGCATATGGTGGCAGCTGGAGTCGGAATGACTCTAATTCCTGAAATGGCCTGTTCCCGAGGAGTTGAAGGGGTGCTGTACAGTTCATTTGAAGAGCCTATTCCTTCGCGTGACATCGTTATGATTGCGAGAAAGAATTGTGCACGTAAAGTGGCCTTTGAAAGGCTTAGCGAGTTGATATGCTCGCTCATTAGTTAGGCTTTAATCGTATGCTTAGGAAAACTTTACTACTAAGTCTGTTGTGCTTAATGTTGGCGGCTAAAACTGAAGCTGCACAATTTAATAGTGGCGAGCATGCGGTGAGCTTAATCGAGCTGTACACTTCTGAAGGCTGTAGCAGTTGTCCGCCTGCGGATCGATGGTTGAGTTCGCTGAAACATCAAAAGGGGCTCTGGAAAAATTTTGTACCAGCTGCATTTCATGTTGATTATTGGGACTATTTGGGTTGGAGCGACAAGTTTGCCGACAAGCAGTATAGTCAACGGCAACGTCAATATGCTGCTGAAAACGGAGAATCCACCGTTTACACTCCGGGTGTTAGAAAGAACGGGCGCGAGTGGCGAGCCTGGCGCCGAGCAGCGCTACTAGACCACACCAGCCCCAGTCTGGTTGGAAATTTACAGCTTATCGTCGATGACGATGGGGGTTTCTCTTCATCTTTTCACGCGCTTGATGACTCTCAAGGAATGCTAAAACTTACCATCGCCGTACTTGGGCTCGGTTTAGAGAGTGAGGTAAGCAGAGGAGAGAATTCAGGTAAGCGACTATCACATGATTTTGTAGTTCTAGGGCTTACTACCATTGCATCAGGTCTTCCAAAGGCTGAGGCTAACAATTTGTATGAGTGGCATGGTAGGCTACCAAAAGCGTCGCCAGCCGCTTCTAAATACGCGATAGCCGCCTGGGTTTCTGACGGAAATAGTTTGAAGCCTATACAGGTTGTTGCTGGGGAAATTTAATTCTGGCAGGAATGCTAGTTCTATGGAACTAGCTGGTTTTATGAATCTGTGAATTTGAGCTTGTATTATACAAAAATTGAAAATCATGCGCTTACTCGACCATGAATGAGTTGCGCAAAGAATTATTTGATTTGGGGTAGTGAATTAAATTATGAAATTGATATTAGTAGCCCTCTTGTTGTTCTACATGCAATGCGTATCAGCTAATGGCGTGTATAAATGGGTGGATTCTACTGGCAAAACGCATTTCAGCGATAGGGCGCCCAGTGACGCAGCCTCCAAAGCGGTACCGCTGAAGGTTAATTCTCTAGGGAGTGGGCCTTCGGCTCTTGATAGTGGGGCTGGTGTAGTCATGTACTCCACGGATTGGTGTGGCTACTGTAAAAAAGCAAGGGCTTACTTTCGGGCAAACAATATCACCTTTACGGATCATGATATCGAAAAGGATAGCTCTGCAAAGCGTGAATATGATCGTCTTGGGGGCAGAGGTGTGCCGCTAATTTTGGTCGGCGACAAGCAAATGAATGGATTTAGTATTGGTGGCTTTGAGAGATTAAGACAATAGCCTTTGTATGCTGCGCGCCTACCTCAACTTATCAACATCGGGCTACTAAGCGCTTGTGGTCGACCAAAGCAAAAGTTAGTATTACTGAATAGTAGAAGTTCAAATAAAAATAATAGAACAATATTCCAAAGGCAGATCTATGAGTAATCAACGCGAGCAATTTGGTTCAAGACTTGGTTTTATTTTGGCGGCGGCGGGTTCAGCGGTTGGCATAGGTAATCTGGTCGGCTTTCCGGTTAATGCAGCAAAAAGTGGTGGTGCCGCATTTTTAATTGTGTATGCGGGGTTCGTGGTCTTTGTTTGTTTGCCAGTGATGATTGCCGAGATGTCGCTTGGTCGCAATACTCAACGTAATCCGCTGGGCGCGTATAACTCCGTATCTAATGACAGTGGCTTATGGAAAATAGGTGGCTGGTTGGCAATCGTAACGCCGTTTATGATAGCTGTTTTTTATCAAGTGCTAACAGTGTGGCTGCTGGCGTATTTCGTTGGCGCAGTCACTGGTAATTTAAATGCAATGGCACAGCCCAGCTACTTTAATGAGTTTATTAATAGTAACTCGGTATTTGTCTATCTAGCTATTTTGACAGTGTTGATAGGTGTGATTTTGAATTCGGGGGTGCAAAAAGGCATTGAGCGATTGGCAAAGGTGTTAATGCCGAGTTTGTTTGTGATGTTGCTTATTCTCACTGCGTTTGTTTTAACCCTACCGAATGCAATGGTAGGCGTTAAATTTTATCTGATCCCAGATGTTGCAAAAATAACGCCGGCTATCATTAGTAATGCTTTGGGCCAAGCTTTTTTCTCACTCTCCTTAGGTATGGGCATTCTGATTACCTACGGCTCTTATGTAAGCAAGAGAGAAAGCATTGTCGGTGGTGCAAAAATGGTTGCATTGGTCGACACTGCAGTTGCATTTTCGGCTGGTTTGTTGATTCTGCCGGCTATATTTGTATTCAATCCATCCATTGATACCGCTGAGCTTTCAACCTCTTCAGTGTCTTTAGTTTTCACCTTTTTGCCGAAAATATTCCTTTCTCTACAAACTACCTTTGGGTATTTTTTCGCCAATTTGTTTGCCGGCGTATTTTTCCTATTGGTATTTTTTGCCGCATTGACTTCGCAGGTTTCAATACTACAGGTGCCAATTTCAGCCTTTCAAGATGAACTGAAGTACAGTCGATTCAAGAGTGTGCTTTGTCTAGGAATTTGCGCGGCATTGTTGGTGATTGCCAGCACGGTGTCGTTTGGTATGGTGGCTTATTTTACTGAATTCACCAGCTATGGTGGGCTAGAAAAATCGTTCTTTGATGTGATTTACGACGTTTTTTACGACACCATCCTGCCCCTGAATGGCTTTATTATATGCATGTTCGTGAGTTATAAATGGCGTCGAAATAGCTTTAATGGCGAGCTAAGCACCGGCGATGCTGGGTTCGAGCAATCGCTTGGACGCAAGTATATAAATTTCTCACTGGGGACATTTATTCCAGTTATTCTGCTGCTGGTATTCTTAAATACTGTTTGTATTAAATTCTTCGGATTAAACAGCTTATTTGATATTTTCTAATCAGCCTGATTTTAGAATACGGTGCTGTTCTCTTTTCCAGTCTCTTTCTTTGATGCTGGCGCGCTTATCATGTTGCTTCTTGCCTTTGGCAAGGCCGATCTTCAGCTTCGCGCGTCCGCGCACCCAGTATAACGCTAGCGGTGCAAGCGTATATCCGGCCCGTTCAACTTGGCCGATCAATCGATTGATTTCGTATCTCTTCATCAACAACTTGCGCGACCGGGTAGGGTCAGCGGTGACATGGGTCGATGTGGAGATTAGCGGTGAGATGTGGGCTCCGAATAGATAAAGTTCGCCATTTTTGATGATGACGTAACTCTCTTTTAATTGAGCACGGCCCGCACGCATACTCTTAACTTCCCAACCCTGCAGTTCAATGCCGGCCTCAAAATCTTCTTCAATGAAGAAGTCGAAGCGAGCTTTCTTATTGTTCGCAATGGTGTTTGAGTTGCTTTTCTTAGGCTTAGCCATGTCAGTCGAATAGTTGTACTACTGTTATACTATTGGTTGAAATATTAATATTGCTAGATGCGGATTCGAATAATCCTTTAAACCTCAGTTGCACATCTTTTTGGTGTTTTGACTGCGGATTCTAGGATGATACCGTTGCTTGCAAAAAAACGACAGTGATATCGTTGTGAATAAATCCAAAAACAAGCCAGTCAAACGTGTATTGACTCGGTGGACCTCCTATTGGTCATTTTTATTGGCGGCTATTGGTTCATCGGTAGGTTTAGGCAACCTATGGAAATTCCCCTATGAGATGGGCTCACATGGTGGTGGCACATTTTTGCTGATTTATATTCCCAGCCTTATATTGCTCGCAGTTCCATTAATGAAGGCTGAGTTGCTGATAGGCCGGTACGGCGGCAGTAATCCGGTACATGGTTTAAGACAGATCGCCCAGCAAGAACGACTTTCAAGTTTGTGGCAGATTGTTGGTTGGATGGGAATGATTGCGGGCTTTCTTGTGTTCTCTTATTATAGCGTGGTCGCTAGTTGGATCCTGTTTTACATTATGCAATCCGCAACCGGCAGTTTTGTGGATGTGCCAGCCGAAATAGTGCAGCACTCATTTACGGCGTTGCTGCGAAACACCGACCAATTGATAATATGGCATACAGTCTTTGTGCTTATGGTGGTGCTGATTCTAAGCCGCTCAGTTAAGGTTGGCTTAGAAAGGGCTTTGCTAATATTGATGCCTTGTTTTATAGCCCTGCTGGTATGGTTATGTGTATTTGCCTCTCAGTTTGGGGATTTCGAGAAAGCGGTTGAATTTGTTTTTACTTATGATATTGGCGCTATCAATGCCGAGTTGATCGTAAGTGCTGTTGCTCAGGCTTTATTCTCACTCAGCGTCGGTTTAGGTATTTTGCTTATGTATGGTGCCTATTTGGGCGAACATCGCCCCATTACCACGGCGGCCGGTGTCGTAATGTTTTTCGATACTGCAATTGCTCTGTTGATGGCCTTATTAATTTTTTCAATCGTGTTTGCGTTTGGCATGAAAACGGATTCCGGGCCAGGCCTGATATTCGAAACGCTGCCTGTAGCGTTCTCACAAATGCAATCAAACCCAGCGCTTTGGGCGACCTTATTTTTCACTCTACTGGGCGTTGCCGCACTGGCTTCAGCCATAGCACTGCTCGAGCCTTGCATTGCTTGGATGGTAGATCAGTTCAGGGTATCACGCCGTTTCGCCGCATGGTTTATTGGGGGGCTGGCTTGGGGTGCGGGTTTCGTTTCTATCTATTCCTTTAATAGCTTAAAATACAGCTTCTACTATTTTGGTGTGGAGCGATTTAATGGGACATTTGATTTTCTGAATATCTTGACTACTCATATTCTTATGCCCCTGACCGCTTTGTTTATAACAATATTTGCTGGTTGGAGAATATCTCAATCAAGAGCACGTTCCGAACTTGCCAACCCATTGAACCTGGTTTTTTCAATATGGGTTTTATGTGTAAGGTACGTGGCACCGCTGATATTGTTGGTGATGCTGGCAATTGTATTTGTCTATCCGAGTTAGTTTCTATGTTTGGTGTTTACTCTTGATCTCTAGAATCAGTCATAAGAATCAACCTGGATAATTGATTCTACGTGTTTGTTTTAAGTTGTTTGTTTTGAATCGCCGCCCAATCTTGACATAATTAAATATGAAAGTTAGCCGTTCTGCTCTATTGCCATTCAGTGCCATGCAAATGTATGACGTGGTAGCTGATATTGATGCTTACCCAGAGTTCCTGAATTGGTGTGAGGGCACAGAGATAGTGCGCTCCACGGATGCTGAGCTTGTCGCTTGCCTGAAGGTTGCTTACAAAAAACTTCGTTTTCAATTTACCACCTCAAACTTGAATATGCCTGGTGAATCAATTGAACTTAAGCTGGTAGACGGGCCGTTTTCAAATTTACATGGTATATGGGCGTTTAAGCCACTAGGCGAGGGCGCAAGTAAAGTGTCGATCGATATGGATTTTAATCTCGACACTAAATTGGTGCCGGGAGTGGTAGGCAAGGTGTTTGAAAAAATTATAAGTTCGCAATTGGATGCTTTTCAAAAGCGTGCGCAACAGCTCTATGGAACTTCAAATGCATAATATAAAAGTGTCTATTGTTTATGCTACTAGGGACAAGCAGTGGCTGAGAGACTTTACTATTGCGCGTGGAACCAGTGCTGGAGAGTTGCTTATGCTGGCTGATATACAGCACCATGTAGCTGATCTAGTAGCCCAAAGAAAGGGCGTAAAGCTTGATGAGCTAAGCTTGGGCGTGTTCTCGATTCCGGTCGATCACGACTACTTGTTGGAAGAGGGTGATCGGCTTGAGATTTACCGCCCGCTGACAGCAGATCCTAAGGAAGTAAGGCGCCAATTAGCCCTCTTAGGTAAAGCTATGGGAAAAACCAAGGCTAATGAAAAGGCCAAAAAAAATGGTAAAATACCTGCTAAGAAAAGTTAGTTGGCTTAGTGCTCTGGTTTTAGTGCTCTGGTTTTAGTGCTCTAAGGCGCCGTCTAACCCCCGGCGATTACTTTTTTTTGGGAGGTGGTTTTACCCATTTATCTTTTCGCTTAAGAATGTTTAATCGATTTAACAATCCTTTTTCTTTCTGTGTGGGCTTAGTTATTACAGTTCCGCCGTGCTGTTTGTCTTCGGTACTTGCTTCTAGTGTTTGTACATTGCTTAGATCAACATCTCCCTGCAATGCCACCAACTGATCCCCCTCAAACAGTGCAGTAATCAGTCGCGTAGTTGTCTGTTTTTTACGCATATCGATTTTTGAGTAGTAGTAATCCCAGCGTGCTTCGTTGAATGGGTCAATCACCATTGGGGTGCCTAAAATGAACAACACTTCCTGTTTGCTCATGCCGTACCTAATTTCCCTCAGGTCGTTATTATTTAAAATATTTCCCTGCTGGATATCAGGTTGATACGGTCGGATACAGCCGCTGGTAAGTAGCATAATGCTAGCTACAAGAAAAAGAGACGCAAGGTTTTTAAGGGACCTCTGATTAAGTCTGGATAATTTCAGGCCGTCAAAAATGCTCGAGTTCGAGGCGCGAAACGCACGTAATAGCGGGCTATTGCGAAGTTTTGCAACGAAGAAATTGAGCATTTTAGGCGGAAATGAAATATTCATGACTTGATCAGAGGTTCCTTAAGTGGTTTATTTATTATATGGCGCGGATCTTAACGAAGCTTAGGCTTCTTGGTGGACGTCGTTTATGCAATGCATTTAACTCGTCTTGTGGTTGAATCTGAGACGGATATTAACCTATTTTAGCTCTAACAAAACCGCGATTTCGTCACAGTTAAGAAATTTGTAACAGTTTACGCAGATTCCCCAGATTTTCTCTGGGAAAATATTCTTACTTACTGTACGAAATCCAAGGCGATGGAAGAATTGTGGTACATAGGTGAGCGCCATTACGCGACCTACACCTCTCTGTTCCGCAAGCGCAATTAAGCATTCAACGATACTTTTGCCTAAACCTAAACTCTTACTATCCTCGCGAACCATAAGGCTTCTTATTTCGGCTAGTTCTTTGCTGAAATGCTCTAGCGATCCACAAGCTAGGAGTTGCTCACCATCGGATATGATGCGAAAGTGCTGCAGGTTGTCGACTATGTCAGCTTCTTTTCGGGGCAACAAATCGCCCATAGCAGCATAGTGGCTGAGTAAGCCTAAAATAGCTGGAATATCATTTGCTGTGGCGGTTCGAACTCTAAGCCTATTTTTGCTGTGTTCGCTGAGACTGCTGATCATTATGGCTACATCTTCTACATTTATGAGACTGCTTTAAGTTTGTCACTTGATGAATCCAACATTTCCTGAGCATGCGCTCTGGTTCGATCGGTGATCTCTGCGCCGCCTAACATGCGCGCTATTTCTTCGGTTCGCATTTCGCCTGATAGCTTAATTAGAGTTGAATGCGTGTCATCTTTGGTGCTTACTTTGTCCACCGCTAAATGGTGCTGACCCTGTGCTGCGACCTGTGGCAAATGAGTGATGCAAATAACTTGAGCGTGCTCTCCCAATTCTCGCAAGCGTTTGCCAACGATGCCTGCAACTCTACCGCCCACACCCACATCAACCTCGTCAAAAACCAAGCTTGGGGTTTGTGACTGTTGGCTGGTGATTACCTGAATGGCCAGGCTAATTCTAGACAGCTCTCCACCTGACGCTGTTTTCTGCAGTGCTTTGATGGGCATGCCTTGATTGGTGCTCACCATGAATTCAATAAGGTCAAAGCCATTCTCTGAAATCAGTATTTTATCATCAATCCGCGGTTCCACTGTTATTTCGAGAACCCCGCCTTTCATTCCTAAATCTTGCATTTGCGCTGTTATGGCCTCGGATAGCGTCTCAGCAACTTGCTGGCGTTTTGTGGATACCTTATGCGCAATCGAAGTATATTTGTCGGTCAATTCTTTGAGTTTGGTCTGCAATTTTCCGGGCTGTGCATGCTGGTTTTCGAGACGGTTATATTCGTCTTGTAACATTTGATGTCGATTTACTAGCTCGGCTTCTTTGCACCGGTGTTTGCGGGCTAGATTGATCAAGGTATCGATACGTTGTGTAATTTCGGTTAGACGTTCGGGGTCTAGTTCAACTCTGCTCAAACTAGAGTCTAAGCTGCTTTGCGCTTCTTCAATTTGAGCCAGTGCCGAATTCAATAATTCCAGAGTAGGTTGCAAGCTGGAGTCGAATTCAGACAGTTGTGATAACTTGTTTATTTGTTTGCCCAGATCAGCACTGACATTGCTTGCATCATTATGAAATAGGCCATCGCTGGCTAGTTTCATGCCATTGATTAATTCTTGAGCATTGCTTAATACTGACTGGTCTTGGGTAAGCTCCTCGAACTCTCCCTCGGCAATATCCGCCTCATCCAGCTCGTTCAATTGAAAAGATAACAATTCCATTCGATCGGCGTTATCTGAATTGCGGCCAGTAATAGCTCCTAGCTCCTTGTCAAGCCGATGGATCTGTGAAGTCAGCTTGGCCAATTCGGTAAGCTTATCGTCATGCTGAGCAAATTGGTCAATTATTTGTCGCTGGGTGCTCTTTCTCAATAGAGATTGATGTTCGTGTTGGCCGTGTAAATCCACCAGCAACAAACCTAGCTCTCGCAGGCTGGCTAAGGTGGTCGGCTGATCGTTGATATAGCATTTGGTTGGTTTGTTAAGTCTTACTATGCGTCGAATCAGGCAGAAGTTGTTGCTAGCTTCTGAATCCGAATGGTATAAATCCTTTTGCTCTAACCATTGATTGACTGATATTAGCCTGCTTATATCGAATAGGGCACTAATGTCGCATTGGTCTTCGCCATGGCGAATCATATCGGTTTCAGCTCTGGAGCCTAATAGCAAGTTGAGCGCATCTAATACGATTGATTTTCCGGCACCAGTTTCACCCGTAACGACGGTTAAACCATCGTCAATCTCGATCTCAAGATGCTTGATGATCGCAAAATTTCTAATATTTAATTCTCTTAGAGCCATGATTTTCTATCGAGTACTCGGGGTGCTCTACTACTGAGCGCTACCCCAACCTAGCTTTGCGCGCAACATTGCGAAGTAATTATAATTGTTGGTGTGTATAAGCTTAACTGAATGTTTTGACCGAGTAATCTGTACTACCTCATCACCAAGCAAGCTACAGCCAATCAAACCATCTGCTGAGACGTGAGCACAATTCTCGGTGCGGTTGTGAATAGTTAGCTCGATAACCGCACCTGCTGGTAGTCCAATCGGTCTATTTGTCAGTGTGTGGGGTGAAACGGGTACCATTGATATAACGTCTAGCGCCGGATGCATTATAGCCCCACCGGCTGACAGTGCGTAAGCCGTTGAACCAGTGGGCGTAGATAATATAACGCCGTCTGAGCGCGCAGCTGTGACAAACTGTTGGTCTACATGCGCATGCCAACTGATTAGTTTTTCCAGCGCGTGCTTGCCGATTACTACATCGTTTAATGCTGTGTTAGTGTAGATGAGCTGAGAGTCGCGCAACACATTTACATCTAGCATCATTCTTTCTTCAATACGGTAGTCGCCATTTAGGATAGAATCAATTTCCGACAACATATCGGGCAGGGCGATGTCGGTCAAAAAACCCAGCCGGCCTAAGTTAATGCCTATGGTGGGGACGCTTGACTCTGCCATTTGGCGGGCGACATGCAATAGCGTGCCATCCCCGCCAATCACTATGGCCATATCTATTTCTTTTATTAAATTTTCATCAAGCATCTCTTGAGAAAGATGGCGAGTGATTTCAGCAGCGGTGGTTCGGCCAAGTTTCACCTCAATGCCTTGGCCTTCGAGGTGTGCCGTTAAGCTTTTTAACGGTTTCTCGATGCTCGCATCTTGGTATTTTCCAAACACACCTATTGTTTTAAACATGCAATAATTGATTTATCATGGTCGGCCGTAGATTGTCGCTATTGACTGAGGTTTTGTCCAGCATGTTTTGCATAAGAAAATTATAGATACGCACTACAAATATATGAATTTCCTAAGAAAATGGTTGCGCTTGTGCTAGCCGACCCTATATTTAGGCCTAATTGGGTTAGGTTAATGAGTTTAAAGCAATGAGTTTAGATCTATGAGTTTAGACCTGCGTGCAGAAAGCGTATTGAAAAATCTTGTTGAAACATATATTCAGCAAGGGCAGCCTATTGGCTCGAGAACTTTATCTAAATTACCCGCTTTGGGGGTTAGTTCAGCAACGGTTCGAAATGTCATGTCCGATTTAGAAGAATTGGGTTTGATTATCGCGCCCCACACATCGGCGGGGCGTATTCCAACCTCACAAGGCTACCGATTATTTGTCGATAGCATGGTTCGTTCCACCACCATGACTCGCCAAGCGATCGACAGATTGTCGGAAGGTTTTAGCCAGGAAACAGATCCCGAGGCTTTACTGGCTCACGCGTCGGAAGTTTTATCCGAGTTAACCAACTTTGCTGGAGTTGTATTGCTCCCGAATAAGTCGGTAACACGCTTTCATCAACTGGAGTTTATGCCGCTATCGGAATCGCGCATCTTAGCGATCTTGGTGACAGAAGATGGGCGCGTGCAAAACCGAGTGTTACCAGTAACTCAGAATTATAAGGAATCAGAATTAATTGAAGCGGCGAACTTTTTCAATCATCGCTATAAAGGCACCACATTGGAAGAGGTCAGACACAAGCTCATTAGTGACATGCAGGAAGACAACGATGCTATGCACCGCTTAAATCATGAGGCAATGTTAGCGGCTAGTAAGGTCATTAATGAAGAGGATGACGCGCATGATCAGGATGTGGTCTTGAGTGGCGAGCAGCAGTTATTAAATGTGCCAGACCTCTGTCAAATTGAGACATTGCAGAAGCTATTTGATGCTTTCAAGACAAAACGCGATTTGCTGGATTTGTTGGACCGCAGCATGAAGGCTGATGGCATCAGTGTTTTTATCGGTGAGGAGTCTGGCTATAGTTCACTCGGTGAATGCAGTGTGGTCGCCAGCCCCTATGAAGTAGAAGGTAAATCCATAGGTACTCTGGGTGTGATTGGGCCAACTCGTATGGCTTATAACGACATCATTTCTGTGGTTGATATTACCGCAAAGTTACTCAGTCAGGCACTTTCCTCAAAAGCTGGTTGAGCGCAAAGTATTGCTGCTTTTCCATGGATTGTTTGTCCATTAATCATTTTCACATCAACCTTAGTTTAACCCGAATTATGCATTGGAAATCGTCGCGAAAGGGAAAATATCAATAAATTCAATGGCTCGCGCAAGGTTATTGAAGCGAGCCATAGTCATTCTATGGTGAGGTTCAATCATCGAGCAAGACTTTGAATTTGAAGATATTTTAACTTGTAGCAGGTTTCTAATGCATAATCCGGGTTTAATAATCACACGGTACTTATAATGCAATCAACTCTAATTTACTGGCCGTTACTGGTGCAAGTCACTCTTCCAATATTGGTATTGCTTCTTAACGGCAAGCGTAAGGCGGCGGATAGGGCGGCTGGAACAGCCGATTTTGAAAAATCAGCGATGGACAACACCGCTTGGTCTAAACCAGTGGCATTAACATCATTGAATCTAGCCAACCAAAGCCAATTGCCAGTGCTGTTCTACGTTATCTGCTTGGTGCTTGCATCGTTGGGGGCTGTGACGGCATCTACCTTATTCTTGGCATGGACGTTTGTGGTAAGCCGATACATACATGCCTACGCACATGTCAACGGCAACAATGTGCCAGTTCGATTCAGGGCATTTGTGTTTGGCGCGTTGATTCTTATTGCGTTGTTGGTACTCACATTGCTTGCGCTGTCCTCGGTTTAGAATAAGGCCTTAAAAGCAACATAGAGCTGCTTAGTTATAGTCCACTTTGAACTACCCAATTTACATACTAATTAGGATGAATTCGCATGAATGATCTTCAAGAATTTGACATTATCGTCTATGGGGCCACCGGCTTTACCGGTAGATTGGTCGTTGAGTACCTCCATCAACGCTACGGAAATGGCGGTCAAATTCGGTGGGCGATGGCTGGCCGAAGTGTGGAGAAGTTAGTCTCTGTGCGTGATGAAATTGGCGCACCGGCTGATACTCCGTTAGTGGTTGCAGACTCCAATAATGAAGCTCAAATGACAGCTATGGTGCAGAGCACTAAACTTGTTATTACCACTGTTGGCCCGTTCCAGTTGTATGGTTCGGAATTGGTGGGCTTATGCGCGCGCCATGGTACTGACTACGTTGATCTTTGTGGCGAATCTGTTTGGATGCGACAAATGATTGATTTGCATCAAGAGGAAGCCGAGCGCTCAGGTGCCAGAATCGTTTTTTCCTGCGGCTTTGATTCTATTCCCACCGATTTAGGGATTTTTGAGTTACAACGACTGGCGAAACAACAGCTTGGTGATGTGTGCTCAAGGGTGATGGGCAGAGTGCGTGGATTGCAAGGCACGTTTTCTGGAGGCACCGCGGCCAGCATTCAAGTATCTTTTGCTGCTGCGAAAGATGACCCTGAAATCTATAAATTGGCGATAGATCATTATTCTTTAGTGCCGGAATCTCTAGCGAAAGGAGCACCCAAAGTAGAGCAACCCAATGGCGATCAAGTCTACTATCAAGAAGAGTTGGGCTCTTGGGTTGCGCCTTTTGTAATGGCGGCAATTAATACCCGCAATGTGCATCGAAGTAATGCGCTATTGGGTCATGCTTACGGGCAGCAGTTTCGTTACGACGAAATGATGATGACCGGGCCCGGCGAGAAAGGCCAAGCGGTGGCAAAACATGTTGCTGCAGATCGTAGCATTGCTGGGCCTGACGCACCGAAACCGGGGGAAGGCCCAAGTAAAGAAGAGCGGGAGGCTGGTTTTTACGACATTCTTTATATTGGTACCACGGACGATGGTAAAAAGATAAGTGTCAATGTCAAAGGAGATAGAGACCCAGGCTATGGATCAACCTCAAAAATGATTGCCGAAAGCGCTATTTGCCTTATTAAGGATTGCCCCGAAACGCAGGGTGGCATTTGGACCACGGCTCCGGCCATGGGCTCTAAGCTCATTAAGCGTCTCGAAGCCAACGCTGGGCTTAGTTTCACACAGGTATAAGGTTTACCCAGGCATAAGGTTTAAAAGTTATAATAATTGTTAAAACAATGACTTAAATAGCCTTTCAAAAGTAATTTAGAGCGCTTTAAAAAAGCGCTTGCTGCGCGGTAAGTAGTAGTTGTCGTAATTCAGGGATAGAACTACAGAAGAGGTTCGTCCAACGATTTCATGCCGAGGAATTAATCCAATAAAACGAGAATCACGGCTATTGTCACGATTGTCGCCCAGCACTAGGTATAACTTGTCTGGTATCACTACCTCAGAGAAGCTGGAAGCGCGTGAGCCTGATTTTCTAATCCTTACGGCATGTTTCACTCCAAATAAGTCCTCACTTTTATCTTCGACGATTGGCAATGTCCTGAGCGTATTGTAGTTTAAGGTGGTGCCATTGATGGTTAATACATTGTCGCGCATGGTAATAGAATCGCCAGGAATGCCAATTACCCGCTTGACCAACCGCACTTCAGATACACTTGAGTCGAAGACAATAATATCTCCGCGCTTAGGATCGGCTTTCTTGAAAACTGAGATATGGGAAAAAGGCAGTCTAAGATCATAGGCTATTTTATTGACTAAAATCCTATCTCCCTCAACGATGGTAGGTTTCATCGAGCCGGTAGGCACAACGTTCCAATCCGCCAATGCTGATCTAAAGAGGGTCATCAGAATTAGAAATAATATCAACCCTCGGCATTCTTTCCACTGACGTGACATCCAGCTTACTTTATTAGCATCTTGATTCATCATTGTATACCTTCACTCCATTATTTGATGTTGCACAGTTATTAGAACTGATATCTGCAAAGCGTTACAATATGGGTCTGTCGGATAATGAATTATGCTAGTACGAAAGCACCACTTTGGCCTATTTTCCCGAAAATTTTCGATCAATGGAACAACCATTACGTCTCAAATTATCAAAAAATTAGTCTCAAACTCCCACTTTCTCCTGACGCAAATCATTATCCGACAGCCCCAATATCATTAACAAAAATTATAGACTTTATTACCTAAATGGCAATTCGGTCTAATTACTAACACGATTTGTTTGATATTAAACGTCAGTGACTAAGAATATCACTGGCCGTTAGCTATGGCACTGGTAATTGATCCCAGTGGAAGTTTACAATCGTGTTTAAATCAATAATAGATAATGCCATGCAAACTCACGTAACTTCTAATCTTTCGGAAATGGATGTCGATCTAGTATACGACTTTATTTCAAATTCTTATTGGAGTAAGGGAATTCCTAGAGCCATATTTGATAAGGCTATCGAAAACTCATTGTGCTTTGGGCTGATGCAAGACGCCAAAGGGTGTCAAGCTACTAAACAGTCCCGGACTACACAAATAGGTTTTGCGCGCATGATCACCGATCGCTCAAGCTTTGCTTACCTTGCCGATGTATTCATTGTTGAAGAATATCGGGGTAGAGGGCTAAGCGCAGTGTTGCTGAACGCGGTGTTTACACACTCAGACATGCAGGGCTTGCGCAGAATAATTCTAGCTACTAAAGATGCGCATGGCGTGTATGAAAAATATGGCTTTACATCGTTAGATGACCCAGCGCGCTTAATGCACAAACATACACCAGATATTTATCAACAATGAACTGCAATACTGTCAACGCAGCCGAACAAATAATACACAAGAGAAAACAATGATTGATACATTAAAAATATGGCATGAAATTTTAGAGACCGGGGATACAGAGAAGTTGGAAAGCATCTTGGCGGAGGATGCGGTAATGATATCGCCTGTGGTATTCAGCCCTCAGAAAGGCAAGGCGATTACGTTGATGTATCTCTCGGCGGCGACCAAGGTCTTTAACAATGGGCATTTTAAGTACATCCGCCAGCTATCGGATGAACATGGCGTGGCGATGGAGTTTGAAACCGAGATAGACGGCGTTTATATAAATGGCATAGATTTAGTGAAGTGGAATCAAGATGGCCTAATAACGGAATTTAAAGTTATGTTACGCCCCCTACAGGCGGTGAATATGATCCATCAAAAAATGGGTGAAATGTTGCAGCAATTATCAGTATAAATTTTCGGCTAAACCTCTTTATATAAAGCAACACTAACACCAACAACCACTTGCTGTAATATGAGGTAGCTAAGAACACTAATTGAGAGCAAGCATATGGTTTATGATTTCAGTCAACAGGTTTTGCGAACTGATGCAGCCGGTATGCCCTTGGACTGGATTAACTACCAGGGCGCGGTACGCTGCTACCATGCTGGAAGCGTGCTTTACAGCTGTGGTGAGGTGCTCTATGCCGTACACGGAGGATTAAGCTCGATCACTGGGGAACAAAGTATTATTGAGGTGAATTCAATTATTGCCACGGCCGGTGAGCCGCAAAGTAAGTGGCATCACCGCGCAAACTACACGCCACCATTGAGCAATACCACTTTGTTTTCTCGTGACGCATTGCACTGTATGTATTGCGGTAACAAATTCTATCGTAGTGAGCTTTCACGCGATCATGTCACTCCATTGAGCCAGGCTGGCAAGAATCTTTGGAACAATGTTGTGACCGCCTGCAAAAGGTGTAATAACTATAAAGCGGGGCGAACTCCTGAGCAGGCAGGTATGCAGCTCTTGGCTGTGCCCTTTACACCGACTCATGCGGAATATGTGTTTTTGCGCGGACGAAAGGTGTTAGTGGATCAGATGGAGTTTCTAAAGGCTCATTTTCCGCGTACCAGTCCCTTACGTCAGCGGATAGAGGACATTCAATAGCGCTGGTGTTCTAAAAATTTCCGATCAACCAAGGAGCAAAGCTTGAAGCAAAAAAACGCAGGCGTGAATACGTGCCTGCGCTTATTCAATTCAAGTTAGCTATCACGCTGAGTGATTTCCAACAAATGATAACCGAATTGAGTTTGCACGGGTCCATGCAGTTTGCCGACATCTTCGTTAAATACCACTTTATCAAATTCAGGTACCATCATGCCAGGGCCAAAGCTGCCTAAGTCACCGCCTTGTTTGCCAGATGGGCACTGTGAAAATTCAGCGGCGACGCTTTCGAAGGTGGTATCGCCTGATTCAATTTGTGATTTTAGATCTAAGCAAGTTTGCTCAGATGACACTAAGATATGTCGTGCGGATGCTGTAGTCATTGATTATAAAACCCTATGTAATTAAAAAGAGGCGATAATACTTACTTTGCTGTACAAATCCCAGTTACAATTCAATCAAAAGCGCCTATTTAGACCCTTAAACCCGGATTATGTATTAGAAATCTACTCGGCAACAGCTTCTGCGTTGCCCTACCTCCTGCTCCATGCAGTCGTACGAATGAAAGTA
>Ga0316189_10002585_pt1 | contig 17717 bp, 13 predicted proteins | sample LowCovwburrow_MG_FD_204930 | JGI IMG/M metagenome (GOLD analysis project Ga0316189, IMG submission 204930) | Coastal sediment microbial communities from Maine, United States - Lowes Cove worm burrow | ecosystem: Environmental > Aquatic > Marine > Coastal > Sediment | place: USA: Maine...
GTAGTCCCATGTCCCAGCCCCCTGTCGATCCACCCTGCGGCCAGGTTCCCCCCACCTGCGCCGCACATCCCCAACAGGGCGTGTACCCGCCGCAGGGCGTGCACCCGCAGCAGGGCGCTTACCCGCATCAGGGCGCGTACCCGCAGCAGGGCGCGTACCCGCCGCAGGGCGCGTACCCGGTGGCCCCACCGACGCCGCCCAAACGCACGAACAAGGCGATGGTCGCTCTTGCGGTATTCGTGCCCATCGCCTTGTTCGCCACGTGCGGCGCAAGGCTCTACCTCAGTGCGACGCAGTGGAGTGAGCGCACGCAGGAGATGGTCGCGGCCTGCATGCCCGATGGCGACGAGGCTCGCTGTGGCCAGCTGACGGGCAAGAGCGATCAACCCCTCGGGCTGGCCAAGGTTCGGGCGACGTTTGCTGCCGTCGAGGCGGATTGGGGCGCCCTCCGCTCGATGGACACCCATGGCTACTGCAGCTCGGCGACCCCCTCGACGTCCATCGTCGAGGTCTCCGCGAAGCTCGAGTTCGAGAACAAGACGACTGCGATGTCGTTTCGCTGGCAGGAAGGGGGCGACGATGAGTGGGAGCTCGTCGCGTTTCAGCCCGGTCGCTTCGACGGCGGTTGTTCGGATTAGGCTGGTCCCGCCCGTCGACCGCTTGACCCGCATCTTCGTCCTACCACTCGGGTTTGGTCGCCGGTCCTGACGTGGTGCTAGACGCGCTCTCCAATCGCGGAGTTCAAGCGCTCGGGCTACGCCGCGCGGCGGCGGCCGATTGGATACGTCGTAATCCGTCGAACGCGCGCGCCTAGCGTCGGACCCGTTTGGTGACCTCGTCTTCATCGCGAAGGATCAGAGGCTCGCCTGAATCGAACGTCAGCCGCAGAACCCCATCACCCATTCTTAGCTCGCGGACCTTCGCCCCGTGAACCCCGTGGATTTGGCCGAGATCCACGTACTTCGCGGCGGGCTCGAGGTCGTCTTCTGGGTCAGGGCCAGGCGACTCGTTCAGGAAGAGCACCCCGACGTCAATGTATGCGCGATACCATCTCTCGTCGAGACACAGATACAGAACCTCGACCTCGTCGACGTCGGCGCCCGGGGTCGCAAGGAGTTCACTGCACTTGCGGCCCTCGAGTTCTGTGACGACTGTATTGGAGTGCTGCCTTGTAATCGACATGTTCCTACAACCCTCCCGCGATCATGTGTGCCACGCCGCCCCTCGCCGCGTCCAAGAATGTGACGAACGTGCCGTCGTGCTTGTGTACGACAATGACGACCAGGCCCATGCGAGTCTCTTAAACCAGACCTTGCGGCGTTGTGAGGGAGTCCGGCGCCAGCGATGGGCCCCCGTGCGCCCTCCTGGAGGTGTGGTAGCGTGCCCAGGCACGTGCCTGGCGATAGCGAACCGACCGATGTCGAGCTGCTCGTCGCTTGGCGGGCGGGTGACAAGAACGCCGGCAACGCCCTCCTCCAGCGCCACTTCGTGAGCGTGTACCGGTACTTTGAGGCCAACGTCGGCGACGACGTCGAGGACCTCACCCAGCGCACGTTCGAGGCGTGCATCGCCGCGCGGGACCGACTGCGAGACGACGCCAGCTTCCGGGCTTACCTCTTTGGCATCGCCCGGAAACAACTGCTGCGCCATTTCGAGCGCGGGTACCCCAAGGGCACCACCGTGTCGCCCTCGCAGGTGCCGATCCGCGACGTTCGGACCTCGCCCAGCGGTGCGGTCGCCCGCCTGGACCACCAGCAGTTGCTGCTCCGCGGACTTGCTGAGATCCCGCTCGAGTTCAAGAGCGTGCTGGAGCTGTTCTACTGGGAAGACAAGAAGATCCCCGAGGTCGCCGAGGAGCTCGGCATCGCGATCGGGACCGTGAAGTCGAGGTTGTTCCGGGGCAAGGCGCTGCTCAAGGAACTCGTCAAGACGACGGATGCGCCGCCGGATCTGCGCAACTCCACGATCGCTGCAATCGAGCGGCACAGCGCGGCCATAGACGTCGGCAACGGCTGACCTCGCGCGCGTCGACGGACTAGCTAGCGATGCGTTGGAGGATCCATTGAAGGATCCACTAGAGGTCCACGCTGATCCCGTGCTCGGCGAGGAGCTCGGTCAGCTCCGCGTGCTCGCGCCCGTGGGAACGCACGTCCAACTCGCGAAACGCAACTTGGGCCAGAGTCCGGGCGCGGTCGGGGTCGTCGCCGCGTTGCATGAGGGCCCACGCCAGCGCGAGCGCTGCAAACCCCTGTGGTTCTCCGGTTAGCGCCGGGTCGTTGTGGACCAGGCGCCACGCCTCTTCCAGATGTGCGATCGCCCGTTCTGTCTCGCCGCGCCGCACCAGAACCCTTCCCAGCCGCGTCAACGCGAAGGGCAACGCCTTGGGCAGGTGCCCCTGCTCCCGCGCCAGCCCGAGGCTCTCGGTGCAAATGCGCTCGGCCTCATCGAGACGTCCTGCAGCCTCGAGCGCCCTGCACTGCGTACCTACGGCATTCGCCCACAGATGGGCGACGCCAGCGGTCTTGGCCAGCGCGCGCGTGTTTTCGGCCTCGCGCACCGCCGCCTCGGTCTGGCCGGCCAACCACAACGCCCGCGTGACAAGCAGACCGTCCATGGCACGGTCGAACTCCGTCCCAACGGCACCCGCATCGACGTGGATGCGTTCGGCCTCGCGCAGCACTTCGAGCGCCTCGGCACCGCGCTGGAGGCCCAGCAGGCCGTTGGCGCGGTAGCCCATCGCGTCGGCGTAGCGGGCCCCAGTCCCGCCGACCAGGTCGTACAGCAGCTGCTCGGCGCGCTCCCCAGCGCGCACGGATGCCTCGTAGTCACTGGTGCTCGCGTAGGCCCGCGCCAAGGTCATCTCGATACGGGCCAGGACACGCTGCCGATCGCGATCGGCCGGAACGGCCCGGAGTGTCGCCGCGGTGCTTTCGAGCATCGTCACCGCGCGCGCCGGGTCCGGCGTCATGATCAACAACTCGGCCCGGGTGCGTTCGAGCTCCGCGTTCCGCGATGGCGACATCGCAGCACGCTTGGCCAAGGTCTGAGCCAGGCCGAGCCAGCGCGCGACCTCGGCCCGCTTGCCCGCACGGTCGAAGCCATAGGCGATGACCACCGCCAACTCCTGCGCCCGCTGGATGTCTCCGGCCGCAACCGCGGTCGCAAATGCGAGCGCGAAGTCCTCTTCGGCGCGCGCCTGCTCGGACGTAAACCGCAGCACATGGCCTCGGTGGGTCAGCACGCGCGCGAGCAACGGATCGTATCCGACGCGCTCGACCTCCTGCAGCAGGTCGGTCCACGCGGCGACGGACTCTGTCTTCGGTCTTCGGAGTTGCTCGATGACAAGGCGGTCGACCTCTTGCTCGAGATCGTGCACGCGGTCGCGGATCTCGGCGCTTGGCTCGAGGGCGCGGCGACGGGTGAGCGTGTCCGCGTTCGCGCAGCGGTCGGGCGGCACGATCGTGTCCAGCAGGTCCAGGGCGTGGCGGGTGACGGCGGTATCGGCGTCGCGCAGGATTTCGACCCGGCGCACGACCTGACGACGGATATCCGCCAGGCAGGAGAGCGTCTCGTCAAAGCTGTCCTGCGAGCGCTCCTTGCGAACGAGCGTCGCCCGGCACGTCTCGCGGTGCACCTCGGCCCAGCGCTCCGCGGTCTCGTCCAGTCGCCGTTCGACACGAGATGCGACCTCGGGCGCCATGGCCAACCCCGTTGCGAGCATCGACGCGCGCATCGCCTCGCGTTCGTCGTCGCCGAACGCCTCGTCGATCTGGGCGCGACCATCTTCGCAGGCCTCATCGTTGAGCGCGGCCCCACGTGCGGCGATGGCCGACACCGCGCTCAACAGCGCGACCCCAGCGGCCGCGTAAGCCCAGCGACGCCTGCGAACTGGCGTTCGCTCGAGCACTTCGAGCAACGCAGGCATGTCCGGAAAACGGTCCGCGGGTCGCGGCGACATCCCCCTCATCAACGCGCGGCGCAGCCACCCGGGCACCCCCCGCTCCCCGTCGATCACCACGGACTTCCGAATTGCCTTGTACCGATCGCCGAGGTTGTTGGTTGGAAACGGGCGCGCCCCGCTGACCGCCTCCCACAGTGAAACGCAGTACGCGAACTGATCGCAGCGTGCGTCGAGCGTGTCGTGGGCTATCTGCTCGGGTGCCAAATAGGCCGGCGTCCCGACGACCGCCCCGTCGTGCGTGATGTTCTGCTCGAGCACCCACGAGTCGCCGGACAGCGCGCCCTGGGGGACGACGATGGCGTCGCGGCGCGCGAGGCCAAAGTCGACGACGCGCACGCGTTGGTCGTCTCCGATCAGCACGTTTTCGGGCTTGAAGTCGCGGTGCACCAGCCCCGCCTGATGGGCTGCAGCCAGCCCGCGCCCCGCGTCGATGAAGCGCGCCAGGGTGAGCGACAGTGTTCGGTCGACCGCGAGCCACTCCGCTAGGTTGCTGCCGTCGACCTGCTCCATCGCGATGTACAGCCCGCCATCGATTTCGCCGACGTCGTACACGGCGATCACATTGGGGTGTTGGACCTTGGCCAGCGCCTGGGCCTCGCGCTGCATTCGTTGCCGCCCCGTGTCGGCAGCGGATGTCCCGCCAACCAGCTTGATAGCGACCTTTCGTTCAAGCTCAGGGTCGTAGGCCGACACGACAACGCTCTGGCCCCCGCGACCCAGGACGCGCGTGACCACGAAGCGACCGACCCAGTCCGGAATCTCCTCAGGAGGGAGGCCGGGAAGATCTTCCGGAAGAGATTCCGGAAGGGATTCCCCGCTGCCGACAAGCGTGGGCTGCCCACGCTCGTCGCTTCTGTGTGCCTCGCCGCTCGACACCACGACGAACCTAGCAGCGGCCAGGTGCCGCCCTCTCCATGAGGCCGAGGCACCCACGTGGACAGAGGAGGAATATCGGGCTCTAGCTGCCTACGGTTGCCGAATCACCTGCCTAGGCCACACGATTTGCTTCTGACGGGCCGCGATCGCACAAACCGAGCCACGAATCCGGAAAACCGGGAACCTTGTGGGTCTAGGTTGGACATGTAGGGGGCATGCGGATCATCCACGCCACACTCAAGCTGAGCTTCTTGGGGACCATCGCTTTGGCTGCTGGCCTGTCCGGCTGTTCGGCCGAGGGCGGGCGTGGGCGCGGGGGCGGTCAGATCGGCGAAAACCGCGGCGAGTGGCAGAACAACGGCAAAGCCGACGCCGCAGACGCAACTTGCGCGGGCGTCTGCGGGGACCAAGCGGCCGCGGGCTGCTGGTGCGACTCGGAGTGCGCCACCTACGGAGATTGCTGCTCCGACAAGGCGGCCGTGTGCGATGGCGAGGAACCCGTCGCTGCAGGCGAGCCGGGTGAGCCTCTCGGCACGTTCAAGTTCACCTACTACTGGGTCACCGTGGAGTCGGCCTTCGGCGGCGCCAAGACGGCGAAGCTCTACGACGACAAGTGCAAGGTGCTGGCCAATGTGTCCGAGGGTTTCTCCGACGCGATCCGCCTCGAGGGCACCGGCCGCCTCGAAGACGGTCGCGTGCTCAACTACTGGGGGAACTGCGGCTGCTCGAGCGACCCCTGCTACTTCGAGGTGGACGACACGCACCCCTGGGGTCACGGCGTCCAGAACCGGGCGCTATCTCCCTTCCGCTCGGTCGCGGTCGACAGGGACGTGGTCTCGTACGGCACCAAGCTTTATATCGAAGAGCTCGACGGCGTGACGATGCCCGGCGAGGCGCCCTGGGGCGGCTTCGTGCACGACGGCTGCGTCACCGCCGATGACACTGGCAGTGCCATCAACAACAAGCACCTGGATTTCTTCGCCGCTCGCAAGGGCGACTATCTCTCTCTCAATGGTGTGCTCGGGATCTCCCAGGCCACAGTGCGCGAGGGCGGCGATCGCTGTGCCGAAGGCGGCGGCGGTGGTGGCGGTGGCGGTGGCGATGATGGTGGCGGCGAAGATCCCCCTGCCGGTGGCGGCGACGAGGCCGGGCAGCTGTGCTTCCCCGGACCCAGCGGCGACGACTCCGTGTGCGTGCCGCTCGTGCCGGCCTCCGCGGTGGGCTCCGGCTACGGATATCCGGCTCCCTTCTCCGGGGACGTCAACTACCGGGCGCCGATCAACTACATCGATCTCGAGGAGGTGGGCGAGATGCAGGTGGCTGCGAACTTCTTCCTCAGCGAGGTGGCCCAGTCGTGGAAGGGCCGCTACGCGGTGGTCCAGCCCCACGCCATCAGGCACCTGCAAGATATCCGCGACGAGCTGGGTGCCATCCAGGTCAACTCGGGCTACCGCAACCCCAGCTACAACAGCTCGGTGGGCGGCGCCACGCACTCCCGCCATCTCTACGGAGACGCCTTCGATCTCAAAGCGCTCTCCACGGGCCTGAGCACGCTCGAGTCGGCCTGCACCAACCACGGTGGCAAGTTGATCGAATACAACGACCACGTGCACTGCGACTGGCGCTTCGACAACGTCAACTCGCTGCTGTTCGGCGCCACCGCTGTGGGGGGTGCCGAGCCCGACTTCGCGCTCGCTGCTGGACTCGAGGCTCACCTCGAGCAACTCGGGGAGCAGTGGTACGCCCCGGCCGAGGGCTTCGACGAGGGTGAGCCCATGCGGCGCTGGAAGGCCCTGGATGCCGACGGCGAAATCATCGACGAGGCCACTGGTGAGTCGTTTAGTCCGCCGTCGGGTACGGCGACCGTCGAGGTGTTGGTGGGCGCGCAGATCGAGCTGGTCGGGGACGTGTACGAGTAGGGCGCTAGCGGGTACTCGATCCCGATCGTTTGAGGTCTTCGTCTGGACTCACCGTGTGCCGAGCGTCTCGGGCTAGATCACTGATCAACGCGGCAATGATCGCACCGGACTAGGCCCCATTCTCCAAGTCGCAGCCGGGGAAGACCTTCGACGCAGTCCTCGCCGCGTAGGCTCTGGGCCAAACGTCGCTTGTCACGCCCCGCTGAATGACACACATTGCAGCCGTGTCGCTTTCCACGACCCTGCGCGGCGCCGCAGCGCGCACGTTTGGCAAGTCTGTACGCGTTGTCGAGTTGCGGCAGATGTCGCCGCGTGTCCTTCGTGTGTGCTTCGAGGGAGGCGCGCTCCGAAGCATCAGCTTTCGACCGGGGATGAAGATCAAGCTGCACGTCGGTGGCGGCGAGATGCGGAGCTACACGCCCGCGGCGGTCGATTCGGCCGCGGGCACCATGGAGGTGGTCGTGCACTGCCACGGTGACAGCCCAGCGTCGCGGTGGGCGTCCGCTTTGCGGGCTGGAGACGCGGCGAGCTTCATGGGCCCTGGCGCAAGCGTCGCGGCGCCACCGAGCGTGCTGCCGTGGGCGGCGTTCTTCGGGGACGAAACCACCATCGGGCTCGTCGAGGCGCTCTCGCGGGAAATCCCGGCCAGCACGCCTATAGTCGGCGCGATCGAAGCGCACGCCGAAGACATCGCCTCGGTCGCAGGCTTGCGGGTCGGGGCGGTCGAGCGGGCGTCGCGTCATGGGGATGCTCTGGTCGCGTATCTCGCCGACCTCGAGCTACCGCCCGGGAGCGGGGTGATCTGGCTGTCCGGGGAAGCGAGCGGAGTGCTTGCGCTTCGGCAGGCACTGCTCGCGCGGGGCGCCACACGGGAGCAGCTGTGCATCAAGCCCTACTGGAGCCTACGCGGCAAAGCCCACCGCAAAGAGCTTGAGCGCACCGTCCTGCGCTGACGGCTCCCGCGGCATCGCGAGCGATTCGTTGCTCACCGACCCCTCAAGCTACGCGTTGACGTATGGTCGCGACATGCTGCGTCGCGTTGCCGCCATCGCACTGACCCTCGCCGTTGCGTGTTCCGAGGCGACGGCGCCCGCCACTGGGCCGCAACAGCCCGCCACGAGCGCGCCTGAGACCGCGGAGGCGCCCAAGCCGATCGCACGCTCCGAGGCATCGGAGTCACCGCGCGTCGAGGTCTTCGAGTTTCGCTCAGCGCTTCTCAGCACGTTCGCAAAGGCCGACGTCGACATCGTCGCCTCGGTGCTTACGCCGCCGAACTTCGACCCCACAGCCAAGCACGCGATCATCTACCACGTGCATGGTTTTGGTGGCACACATCGCACGAGCGCCCAGCGCTACGGCGCCAGCATCATCCAGCGGATGATGGAGGGCGAGGCGCACCCATTCGTGCACGTGTTCCTCGACGCGACGCACGTCAACGGTCATCACGTGTTCGCGGACTCGCAAAACAACGGACCGTGGGGCACCGCGTTGGTGACCGAATTCCTGCCTGCGGTGGACGAGCGCTATGGCGGTGTCGGGGCGGCGTGGGGGCGCTTTGTGACCGGGCACTCGAGTGGCGGATGGTCTAGCCTGTGGCTGCAGGTTGCGTATCCCACCGCCTTTGGCGGTGTTTGGTCGACCGCACCCGATCCGGTCGATTTTCGCGACTTCACGGGTGTCGACATCTACAGCTTTGACAACGTGTACCGCGATCCGTCGGGCGAAGTTGTGCAGCTGATGCGCCGCCGCGGGGAGTGGAGTCGTTCGCTGCAAGACTACGTGACCCGCGAAATGGAGGAGCAGAAGATCGGGGGCCAGTTCTACAGCTTTGATGCGGTGTTCAGCCCGCGCGGGGCAGACGGCAAGCCCGTGCCTCTGTTCGACCGCGCAACGGGCAAGATCGATCCCGCAGTTGCGGAGGCCTGGAAGGCGTTCGACATCGCACTCGTCCTGAAGGCGCAGTGGAAGGACGTCGCTCCCGACCTACGCGGGAAGCTGCACGTCATCATCGGAACGATCGATACCTTTCGGCTCGAGGGGGCGGCGAAGCTCTTGGCCACGGAGCTCAAGTCGCTCGGGAGCGACGCCGAGGTCTTGCTTGTCGAAGGGCGTGACCACGGCGACTTGTACGCACCGCATCCAGAGCACTACCCCAAGGGGCTCCGCACTCGGATCGAGGCGGAGGCATGGTCGGGCTACGTCGCGGCGCGCGACGCTCAGTAGTCCGCTAGCACACGATCCCGTGCACGTTGGCGCAGTCTTCCGCCGCAACAACGCAGTCTTCGTGCCACTCCATACTGCAGCAGGATGGGTCGGTGTCGCACACGCAGTTTTGCACCGCGGGCCCGCCCAGTGAATCGGTGCAACCGGGGCTCTTATGCAGCTCGCAGCAAGGCCCCTCGCCCGGTGCCTCACAACCCTCACAGTCGAACGCGAAGGCCACGCAGATCGCGTCCCACGAGGTGATGCAGCAGTACGGGTCATCGGCGCAGACGCAGCTCTGGACCTCGAGGTCGTTGCATCCGGTGGTGTTGCGAGCGAGACAGCAGCTGCCGTCTGCCACGCACGAGCCTCCGCAGCTGACGTCGGCGAGCGTCACGCACAACGGATCCCACGCATCGCAGCACTCCGCATCTTGGCTGCAGACGCACTGTTCGACGCGCCCGTCGTCGCAACCGCCTTGGGGTGACGGGATGCAGCAGTCGAGGATGCAGTTACCGCCACAGCCGGCAGCCAACGCGACACAAGCCTCCGTCCAGTTGTTACAGCAGTCCGGGTATTGGTCGCAGACGCAGGCCTGGATGTCTTCGTTTTCGCCGCAACCCATCGCGCCATTGGGCTCACAGCACTGCTGAACGGGTGTCGGATTTCCGGTCTCGTTGCCCCCCGTGTCGACCAGGCCTGTCTCGGTGGGCCCGCCGTCTTCGGGCGCTGTGTCGTTGGGTCCCGTGTCGTTGGACCCGTTGTGCGTGCCCCCGCTTGCCCCAGTGCCATTGGGGCTGGTGTCCGTCGCCTCGCCGGCAGCATCTTGCCCGCCGCCCACGCTGCCGGGAGCACTGGTCGAACCACCGCTGGTCGCGCTTGCCTCGAGCCCAAACAACGGGTTGTCGGCGGAGCAACCGCCCGCAAGTGCGAAACAGACAAGGATTTTCACGCGGGGCCGCATGCGACGAAACCCACTGTACCACTCGGGCGGCTACTCCGCGTACAGCACAACCCGACTACAGCCCTCACAAAGCCAGCCGTGCACGGTTCCAGCCTGGTTCTTCAGCTTGCCGCTCCACGCGCTGGTGCGCGGTTCCTGCTCGATCGTGAACGCGAGTCCAACCGACGTCCGGCCGTGGCCTTGTTGGTCCACCAACGAGATGCGGGTTAGGGGCTCGTTGCAGTCAGCGCAAGTCCGTGCGGCCATGCACGCCATACTACTTCTCTGCGGGTGCGTTGTTCCGTAGTCTCCCGGCCGCCATGACGTTCCCGAGCCCGTTCTTCCGCTGGCGTCCTCATCCTTGGCACGGTCTTGATCCGGGCGCCGACGCGCCTGGAATTGTCAGCGCCTACATCGAGCTAACCCCGTTCGACACCGTCAAGTACGAGGTCGACAAGACCACGGGCTACACGAAGGTGGATCGACCCCAGCAAACGTCGTCGCAATGTCCGACGTTGTACGGATTTGTGCCGCGTACGTTTTGCGGCTCACGCGTCGCGGGCCTCGCCGACGGGGTCGACCGGGCCGATGGCGATCCGCTCGATATCTGCGTGGTGTCCGAGCGCCCGATCAACCGCGCGGATGTTGTGCTCCGAGCACGGGTCGTCGGCGGACTGAAGATGATCGATCAGGGCGAGGCGGACGACAAAATCATCGCGGTCCTCGTGGGCGATTTGTTCTGGGGGACGGCCGAAGAACTCGGCGACCTGCCCCCGCGCTTGGTCGAGCGGCTCACCCACTACTTCAAGACGTACAAGCTGCTCGCGGGGGCCGAGAATAACGTGCGCATCGATGCGCCGTACGGCCGCGATCACGCGTGTGAAGTCATCAACGCCGCGGTCGCCGATTACGACGAGACGTACGGAAGCGGATAGCTCAAACCACCATCACGAATGGCTTGGGCACGGCGCGCACTTTGACGAGACCCGGCTTGGCGCTGTGCTTGAAGCGTCGGGATGGCGTGACGGTAAACGGGGTGCCCACCTGCGTGGTGGCGTCGAGTGCCGTCGCTATCGCACGCAGGTTGTCTGGCGTCGGCTGGTAGTGCTCCACCGAAAAAGCGAGCGCGTCGTCGTAGCCGGTTGGGGGCGCCCCCGATGCTGCGAGGCGACGCAACTGCTCTGCGTCGTCGCCGATGCGCTTGGAGATCGGCGCGGTCGCCAACGACCAGGTCTCGATCGCGGACTCGTTGCACAGCACGTACTCGCGGAACTGCGGGTCCGCATCATGGGCGACGTGGTAGATGGCGGCGATGCGGTCCGCGCGGGCCAGGGCGCGGGCCAAGGGAACCGCGCGGCCGTCGAGGTCCACGAAGTGCCAGGGTTGTGAACGCGAGGGGTCGTATCGTCCGATGAGCGACTCGGCGCGAAGCTGCACGGCAACCAGAACGTCACCGTAGGGACGGACTGCGCCCAGCCGCGTGGCCCACGGGTTGGGCCAAGCATATCGGCGTTGAGCCAAGCTCGGGTGACCCAGCAGCAGCTTGCCCATCTTGCCCACGGCTCCTTTGCGCGCTGCGGTGTGCTCGAGTCGTGAGACGTAGGCGGTGGGGCCCTCGGGGAGCTGAGCGTCGTTGAAGAACACGCCGTCGGCTCGGAGCTGCTCCGCCGTCTTGTGGGTCGTCCAAGTAAACAGCACCCGACGTGCGAAGGCGTCGTCGGTGACGCTGCCTGCGTCCAGCCATTCGAGCGTCTCGGGGGCGAGCGGCGGTGGCGCGACAAGGGGGGGTTCGTCGACGGGCGCGGCCCTGCGGTCGGCGACGGGTTCGGCTCGCGCAGGTTCGAGTGGTGCAGGTTCGAGTGGTGCAGGTTCGAGTGGTGCAGGTTCGAAGGCGCTCGAAGCAGGCGCAACGGTCGTTGCGTGCGTGTCGTCGCACGCCGCCAGAAGCAGCGCGAATGTCCACAGTGGGCTGCGCGGAGGCATGGGCCGCTCGGCGGACGCGTGATGGGCTCGTCTTATTCCCAAGCTGCGAAATAGTGAGGAAGACTCGGGCGTAGGCGGTGGGATGGGCAGGCTACGCTGGGTCCTTACGGCGCTGACCGGGCTGGGATTGGCCTGTGACGCTCCTGCGCTCGGGCCCGCGCCAGCCCCCGCCGAGGTCGAGCTGCCGCGGCAAGCATCGGCGGACAGCGTCCCCGAGGTCGTCGAGCCAGACGATGACGGGTTTCACAGCGTGGAGCTCGTCCCCCGGGTTTCGGTTGGCGCGTCGTCGTCGTCGCTGGCGCTAGCGCAGTGGGGCGATCGCGAGCTCGCGGTGTTGGCCGACGCCGACGAGCAACGTGTGGTCCTCGTCGACTCGAGCGACGGATCTGAGGTCGCGGACTTCGCGGTTCCCGGGGTTCCTGCGCATGTGATCGTGGGCCGTCAGGGCACGATCTTGGTCAGCGTGCGCGACGCGGATCTGGTGCTGACCCTTGCGCTGCAATGCGGCGGGGCCCAAGCGAGCCAAGAGGCATGCACGCCACGCCTCGTCGAGGCTGCGCGCGTCGGTACGGCGGCAGAGCCGGTCGCACTCGCCCTCACGGACGGAGGCGCGACGCTGCTTGTTACGTGCATCTGGGGTCGGTCACTGGAGATGCTTCCCCTAACGGCCGACGGTCGGCGGGAGTCGATCGCGCTGAGCCGCGAACCGCGAGGTGTCGTCTTGGAGGGGGAGCGAGCGTGGGTGGCCCACGCCGTCGGCTCGCGGATCAGCATCGTGTCGCTGGCCGAGGCCGTCGTTGAGCAGGAACGCGCGCTGCACTGGCGCGACATGGCTTCGCCCGGCGGCTTCGCCGTTGGCAACACCCCCCGGTTTGCGGTGCAGGGGCACGCGGTTGCGATGCTCGACGACGAAGTCGTTGTGCCGATGGTCTTGGCGTATCCGGGCGAGCCCCAGAGCGAGGCCGACGGGTACGGAGTCTCGATCGATGGGCTCGAGCCGTTCTTCCCACACGAGCCTGTCTTGGTCGCGTTGGCGCGGGAAGGCGGGGGGGCCACCATGCGCGTGCGCAACCGATTGATGCGGGTCGACCAAACCCGTCGGAGCGCGGGGCGGCGCAAGGCCAAGTCGGGTCAGCGCCCTTGTCTGGTTCCAAAGGCCATCGCGGTGGATCCCTCGCGCTCCCAGTTTCTCGTCGCGTGCAAGACACTCGGCGAGGTCATCGCGTACACCACCACACCCGGGACCCTCGGGGAGACGGAGGTCCGTCGATGGCGTGTGGGCGCTGATGCTGATGCCGTGGCCGTGCATGCCGACGGGGAGTATGCGCTGACGTGGTCGGTGTTCGATCGGGAACTCCGAAGACTGCCGCTCGGCGGCCACGGTTCGCAGGCCTCGACGGTGGCGTTGCTGGCGAGCACGCGCCCCGTGATCGCCGCTGCAGGCCGCCGCGAGTTTCATGCGCCGCGAGCCCTGGACGGGCGCTCCTGCGCGAGCTGTCACGTGGACGGGCGCGACGACGGGCTGGTGTGGAACAGCCCCCGCGGACGAGTGCAGACCCCCATGCTCGCGGGTCGCACAGCCAGCATGGGTCCATTTGGCTGGCACGGTGAGAAGGCGGACATGGAGTCGCACATTCGTCGCACCTTCGACCGGCTCGAGGCCCGCAAGCCCAGCGACGAGACGGTCGCGGCGCTTGCGTTGTACATCGGCACCATGCCTACGTTCCGCCCTGGGGAGCGGGCGCTGACGGCCCAGCAGCGTCAAGGTCAGGCATTGTTCCAGAGCACCGCGCTGGCGTGCGACGACTGCCACGTCGATGGCGGCGGCACCGATGGCTTCAGTCATCAGCTGGGGAGGCGGCGTGCGTTTGATACGCCGTCGCTGCGGTTCGTTGGCGAGACCGGGCCGTACATGCACGACGGACGCTACGAGACACTTCGCGCGGTGGTCACCCACACCGATGGCACGATGGGCACGACCGCACATCTGAGCGACACGGAGGTCGACGCGTTAATCGCCTACCTCCGCGTGCTGTAGCGTTCTCGTCCGCCTAGGGGCTGCTCGTGCCGAACGTGTCGGCACAGGCGGAGCACGCCGGGGGTGGTCGCACCGCCAGCGCACCTGCGGTGGCCAGGACTTCGATCGCCTTGCCGTCGACCGTCCATACGCGGCTGAGCGCACCTGCCTCGGCTGTCGCCTCCACCGCGAGGATGCCCCCGGGCATCATCGCGAGCCGCAGACCGCGTGCGGGGGCCTCAAATCGTTTGATGGTGCTGGCTTCTTCGTGCAGCACCTTGCCGTCTGCGGTGAGCAGCAAGATGCTCCAGTCTCCGCCGCATTCTCCCGTCGCCCCGACCACGGCTTTGGCTTTGTCGGGGAGATCGCAAACGACGTACTTGGACGGGTCGACGCCCGTGTGCCCGGACGCCATCAAGGCCTTCTTGATGCTGGCAGTGTCCTCGGTGCCCGCCTTGCAACCGGGCGGCGGTGCTTCGAGCGTGCCTCCGCCTCGGGTGAGCGGCTCCGCGGTGTACCCCAGGCTCTTGCGATAGGCCACGGCGTCGTCCGGCCCCTTGCGCTTGGCGGGGCCGCCGATCTTCAGCTCGCCGTCCTTGAGGCCGGCGAACCGAAACCCGACGGGGTCGTCATCCTGCGCATCCACGACAAAGCCCTCGCCCGCACTGTGTCGACGCGGCGCGCCAGTGGGCCCGCCAAGCTTGCCCACGGGGATCGGCAGCCGATTGACTTGGTCGACGAGGATCCAGCTTCCGTCGGGCGCGTCGCACGTACCGCCAAACAGCTTCTCGATCAAAATGAAGCGGTCGCCCTTGTTCCCGTGCATGGCGGTCCCCCGCAAGATGCGTCGCTTTGCGCCGTCGGGCAGTCGCTCGCTGACAAAGGCCTGCCGAATCGTCATTGCGCCGCCGGCCTTCTCTTTCCACGCCGATGTCTCCCATTCGACAAACGCAGCGGCGGGGTCGAGGTCGAACCCGGCCCGCTTGGGCCCGCTGGTGCCGTAAACCTCGAGCTCCGCAACATGGATCGCGGTGGGCTTCTTTCCGTACGTGTCGACGACCTCGACGGTGACCGAGGTGGTCGAAATCGGAGCATCAAAGATGACGTAGCGGTGGTTGGCACCGTCTTTGAGTTTTGCCTCTACGTAGCCCGCATCGGTGTGCACGCGAACCGTCTTGGGGCGTGCGGCACCTTGGTAGTCGCGCCACGCCAGGCCCGCCGCGGCGTAGATCCGCACCGCGGTGACATCGGCGGCCTTGCCTATCGAGAGTCCGACCGCGCAGGTCTTGTCGGCCGCGGCGGTGCAGGTCCACCCCGAGTCGAGGTTGTCGTCTCGCGTGAGGCCTGCCTCGGATCCTGCTGCGCTGAAATCGGCGGTCTTGGGCGTGCCGTCGAGCGCGTACCAGCCTTCGATCGCGGGCAGCTTGAACCCTAGGTTGTTCGCGCCTTTGCCCGATGTACTGGCCGCTGCGTCGGCACGGCGTAGCGGCACGGGCGGAATCGCGACCGCGGTAGGGGGGGCGTCGGCCGTGGGTCCGTCGGCCGCGGGTGGGGTATCGGGGTCCGCCTTCGCGTCAACGGGCTTTTCGTTGGGGCTGGGCGTTGCTGCGCTCGCCGCAGACTTGCTCGCCTCGGCAGCCGGCTTGCCGGCCGGCTCCGAGGCGTCACCACAGCCGGGTGCTACGAGCAGAGCGAAGATGCACAGACTCGACAGAGCGGGGGACATCCGTCGCAGGCTAACAGGCTGAACCGGCCGTGCTGAGGGGTTGGCCTGGCTTGTCAAAAGTGGCTCGGGTGGAGTGCGCGGAAAAGCCCGCGTGCTGCAAGCTGCGACCCGCTCAGCCCCCCCGTGCGGAGTCGGTGCGGTGGTCCTTTTTGGCAATCCGATCGCGGACAGAACCTCTCTTGGACTCGTGAACGCGCCCGGCCTCGCCGCGGCGGTTGCTCCGCCTCTCCCCTTCAGGTATCCGCAAGCATGCGCCCCCTTCGCTCACGTCGTCCTCTCGTTGCTCTCGGGTTCGCGCTTATCCCAGTCCTAGGCTGCGATGCCATCGAGGGGATGAGTGGCGGCAAGGGCCCGGGTATCAGCGCCGACGACATCACCGTGACCTACGCCGAAGTCGACGACAAGAAGGGTCGGATCGTCCGCGCGTCGGCGAAGATTGGAGCGGGCAACCGGGCCAGCATCTCGGTTCCGGGGCCACTCATCGGGAGCAAAGTCGTGTACCTCAAGTGCACCGCGGGAGACGATGGTCTGTGCACGTTCGATGTGCCCAACTCCAGCTTTCACCGCAACGGCAATGTCGCGGATACGCCGCCCGCAGGGCCGCACAAGTGGGAGATCACCGTGTACGGGGAGCCCGCAGGGCCCGAGACCAACGTGAAGAAGGCGTTTGAGTACATGCGACCGCCGACCTGCTGGACGGAAGACAAGCGGCGTCGGTGCTCCAGCATTCGCTTCCACCCCACCATCATGGATGCCAAGCTCGCATTCAGCGTGCGCTCGGCGATGGACGTGACCGTTGCCTACGAAGGCAAGGACTACGCCATCAAGGCCGATACCCCGACTGCGCTCCCGATCGACCCAACGAAACTTCCGATCGACAGGCTTACCGCCAACCTCGGCAAGAAGGGCCAAAGCGGAGAGCCGTATGTGTTCGACGCCACCCTCAAGAGTGAGAGCGGCGAATCCCCGATCAAGCTCGAGTTGGCGCCGATCACATTGATGGGTCTGCTCTACGGATCGGTGTCCAAGAACGGCAAAGGGATCAAGCTACCTCCGGCCGCCAAGCCCACGATCGTCTGGTATCCGTTCCAGAAGGTCGCCCAACGCCGCCTCGGCGGCCTCGTCGGAGAAGGCACCACGGTGGCAGACATCACCAAGGTGGTCCGGGCGCTCAAGGCCGACGTGCGCACCATCAACTGCGGCAAGTATGTGGATAGCGCGACCGGCGTGAAGGTCGAGGTCAAAGGCGAGATGCGAGACGCCGTGATCGACGTGTTCGACATCCGCACCGCGAAGAAGGTCGGTCATCAAGAGGTCAAGGCGAGCAAGGCCAACTGCCCAGGTCCCACCGCCGACCGCACGACCTATACAACCGGCGTCGGCTCGATGGCGGTTGCACGCGCGGTCGAGAAGCTGCAGCCGTAGCGAGGCCGTACCGTCACCAAGGCTCGTGCGCTGCTCCAAAGAGGTCACGAACACAAGTCATGGACCCGCGCAGCGCACGGAATCCTGGCCATCCACTCGGTCGGCAATCGGTGCCCGCGTGCGCCCATGATGTGGCCAACGATCGACGCGATCGTGTCGGTATCGCCGCCGCACTCGAAATTTGGAGGCGGCGGTGTTGAGGTTGCGTTGACTCTCACATTTCCATCTGGGACCGTAGAAACATCGACGGCCCAACCGTTCGCAAACGTCACTCGAGATGTTCACTGCACTCGAGGTTCCATTTGGACTCAGCATTGTCGTGTAGCGCGCAAAGACTGTGTCGGACTTGCATCGTCGATGCCACAGCGCGGCCTGATCCAGCTGCTGGCGCAGCGGTGCTTGTCAGTCGTTGAGCGGGGCCGGTGCGCTCGACGCCCCGTCCTCGTCTTTGAGCAGATCGGTGGCGCGCACGAGCACCGCGTGGGTGGGAGAAAGCGTCTTGCTGGCGCCCTCGACGGCAGCGTGTAGCTCATCCTTGGCCTCGGCGTGGCGCCCCTGCGCCCGAAGCGTCAGTGCGAGCGCAATCCTGGTTTCGATGGCACCGAGGTGTTCTGGGCCCCGCGACTTCAGGATTGAGGCTAGCGCTTGGCGGTAGCCTTGCTCCG
>Ga0316189_10002587_pt1 | contig 17700 bp, 13 predicted proteins | sample LowCovwburrow_MG_FD_204930 | JGI IMG/M metagenome (GOLD analysis project Ga0316189, IMG submission 204930) | Coastal sediment microbial communities from Maine, United States - Lowes Cove worm burrow | ecosystem: Environmental > Aquatic > Marine > Coastal > Sediment | place: USA: Maine...
AAAAAGACGGCAAATACTATCCAAAAGCTGCTACCACCATAACCATTTGTTGATGAGCTTTTAAATCCACCCCAACTTAAAGATTCACTTAAGGGTTGTACCATAGAACCATCATAAGCAGCAATGACAATAGAAACTAATGACAGTACAATAACTCCCATAATGATAAACTGTGCCTTAATCGCCAAATTTGCACTTATATAAGCAATGGTGAACAATGATGTAAAAACGATAATATCTACTAAAAAAGCATTGTGACCTGGAAAAATACCTAACCAACCTTCTCTAAAACCAAAGATATACATCGTTACTGCAAGACCTTGCGAAATGTATCTTGGTATACCTAAACTGCCACCAACTTCTAAACCTAGTGCTTGCGAAACAATTGCATATGCACCACCGGCACCAATACGAATATTGGTAGTAATGGCCGACATAGATAATGCTGTACATAGCGTAATTAGGAATGAAATAAGAATAATGAGCCATGCACCTAATAGGCCTGCATTACCAACAACCCAGCCCAATCGCAAATACATAATAACACCTAGTATAGTCAACAAGGTTGGCGTAAAAACACCTCCAAAGGTGCCAAACTTTTTAATGGGTTTAGTTGATTTACTCATTAGATTGTTTTCGTAAATTCTGCCTATGAAGTTACTAATTATCTGCTAATTAAAGCGAATGATTTTGTACCATGCCCGCATCGACTTTAAATACGATAAGCTATTTAAAAAATGTTCTTAAATGTACTGTAATGAACACAGCTATGTTATTTTACCATGGGTTTTAAATAATTCTTACTTTTATAGCATAACTCAAAATCAGAAAAATGCTCTTAAAACCACTTGTTCTCTTCATAGGGCTGTGTTTCGCGAACTCGGTAAGTACGATATCGCATGCTAACACAAACCAGTATTATGCTTACAATAACGTTGCAGAAGTTAGCCCAAGGCCCAATACTACCACTGGGGCATGGATCGACCCTTACTATCATCCTATCGATACTACCCAAACCATTGTAGTATGGTTCAAAAAGCAATACTTAGCAAATGCGGATTCCTATTTAAAGAAAATTACGGAATTCAAAGGCAGGAAAAGAAGAGACCTCCGCACAGAAATGGTGGCCACACTAAAAGCGATGAGCAATGGCTCTTTTGCAAAGGTAGCATCCAATCTTAGTACGCTTGAAGAAGCAGGTCTGGTGAAAAATGTGAAACAGCACTGGATTATCAATGGGTTTAGCTGCACTGTCACAACAGCTGGTTTTAATGCTATAGAAAAGCTCGAGGATATTGCCTATATTTTTGTAAAACCTGCACTAAGTGCATCCAAAGGCAAGAATATGGGGCCGGAGTATCTGGCCACCCTTCCCATCTCTGATTTTGATTATAAAGAGGTGGATTCCTTCCCTTGGAATATCAAAAAAATAAGAGCTCCCGAAGTGTGGAATGATTTTGGGATTACCGGTAAGGGCGTACTGAATATTGTTCACGATTCAGGCTTTAAGCTAGACGCTCCCCCTTTGGCATCAAATCTATACACCAACCAAGACGAAATTCCGGGCAATGGGATAGACGATGACCATAATGGTTATGTTGATGATTACCATGGTTTTCATTTTGATGAAAAACGTGCCAATCTCAATGAACCCCATATTCGTAGGAGAACCAATATCCACGGGAATTTATGTGCAGCCATAATCGTCGGCACCTATTCCACTGGGAGCAAGCAAGCGATCGGAATTGCCCCAGACGCCAAGTGGGCCCCAGTAATTGGTACTGTCAATATTGAAGAAGCGATACAATGGGCCATTGAGCAAGGTGGTGATATTTACAGTATGAGTTTTTCACAACCCAATCTAGGTAAATATCGCACGCATTGGCGAAAATTGATGGAGCAGGGCAGCTTATGCGGTCTGGTCTTTATTTCTGGAGCAGGAAATTTTGCGGCTGGGGCCAATTTTGCCCCTGTGCCGGTTCAAATGCGTAACCCCGAAGATATTCCCTATGCGGTTTTGGGAGTTGCGGGTGTTGGCGAAGACGGGCAACGCCCTAAATTTAGTAGTCAAGGTCCCGTAACATGGAATACCGGCTATTATGAAGATGGCCAGGTGAACAAACCCGATTTTACGACCATCAATGCTAAGGTGCCTTGCATAGACCCTGAAGGGCGGTTATTGAATATGGCCAGTGGTAATTCTCTTGCTGGCCCCCATATGGCTGGTATTGTATCCTTGATGTTATCGGCCCAGCCAGATCTTTTGCCCTGGGAAATACGAGCCATTCTTTTAAGCACAGCCCAAGATATCGGTGCACCGGGTTTTGATTATCAAAGCGGACATGGTTTTGTCAATGCCTATGATGCCGTAAAGGTAGTAGTGGGGGAGTGAGCATCAGATTTTCCTCAAGCCGATTTTGGAATCTATAATGCTATTTTTTGAGCAGACTGTCCGCCCATTTCTAAAAATGAGAAATCGCCTACAAATGTAAATAAACGTTGCAGGAACCGTTTAAATAAAATTAATGAAGCTAACTTTAGTAAAAACATATGGACTTTTAAGAAAATTAAGAAACCGCAGAACCATGCGTTTAACTTTAATTATTTAATGACAATCTTTTGCAATTGTCAACGTCAACTCTTTTGTTGTTATATGCACTCTTCTTCCTGACTGCACCAGCTTAGCCTGGCAGAAATTTCCTGGATTATTGCAGTCGGCATCTAACCTAAGGGAGTAGGCTATCTTCATCTTTTTTAGCCAACCCGTTGTTTCGGGTAAGGATGACACTTTGCAAATGGCCCCTTCGTTAGTTGAATAAATGACTTCATAATGTACTCCGACCATTGTATTTCCATTCATGATTGGAATAGCTACTTGCAAAGCCCCCTTGTTCTCTTTGTAGATTGCCTGACCCATATTGTTAGTGCCCGGTAAGCGCTCTCTATTCGTATAAAAGTCAATACGGCCTTCAACCTTGCTTATAGTACTCTTAACCTTAACGGAGAAGGTCTTTGGTGGGATGGTGACTTTCCTGACACATCTATCTGAATCAACATCCCATTCCCATGGTGAGCTGCACTTGGGAGTTGTTACTGGTTCTTCCTTGGTTGGTAATTGCACGTCCTCGGTTGTTTTTGGTTCTTCCTTGATAGGTCGCTCTTCAGTGGAAAGATTTAAGAATCCCTTAACATCGGACCACCACCAAGGTGAAGAACTTCCAACAAGAAGGGCTATTACCACTGTTACCACAATCTTAGAAAAAATACTACTTTGTTCTTTATTTGACATAATCAACGTATTAAATTGTACAATTGAAATTGATCGCCGATAAGTTTTTATAAAACATACTGGAAATTAACGAATTATAAAAATATGAATTTTGAGAACTTCAATAAACAGTTATTTAGATTACGTCGTGCTATGAAAATTACCTAAGTACTGATCCAAAAAGTATTACAAAATAACCATAGTGGTTCTTCTGTAAGGTTGGATATAAAATTCGCGATTACTACTAATTGTAAAGATAAATTTTTGACGACTAAAAGTCAACCCGGGTTTTCCCCCTTTTTACTGGGGGTTTTCCCTATTAAATTTAGGGTATTTTCCCCTCTTAAAACTTCTTTTAAAAAACTAACTTGCGCGGTCGAACTTTGTAAAAAATATTTGCTTTTTATACGACTAGCCTGTGGTGAGCGAAGTCGAACCATAGGAGGGAAGCGTGATGTGGGTAGAAAGGGTACTGATAATTACAACAGCTATTTTAACCTACTCAAAACAAATGATTTAAACTGAGAACCGATTGGAATTCTGTTTTCTCCAATTACAACGTAATCTGAACTTACTGAATCTATTTTTGTAAAGTTTACGATATAAGATTTTTGAATTTGAAAGAAGTTGTTGTTTAATTGAGATAAGGCTTCGGCTATGCTTTGTCTTCCCATTATTTTTCTTCCATTTACAAAATAGTTGATATAATTTCCATCCTTTTGGAGATATTCAATAGCATCAAGATTAATTTGATGCATTTCTAGTCCGCTTTTAATAAATATGGTTTTAGAATCTTCAGAATGTTTATTATTGGATTTAAAAATAGTATTATTATTGTTTGTCAACTTTGCTATCGTCTTTGAAAAACGATCCAAACTAATAGGTTTAAGAAGGTAATCTATAGCATTAACTTCATAGCTTTCTAGCGCATGTTCAGAGTAAGCAGTTGTAAATACAATACTTGTTTTTGGCGAAATCATTTTAGATAAAGACAGTCCGCTTAAATGTGGCATATTAATATCTAAGAAAATAACATCAACAACATTGGTGTTTAAATATTCTAATGCCTTTAATCCGTTTCTAAATGTCGAAACTAAATCAAATTTTGAAAAATGAGATAAATAGGAAGCAATAAGTTCTATTGCCTTTGGTTCATCATCAACTATTATTACCTTCATCTGTATTAATTATGAGTGTTACATTAAAACTATTTTGGTTTTCTTCAATTTCAAGTGAATGTCTTTTAGCATAAGCTAATTGCAAACGTTCTTTAGTCGATTTTAATCCATAACCACCAATACGATCAAAATCAATTTTTGGAGGCATTGAGTTTTTAATTTCAAATATAAATTTTGGTGAGTTGGTAATATCTATATCAATATGAATAAAAGAGTTAAACTCTGGTTGGACACCATGTTTAAAAGCATTTTCTACAAAACTTAACAGAATTCCCTTTTCAATTAGTTGAGTGTCATTAGAACCCTTAATATTTAATTTATAATCTATTTCATCATCTTCAAATCGTAGTAAATGTAATTCAGAAAAACCTTGAATAAATTGAATCTCTTTAGAAACAGGAACAAAGTCACTTTTATTTTCATAAACAACATACCGCAAAAGTCCAGAAAGTTTATCGATACTCTTTGCCAATTTTGGGTTTTTATCTTGATCTACCATAGCTAACAAGTTATTCATGGTGTTAAATAAAAAATGTGGATGTAATTGAGAACGTAGTAAATTGAGTTCAGTTTGATTATTAATCAATTCCAAATTCCTCTTATCAACTTCCATTTTACTCCAAGCTTTAATTAGACCATAAGCAATAGCAACAGTAGTATAAAAAATAAAAATACCATACCAAAGTGATGGAAACCAAACAATATGAATATAACCTAAAAAGAAAAGTTTAACTACTATTATATACAAGCCTAAAAATAAAGCCATCCCAGCAATTAGTTTTGTTAAAACGCTTTTAAACTTTGATTTGTCGGTAAATTGTTGTGTAAAATAAAATTGAATGTAAAAATACAATGCGAATATCGGCTGACCAATACCAAAGAAATTAATGAGATCATCACTGTGTTCAGTATTTCCAGAAACAATGCCATCAGTAATATCTACTAAATGTTCGGTAATTGAAAAAGAGTAAATAATTAGCCAAGAACTAAAAATCCAAAACAAAATATTAAGTCCTATTTCTATCCACTTCTTACTCATAAGGCTAAGATATGATATTTATGTTCTCAATTATTTATTTGGTACCAAAGCCCAGTTATTTGGTACAAAGCATTAATAGAAAATTACATAACCTTTTCTTAGACTTTTATACCATAAATTATGCTAACTATAACTTATTCACTTATATATCACTATCAAGTTATTTATTTGTTATAGAATTCAAATCATTAATATAATCATTCAAAAATGAAAGAGTTATCAATTATTCTTGCGTTTACTCTTGTCCTATTGACGAGTTCTTATGCACAAAATGAATCAAAAATAAAGAACATTGAAAGTCTAGAATCTAATGTAGATGCTTTAGTGAAGCAATACCAAGACTTAGATATATTTTCAGGAATCGTATTGATTGCTGAACAAGGAGTATCAAAGTATCATAAAGCATTTGGCTTGGCAAATCGAGAAACCAATACAGCCAATACAATTAATACCAAGTTTGATATTGGATCTATGAATAAATCGTTCACTAAAACAGTAACCTTACAACTAATAGAAGAAGGAAAGCTAAAAGTTACAGATAAACTAGGACAATATATTTCAGGATTTCCAGAAATTGCTGCCAATAAAATTACCATTACAGATTTATTGGATCATTCTTCTGGTTATACAGATTATTGGGGAGATGATTTTGACGAGCTTTCAATAGATCAAAAAAGATTAGCTGGACTCGTTGAGCGAATTAAAAAGCTAAGATTGGAGTTTGAACCAGGAACAGAAAGAGCTTACAGTAATTCAGGCTATATACTATTAGGTGGAATTATTGAAAATATTACCGGAAAAACATATCATCAAAATGTTGTAGATCGCATTATTAAGCCATTAAAAATGACCGAAACCTATGTAATTGATAAACACAAAGTCCCTAATAGAGCAATTGGATATTATAAGGATATGAAAGGGAATATTTCTAACAATTTAGGATTTGCAGAAGTACCAAATCCTGATGGAGGATTTCACTCTACTCCAAGAGACATCGTAAAGTTTTATTCAGAATATTTTTATGGAACTACATTGTTAAGTAAAACAACAAAAAATAATGAAACGTTTTTCGGATCAATTGCTAAAAGAAAAACAACAGGAGAAGCTTCGCTAATGGCCGGAGGGTTTCCAGGTGCAAATACAGCGTATTTAGAAATCATGAGAGATAGGATAAGCATAATTGTTTTTGCTAATATGGATGAGCCAGTAGGAGAGCTGCTTGCAGCAGGCATTTTAGCTTTGGTACGTGGAGAAACTCCAGTAAATCCGTCACTGCCAGCAGACCAAAATGTGTATAACCATTATCTTAAACATGGTATTAAATATGTCGAAGAACATTTTTCAGCGTTAACAGAAAATTTTCATTCCGAAGACCCAAAAAGCCTTATCCTTAATGGTATTGCTTATAATTTCTTAAAAGAAGGTGAAACAGAAGATGCACTCAAATTTTTTAAACTTAACGTTAAACTATTCCCTGAAGACGCTAACCTTTGGGACAGTCTCGGAGAAGTGCATTTTAAACTTGGAGACAATGACAAAGCACTAGAGTATTATCAAAAGGCACTAGCTATGGATCCTTATATGGAATCAGCCAAGGAAATGATAAAAAAAATAAAAGAAAAAATGTAAACATAGCGAATAATCGAATATTTTGCTACGCTGATTATTTTCTCAATTTTGTTTTTGTATAACATCATTTTGGACTATTTTTAGTGAAATCGAAGATTCGACGAAGTCAATGAACCAGCTGGCGCATAGGCATACTACAGTCTCTTGAAAAAATTTACTCCTAAAAGTTTCTTCTGAAATATTAATGGAACACTTATTTCACGGAGCTGCGATAGGAGAGAAGTGGAATGTGTGTAGAATGAAAATAACTAATATATATTTGCATATATAATGTACAAATTAATTTATCATGATTTGGTTACAATACTTTATGTTATTCATTGCTTTTCAAGGGATATTTTTTTCTATAATTCTGTTATATATAACTCCATCTAATAGAAAAGCAATAAACATACTTTTTTCAGGATTATTAATTTCTGTTTCATTTTATATATTGCCGAATTGTATAGCAGGATTTCCTATGGACTTCCCTAGAATATATTTATTCTCAAATATATTTATATACACATTTACACCTATATTCTATTTGTTGTTAAATATTCTATTTGATGATTCGTTTAAATTTCATAATAAACATACCATATATATAATTCCTGTTTTGGTTTATTTAATCTTTCTTTTAAAATACCTGCCAATGTCAGATGCAATAATTTTGAAAAGACTTCAGTCAGGAAATTTTACCGATTTGTACTTCATTGACTTATTTACATTTATCTTTAATTTATTCATAATTTATAAAAGTTGGATTTTATTTAAAAGATATAGAACACAATTAATACCTCTTCAAAAAGGAGCCGTTATAGTTTTTATAGGTTTCATTTTAATAAATAATTTATTGTGGATAAATAAAGTTCTACTTCACCTTGGAAATATAGGATTCCACATGAATTTAACTCATGATTCTATATATTGGGTCTCCTTTTCATTGTTAATCTTCTTTCCGTTAACTTTCTTAATAATCCGCTCTAATTTTTTTAAAGAATATATATTAACTAAAACATCTCAAGGTTATAAGGTTGATAATTTAGAATTGAGTAAGGTGGAATCTATTTTAATTAGAATTATGAAAGAACAAAAGCCATATTTAGATTCTGATTTTTCTTTGTCAGATTTGGCTACATTATCTGGAATAAAACAATATTATTTATCACGAGTTATGAATCACTTTATGAAGACAACTTTTTTTAACCTAATAAATTCTTATAGACTAAATGAATTTTTAATGCTAGTCAATTTAAAAGAATATAAAAATATTAGTTTAATAGATATAGCATATGAATCTGGATTCAAATCAAAATCTACTTTTTACAAGATGTTTAAAGAAAATAAAGGGCAATCACCAAAAGATTATTTAAAAAGCATTGGTAGCCCATATTATAAATCTTAACCCCCTTTTTTTAGTCCGATTATTTTTATACGGACTAATTTGACAGACAATAAATATATGTTTGCTAGATACTTGAAAAATGACTTTTTTAAGTATTCATTTTAAATGTATATAAAGCAAACATGATTTTAAATAAAACAAATTTACTAGTCGTTTCAATATTATTTAGCTCAATTTTTTGTAGTGCTCAAGAATCATCATTAAAATTAACATGCAAAATGGGTGAATATGCTGTTGGTTTTAAAACGATAAATACATACGATTATTCTAGAAGTTTTTTACCGATCGATGGTAGCGAAACTAAAAAAGGAGAGGCTATATTTAGACCAATGCAAATTAGTATTTGGTATCCAGCCAAGTCAAATACTGAAAGCATAAAAATAAAATACGAAGACTATTTTTACCTACAGCTTCTAGAAACAGGAGTTGTAGATTTAACAACTGCTCGTAAAAAGAAATTTGTTGAAAAATATATCAAAATTGAGCCTGTAATAATTAATAAATTTTATAAGGAACTTAATGTAGAGATGAATGCTATAAAAAATTCCTCTGAAGCCAATGGCTCTTTCCCTGTAATTGTTTATGGGCCTAGTTGGTCCTCTACATCTTTTGAAAATGCTCTGATGTTTGAGTTATTGGCCAGTCATGGGTATGTTGTTATTTCTAGCCCTAGTATTGGCCCATATACGCGTAATATGTCTTCAGGTCAGCTTGGTATCGAGGCACAAGCTAGAGATTTAGAATTTTTGATAAGTGAAGTTCGTAATATTCCTAATGCTGATATTAATAAGCTTACATTAATGGGGTTTAGCTGGGGTGGTTTGTCTAGTGTATACACTATGGCAAGAAATCTATCAATAGATGCATGGATAGGACTAGATCCTTCTGTACATGAAGCTTATGGTTCTTTTGAAGAATCTAGCTATAATAATTTTTCATCTTTTTCTTCTCCATCACTATTTTTTCATTCGATAGGTTTTATAGGTGAGACACCTTTTTATGATAAATTAATTTATAGCAATGCTTATATGGTAAACCTTCCAAAAATAGGGCATACTGATCTTGCTTCACAATTCATTAAACTATCTAGTGTTGGTGGTGAAATTCGTAATAAGGCATACAATACCATCTGTAACTATGCTTTACTTTTTCTAGATGGTGTTTTTAAAAAAGAGTTTGATTATGATACAATGACAGAAAAGGTATTTAATCCAACCAAAGGTGACACTACATTTATGTCAATTAAGTCAAAAAAAGCATTACCAAAACCCAAAGTATTATGTGAAAAATATAAGAATGAAAACTTGATGGCTTTTTTAAACAGTAAAAACATTATTGGTAGATATCCTAAAGAAGCCATTCAAGAACTTATTGTTCTCTTATATGAAAAAGACTTCAAGAACAACGCGAATGATTTAATGAAATGGTTTACTAAAGAATATGATCTTAATTCATACATTAAGGTGTTAAGTTTTACTGCCATAGATGAAACAGTTGAGATGTTTGTAGAAATATATAAAAACAACAATGAAAACTGTTCTTTTTCTTATTCTGAATTAAATCATACTGCACAATTGTTTTCTATGGGCAATAGAAAAAGAGAAGCTATGAAGTATTTTGATTTGAATGTAAAATTACGTCCAGATAGCTTTCAAGCTTATTTTAATCTTGGCATAGGTTACTATAGGTTAAACGATTTTGTCAATGCCAAAAAACATTTTACTAATTGTTTAAATCTCAATCCAGATGAAAGATATTCGAATTTGGCCAAATCATTTTTAGAGAAATGTATCTGATCTGATTACTTTCGTTTATTAATGGTTCCGGCCTCATAAAATTTTGACTAAAACAATAGGCTATTTCATTCTAGAAAATAAAGCTGTAATTACTGTGTATTTGAACTATAACCTGCCTGCCGGCAGGTGTACCGCGTGGCGCCTGTGCTGAGCAAAGCCGAAGCATTATTTTGCTAAAACTTCCAATTTTTCAAAAACAATAACCTTATACATAGCACTAACTGGGACTTTATTATTTTCAATTAACAAATATGTTCTTGTTGCCTTTGTAACTCTACTCAAATTGGAAATATATGATTTATGTGTGCGTTGGAAATTTTCAGATAATAATGTGTTGATATTAATAAGTGTTTCAGAAATCAAGTACATTCTAGAATCGGTAAAAATTTTTAAATAGTTTCCAAAACTCTGAATATACAGAATTGATTTTAATGAAATATTAACGGGCATTCCATCATGTTTTATTTGCAGTTCTTCAATTCCACTATTTTTTTTAAGTTGTGTAATATTTGAGGCTGAAACTTTGTTGATTGCTTTCAAAAAGCGTTCTATTTTTATAGGTTTCAATAAATAATCTACAACACCATAGTTATAACTTTCTAATGCATACTCAGAATAAGCTGTAGTCAAAATAACTTTAGGTGGTTTTATCATAGAACGCAAAATTTCCATACCATTAAGTTCAGGCATTTCAATATCTAGAAAGACAAGGTCAACATCATTTTGCTGAATGAAATTGATAAATTGAAGTGGATTCCCTGTACTTAGTACTATTTCTAAGTTGTCAATTTTAGCACAATACTCCTCTAACACTTTACGCGCTAGAATTTCATCATCTACAATACCAACTTTAATCATGAACTATTTTTTTAATATTGAAACTGTTAAATAAATAGATAAATTTACACGATAATTTTCTTCCTTATCATCAATTTCTAATATGTGAGAATTAGGATATAATAGATTTAAACGCCTTCTCACGTTTTCAAGACCCAGCCCATTTCTTTTGGATGCAGAAACCATGGGAGGTTTTGAATTAACTACGCAAAAATGAAGCGTGTTGTTTTTTATAGAAACAGAAATATCAATGGTACTCTGCTCATTTGTACTTTGGGCACCATGTTTAACGGCATTTTCAACGAATGGGATTAGCAACATCGGAGCAATTCTTAAGCCCGACACGTCTCCTCCAATTAAAAATTCAATAGTACAACGTTTACTCAATCTTTTTTCTTCAAGTAACAAATAATTTTCTATAAACTCAAGTTCTTCTTTTAATAAAACAGTATCTTTTTTAGAACTCTCTAATTGATATCTCATTAATTCTGAAAGCTGCATGACTAGATCAGGAGTTTCTGGTGATTGTTGTCTCGCAAGTGAATATATACTATTTAAGGAGTTAAATAAAAAATGAGGATTCACCTGTTCTTTTAAATAGTTAAGCTCAATCTCTTTTTGTAATTTTTCTTTCTCCGTATTTTCTCTTTGGATGATTAAATTTCTTCTTAAAAAAAATGCAGCCATTCCTGTTCCCGAAGTATAAATAAGAAAAGAAGACATTTTATATACACCAATCCAGTTAGGATATGCCATTAAATAAGCACCAAGAAATATACTCCCAATAAGCAGTATACCATATAAAAAATAGCGTCTCTTATCATAAAAAAAAGGAATGAGGATAAAATGGTTTACCCAAATGACACCCATAATAGCAACTGCATAACTTAGTTGCGATAAAATAAAATAATAGTCATTATCATAATTGTCTTTGAATAACCATCCACTCAATATTTCAAGTATAAAAACTAGTAAAAATGCTCCTATATTGATGAGTATTACATTCTTTAAAGATCTTTTAAACATATACTTTTTTAATTAAAAGAGATAAAGATACTATCTACAAAAACAATATTCTTTAATTTCTTACAAAAGGGTTATATCAATGACGAAATGACTTTATCATTTAATTATTGGGTTTATCCTATTAATAGGTTTAAACATTGAATATACTATATCTTTATTCAACATTTAATTATGGTGTCGAACTTTTATAAACTATGATAATTATGAAAAACATAACAGGACTGCTACTTTTAATACTTCTTTTCCTTGCCTGTAAAAACGAACCAAAAAAGGACGCTGATGCCTTAAGCACTACACCTCCAAAATATGAAACCTATAATTATTCTGGATTTACAAAAGAAGAGGTTTACGCGTTCCATAAACATATGTACGAAGGTGGCGATTGGACCGTATATGGTGATACAGAGCGGTATTTTTACCTAAACTTCTCCGAAATAGAGAACCACTCTCGCATACTAAGGTCTGACTCACCAAAAATTCTTGAAGAAACACCTAGAGATGATGTAAAAAATTTTATTACCCCTACAGATTTAAAAAAAGGAGGTGGACTATCATTAAACGACTATGTACAGCGAGTAGAAGTTAATGGGTTAATTATAATTCATAAAGGTAAAATAGTCTTTGAAGGCTATCCGAGAATGTTCTCATCAGATTTGCATATTAATATGCTAATAACCCAAGTCTTTGTGAGTACATCAATTGCTATTTTGGAGGATAAAGGTTTAATCGATACTAGCAAACACATTGATTACTACTTTGATGCCCTAAAAAATTCAGGTTGGGAAGGTGTTCCAGTACTAGATATACTTGCCATGAGTTCCGGAATTGATCGTGTCCCTTTGGAGACCTATGAGGTAAGTTTTGACCCAATTAAAGATTTAGCTACTGCAAAATCTGCTAAACCATCAGGAACGGAGTACCAATTTTCGAATGCCGATGCTGCCGTATTAACACTTCTAGTCGAAAAAATTAGTGGTCTTACCTTTCGCGATTTTTTAGAAGAGGAAATATGGAGAAAGATAGGATCAGAAGATAGCGCTCTTTTAAGAATCAATACTAATGGGACCTCTGTTTCATATGCCGATGGCATGTCTACAACACTTCGAGATCTTGCAAGATTTGGTCTTGCATTTACGCCTAGTGGCAGAAAGAGCGCCAATCCAATAATTTCTGATGCGCATTTATCTAAAATCCGGAATGTAAATAAAAACCTCAAGGAGATGTCATGGAACTTTAAAGAAACGATATATAGCAGTTATCAATGGGGTGCCGTATTCGATGATGGCGATTTTTATAAAGGTGCACATGGTGGACAAGGCCTTTATATATCGCCTACAAAAGATTTGGTTATTGCATTTTTCGGAACTTCCAATACTGATCGTCAAAGGAATCAACTTGGTGTCATTTCTCGACAGCTTTCCAAATCTGGACTGTTTGATCTTGAATAAAACGACCTACAAAGTAAAGGGTAACTATATACAAATAACTATCATTAATAAAAGAAGGTAAATATGAGAGCAAATAAAATATTATTACTGTCAATGACTATATTTATAAATACTGCTTTTGCACAAGAAAATAGTGTAAAAGAATTCGCGTCAAATGTAGAAGGATCTCCCTTAGTATTACCACAAATTCAGGTAGTACCAATAAAAGATACTAAGACAGAAAGAAACTATGAACTTTATATAGAATTGCCTGAAGATTATTCTGAGAACAATAATAAAACCTATCCTGTGCTTTATTATACAGACGCCATGTGGCATCTCGAAATACTATCTGCCTCAACAGAATACATGCTGGAAGATGTAATTCTAGTCGGAATTTCCTGGCAAAAGGACATAAATGAAGATCTTAAAAATGAAGTAGGAGCGCATGTGAGTCGGTTTCGAGATTATAGTATTCGTGAATCAAATAAACCTGAAATTCAAGCAAAATACCAATTGGGCCAAGCCAAAACACATTTGGACTTTATTCGAAATGATGTGATTAAATATATCGACAATACCTATCGAACCGATCCAAACAGTCGTACGTATTTTGGGTATTCATTGAGTGGTGAATTTGGTATTTATATACTTTTGACACAACCCGATACTTTTAATAATTACATTATTGGTAGTCCAACGATCAAAACTCTTGTTCCTTATTTATCTGAGCTAAATTCGAAATTCGGACCTTACGAGGCCTCAAATAGAAGCTCGAGTCTAAAGGCCAATGTTTTTATTGCACATGGCTCGTTAGAAGAAGATATGGTTGAACCTAACGAGGAGTTTGTTAAATTACTAAAGGGTAGAAGAGATGACGGTTTGTCCGTATTAAAAGAAGTGATTGAAGGTAATCATGGAACTGCATTCCCTATGACAGCAGTGCGCAGTGTCGCTTGGTTGTCATCCTTGATGAGTCATGTTTCAAGTGATAATTATGACGTCTCATTCTGGGATATCCCTCATCTCAATAATGCCTTTATCAATCCAACACCAGAGGACAGAAAAGATGGGATATCAGTTGATACATTAGCGGTGAATAGCAATGATCGAAACGCAATCCTTAAATTGTCTCAAGAGATTTTTGATGGCAAACATGGAAGCTATGATGCCTTACTCATTTCACACAAAAACAAATTAGTTTTTGAGTCCTATTACAAAAAAGGTCGTATCAACGTGCCTCATGGACAAGCATCAGCAGTAAAAGCTTATACCAGTTTGGTTTTGGGAAGAGCTATTCAAATGGGTTACCTATCCATGGAAGATCTAAACAAACCTTTGATTCATTTTCTAAAAGATGTAGATCCTAAAAAAATTGCCAAAGGCGCCGAAAAAATCACACTTCATAAAGCATTGACTATGCACGGAGGATTGAATATAGATAGCGATAAGTGGAAAGAAATTGAGAATGATTCAGTTCGATTAAAAGGTCAAGGGTTGGTTCGGACGCTTCTTGAGCAAAGCGGACCTATAACCTCAGAGTCTCAGACTTATTTGTATGGTAATTTTAATCCAATGTTGGTGATGACGGTCATTGACGCGGTTGTCCCGGGAACGGCTGAGGATTTTATTAAAACTGAGCTACTTGACAAACTCGGCATTACAAACTATAAATGGTCAAATCATATTAGTGGTTTGCCAGAAGCAGGGTGGCGTGCAAGTATCATGTCTCGCGACATGATCAAATTGGGTAATCTGGTTCTTAATAAGGGTAAATTAAATGGTGAGCAGCTTATTTCTGTAGAATATCTTGCCAAAGCAACCAGTGGAATTGTGAAACCTACTCAAGATTGGATGCCTAAAGACTATCGTTACGGTTATTTTTGGTATCAAACACTCATAAAGATAGGTGATAAAAGTTATGATACCTCATTTGCTTGGGGAGGCGGTGGACAACGTGTAATAGTGATAGAAGAACTTGATTTAACAATTGTAATTTCTGGTCATGATGGCGAAGATAAAATAATGACTCAAATTTCTGAAATCATTATACCAGCTTTTATTAAGGAATAGCAAAATCGTAGCAAGTGTTTAGCAACGAAATGTTCCTGAAACTTTTCTAGCAGAACTATCAAAGAAACTACAAAACAAAAAAAGAATCTAAAAGCCGAGCTTTTTTTGACGTTGGCAAGCGATGGATAATTATTCGTGTGATTTCTCTTATTTTTTAATTGAACTCATGAATGCTTCGCATTTGAAATTTAAAAATGATTGCATTTCCCAGCATCGGCTCGCTCAATATTTCTAAAGTCCACAGGACTTTAAAAATAATGCCGTATTTTAAATAAGCAATCGAGCGTTTGTAGGCGGCAACTGCGTAGCACATCACGAGGACTTATTTTAAAAAATAAGTATGGCCCGAGTAATTTTACATAATATCAAATTATAGGTACAAATAACGCTAGTTTGCTGAAGTCTCTGAGAATCGCGTATTTTTAAATTAACGTAGGATTATCTTAAAGAACGAAATCTAAAGCGTTGGCTTGAGCGAATCTATTTAGCCGAGCGGCTTTGGCGAGGCCAAGCGAAGCGCAGACATAATAGAATTATAGCTATCAAATAAAATCTAGAGCTTAAGCCGTAATTTACTTTAACATAATTATGAACGATATCATTCTAAAGAAGTGATATCTATAATTATGTGTAAATAGCCTGAAAAACGGCTATACTTAAATTACTAACAAATGTATTATAATTTATATTATGTTAAATAGGTTATTTCTGTGTGGGTAAGTATTGTTCATACAATATCTCTCTATCATCCCTACCAAGTCAACATACTTTTAGCTACTATCTATTTATTTCCTAACAATCTTCTCCACATTCTCATTTCCCAGTGATAATATTTACAAAGTTTATTCAGTAAAACTTTAAAGTATTCATTTAGATTCATAGTGTTTGAATTTAGTATTTACTTATTAGTACACTAAACCCTTAAAAAATCACATAAAATTAATTTATCTTAAAATTTAATGGTGTCACTATTTGTAGTGGCAAAGGATATTCTAAAGGATTTTCAGCTGTCAGAAAACCTAATATCAATGGAGCAAGAGTATCAAAAGTTTCCCTAAATAAATCGTGAGAACCATTTTTCACTACTAAAAGTCTGGAATTTTCAAAATTATTCATTATTTCAACCCCATTTCTCACCGGAGTTTTCGCATCCTGACTACCACAAATTACCAATAAAGGAACTTTTGATCTAAAGTTTATGTCTAATTCGTTACTCAAATCTTTTAAAGGTAGTAAATCATAAACTTCGAAAATCACGTTATTCAAAGCATCTCCAAGAATAGCGTTTTCTGCTTGTCTAGATACCTCTTCTTTCCGTTTTGAAGCAATACCAGAAGCACAATCAGTCAAAGAAGCCATTAAGGTACCTATATTACCATTTGCTCGTCGTAAACCAATTGATCTACTTGCTAACCAAGAATAATCACCAGATTTCATTTGCAAAAAATAATACGGAAGCTCTCTATATCCAATCCTACCCAATGTCATTGCTGTAGCTAATTGTAAATCGAGCTTTCCAAGTACAATTTCAACTTCTTTTTGAGATTCTGGATCAAACACTTTAGATTTTACAGGGTTTTTTTCAAGGTAATTAAGTGTTTCCTTTACTAAATTTATAAAAGAGGGAATCTTTTTTGATAGTACCTGATCCTCTTTTACCAAATCAGATAATTGTATAAGAACTTTATCAACTTCATAAGGAAGTTTAATAGTATGCTGCAATCCTTCAGGACTGTCTAATGATGCCCTATCTACCCAGTTAGGATATCTCTTAATATAAGTGAGCCCGAGATGGCTCCCAAAGCTGCCACCGAAAAGCATGATTTTTTCATAGCCTAATACCTTTCTGAACACCTCAATATCATCTGCCATGCTTACAACGTTATATCCCGCTAAATCACGTTTTCTTTCTTTCCAGTAACTACTACAAACTTGTATATATTTGCGATATTCTCTTTTAAAATTTTCTTTTTCTAATGGTGAATCTAAAGGAAGCCTAAAAGAATTTGCACAGCTTAAACTTGGGGTAGAATTTCCATT
>Ga0316189_10002589_pt1 | contig 17694 bp, 18 predicted proteins | sample LowCovwburrow_MG_FD_204930 | JGI IMG/M metagenome (GOLD analysis project Ga0316189, IMG submission 204930) | Coastal sediment microbial communities from Maine, United States - Lowes Cove worm burrow | ecosystem: Environmental > Aquatic > Marine > Coastal > Sediment | place: USA: Maine...
GGAGATGGCCGGAACGCCATTCTGCTCGAGCATATCCAGCTCCTCCAGCAACGCTGTCGGAGAAAGCACCACGCCGTTGCCGATGAGGCAACGCACATTGTCGCGCAGGATGCCGGAAGGTATCAGGTGCAGAATGGTCTGTTTTCCATCGATCACCAAGGTGTGACCTGCATTGTGCCCACCCTGGAAACGGACTACCGCTTGCGCCCGATCGGTCAGCAGGTCAACGATCTTCCCCTTTCCCTCGTCACCCCACTGGGTACCAATAACTACAACGTTCTTGCCCATTTTTTCGGTTGCTCTCTACTTAAGTTATACGCTCAAAATTATTTATAACGACGCCTTAAACCGTCGTGACGATCCAGTCTCCGCCCTGTTGCCGCAATCGCTCCCCGCAGCCCATCTCCCCGGCGCCTGCAGCCTGACCCGGCAGTGCGCAGACCACCTGCTTTCCTTCGGACCTCAACGCAGCAATCTTCCGCCGCAGTCCGGGGTCATCATCCGACGGCGCAAAGATGGCCGGCTCCTGCTCTCGATCCATCTGGCGTCCAAGTCTGAACAGTGTCTTCAGATCTGCGCTGAACCCGCAGGCCGGCCTGGCCCTGCCAAACAGCCGGCCAATATCGTCATAGCGACCGCCACGGGCCACCTCCTGCCCCAGCGCCGGGGCAAAAGCGGCGAAAACCACCCCAGTATGGTAATGGTAGCCGCGCAGCTCGCCCAGATCGTAATGGACGGGAATTTCCGACCGGTGCTCGGTCAACAACCCGGCCAGACGGTCCAGGTCGTCCAGTGCCTGATAGACTTCATCCCCCGCGTCCGACAACCGCTCTCGGGCGTGAATCAGGGTATTTTCACCACTCAGTTCCGCCAGGGCAACCAACATTTCCCCCTGTCTCTGCGGCAGATCAAATCCTGCCACCAGGGTTCTAAGCTCGGGGACTGACTTGCGCTGCAAGGCGTCAAACAGCGCCTTTTCCCGCTGCGGACCGAGGCCAGCCTGGCGGACTAATCCGCGAAATATGCCGACGTGACCCAAATCCAGGTAGATTTCCTCTATGCCGGCTCGCTGGAGGGATTGAAGCATCAGACCGAGGATCTCCAGTTCTGATTCCACTCCGCTATGTCCGTAGAGCTCGGCCCCGATTTGAAGCGGCGAACGGGAAGCCACCAGGCCCTCCCCGCGGCTGTTGAGCACCGTTCCCAGGTAACACAGCCGGGTCGGGCAGTCACGCCGCAGCTGATGGGCGTCGATGCGCGCCGCCTGAGGTGTAATATCGGCGCGTATGCCCAGGGTTCGGCCGGTGATCTGATCGGTAAGCTTGAAGGTCTGTAGTTCCAGGTCACTGCCGGTGCCGGTCAACAGGGACTCCAAGTACTCGATAAAGGGGGGGGAGACCAACTCGTAGCCCCAGCAGTGATAGAGGTCAAGGAGTTCCCGGCGCAATCGCTCCATCGCCTGGGCCTCGGGGGGAAGGATTTCGTCAACTCCCTCCGGCAACAACCAGTGCTCGTTTTCCATCATCAAACCGGGCTTATTTAATTCACCAGATACAGGGTAGCCACACCGAGGATCATGCTGATCAGACCACCAATGCGAAGCGAACGATCGTCCATCTCGCCCACCGCTTGAATTATTTTCCGCATCGCATTGGGATTGAGAAAAGGCACTACACCTTCGATCACCATCATAAGCGCCAGAGCCACCAGCAGTTCGTGCCACATCTCGCTGTCCAGAAAAAAGCCGATGCTCTTCACACCCGGCTGTCAGGGGCATCCTCGTCAGACTTGGCGTCGGTATCGTCCCAGGCCGGTAAAGGTTGCCCAGGCAACCACCGGCTGGGATCAGCGACCGCCTTGCTGGCCTTTGAAGTACTCGAAAAACTCGGAATCCGGTGCCAGAAGCATGACATCTCCACCCTTCTCGAACACCTTGCGATAGGCACCCAAACTGCGATAAAAGGTATAGAACTCCCCATTCTGATCGTACGCCGTGGCATAGATATCGGCCGCCTTGGCGTCCCCGTCACCCCTCAGTGTCTCGGCCTCTTTGAAGGCATTCGCCAAAATGACGGTTTGTTGACGATCAGCGTCAGCGCGGATCCTTTCCGCCGCCTCCCCGCCCTGCGCACGCAGATCTCTGGCCACCCGCTCCCGTTCCGCGCGCATACGATCATAGACCGACTCGCTCACCTCGGGGGGCAGGTCGATCTGCTTGACCCGGACATCGATAATCTCCACACCCAGTTCCGAGGCCTGTTCGTCGGAATCCTTGGTCAGCAGGCTCATGATCTCCCTTCGCTCCCCGGATACCACCTCCTGGATGGTCCGTTTGCCGAACTCGTTTCGCAGGCTGGTGTTGATCCGCTCTGCAAGCAGCCGCGAGGTCTTGTCGGGACTGCCACCGGTGGAGCGAAAATACTGAGCCACATTGGAGATACGCCATTTGGCGTAGGAGTCAACGATCACATCCTTCTTCTCAACGGTGAGAAAGCGCTCCGGCCGTGAATCCAGGGTCTGTATTCGCGCATCGAATTTTTTCACTTCGTTCAGAACCGGAACCATCCAGTGCAGACCCGGTTTGTAGTCGCTATCCACGATCTCCCCTAACCGCAGTTTGAGGGCAAACTCCCACTGGTTTACCACGAAGGCGGCCGAATAGACGATCCCGGCCAGGATAACGGCCCCTGCGGCGAAAAAACCGAACTTCCCATTATTCATCAGCGGGACCTCCTGCTGCGATTGACCTCACGCTGGCGCTGCTCCGCCTGTTTTTTTGCCGGATCCTGCAGGCTGAAACCGGAATTGCCGGTGCCCGTTGATCCCTGCATCAAGCGGTCCAGGGGCAGATAGATGAGGCTGTTGCCACCCTGCACATCCATGACCACATTTTTGGTGTTACCCAGCACCTGTTCCACTGTCTCGAGATAGAGACGCTGGCGGGTCACGGCAGGCGCCTTTTCATACTCGGTCAGTACGGCCAGAAAACGGGAGGCTTCACCTTCCGACTCGGCGACCACCCGATCCCGGTAGGCCTTGGCATCTTCTACCTGGCGAGCAGCCGCACCGCGCGCCCTGGGCACCACTTCATTGGCATAGGCCTCGGCCTGATTCTCCAGGCGAGCCTTGTCTTCCCGCGCCTTAATGGCGTCATCGAAGGCACCCTTGACCTGTTCCGGCGGCTTGGCCGGCTGGGTGTTTACACTCGTCACCTCGAGACCGGTGCGGTATTCGTTCAGCATTTTCTGGGTGCTGGCCTTGATGTCCGCCGCGACAGAGCTGCGTCCCTCGGTCAGGATGAAATCGAGATTGCTCTTGCCGATAGTCTCGCGCACCGCGGTCTCGGTGGCGTCTTTGATGGTCTTGTCCGGGTTCTGATCCTGGAACAGATAGTCGGCCGCGTCCTGGATCCGAGACTGAACCGTCAGTTCCAGGTCGACGATATTCTCGTCGCGGGTCAGCATCAGCGCATTGTGTCGAAACGAGGAGATCTGATCCACATTGACCTTCAGCACCTGGTCAACGAACGGCACCAGAAAATGAGGCCCGGGCTGGGTCACCTCCTTGTAGGCTCCGAAGCGCAATATAACACCCCGTTCAGCGGGCGCTATGGTGTAAAAACTCTTGATGCCGAGGAGCACGACAATGCCCGCGAGTACAAGGACAGCGACCCCCTTGAAACCGGAGGTACCGGGGCCTGGTATGCCTACACCCCCTCCGGAATCTCCACCACCACTGCCACCACGCCTGCCGCCGAACAGACCGCCCAACTTCTCCTGCATCTTCTTGACGACCTCATCCAAATCCGGCGGCCCTTGATCGCCACCTTTTCCACTCCAGGGATCTTTATTTCCACCACCCGGTTCATTCCAGGCCATCGACCTACTCCAGTTTTGTTAGATACAGATAAAGTTACAGCCTCCATCATACGGAGGCGAAAGCGCAATTCTAGGTGGGTTCAATAACCGGAGCAAGTGGGGCCGAGTCCCCGGTTACCGCGATCATCCTCATTCCGGCCCACCTCCGGCCGTTCGATTGGGTACGACAACGGAAAGACTGCCGTGTAAAAATCGCGATTCTAAGCCCTGCGGCTCAGGCGATTAACCGTTTCTCTAAGTCCTGCTCCTGCTGAATCAGCCGTTCAAACGACCGTTTTGGAAGCTCCACTTCCAACTCCCAGCCCCCCTCCTCCGTTATCCTTTCAGACAGCACCCGACCCTGCTCGAATAACCGCGCCCGCAGGCGGCCATCCGACGGAATCAACTGCACCAGCTTGTGGACATGTTCCTGGTGAAAATACTCTGCCAGTGCCTGCCGTAAAAGATCTATGCCGTCACCCGTCTCGGCCGACAGCCAAATTCTATCGATAAGACCGTCCTGACCCCGCTCCAGCCGGGGTTCCTCCCCCGGCATCAGGTCAATCTTGTTGTAGATCTCGATCTGCGGTATGTCGCTGGCGCCGATCTGGCCTAAAACATCGTTCACCTCGGTGACACAGACCGACCGTTGATGACTCTCTGCATCGATCACATGCAGCAATAGAGACGCCTCGCTCGTCTCCTGCAGTGTAGAGCGGAAGGCGGCGACCAGTTCATGAGGCAGATGGGAGATAAACCCGACTGTATCTGCTAACAACACCATGCTGCCCCTTTCCGCCAGATCCAGCCGCCGCAGGGTGGGATCAAGGGTGGCAAACAACTGGTCGGCGGCATAGACACCGGAGTCGGTGAGCCGGTTGAACAGAGTGGATTTCCCTGCATTGGTATAGCCTACCAGGGAGACGGTTGGAACCTCTGCCTTACCGCGCGCCTTGCGACCCTGATGCCGCTGGCTGTCTACCCGGTCAAGACGTCGCCGAATCTGGGCGATTCGATTATTCAGCAGACGGCGGTCCGTCTCCAGCTGGGTCTCACCCGGCCCGCGCAGCCCGATGCCCCCTTTCTGGCGCTCCAAATGGGTCCAACCCCGCACCAGGCGGGTGGAGAGGTGCCTCAGCTGAGCAAGCTCCACCTGCAGCTTGCCCTCAAAGGAACGGGCCCTCTGGGCAAAAATATCCAGGATCAGACCAGTACGGTCCACCACCCGGCACTGAAATTCCCGCTCAAGGTTACGCTCCTGGCTGGGAGAGAGCCGATGGTTGAAGATAGCGAGTTCTGCCCCCTCGGTCGCGACCGCGGTTTTAACCTCTTCGGCCTTGCCTTTACCCAGGTATAGTTTTGGGTCGGGTGCCTTGCGGCTACCCATAACCTGGGCCACTGGGCGGGCCCCGGCGGAAACCGCCAGATCTTTAAACTCCGCCAGTTCGTCCAGATCGCATCCTGCGCCGATATCGATATGCACCAATACCGCCCGTTCACCGGTCCGCGGACGGTCAAACATCGATACCCAGCCGAATGTTACTCAAATTAATCGCCCGATCCGTGCATAGACTGCTCAATAGTTCCCCGGATCAGCTGTATCTTCCTGCGGACTTATCTGCAACCGAACGTTGCGGGCTGGAACTACGGTAGAGATCGCGTGCTTGTAAACCATCTGGCTGACAGTATTTTTCAATAGCACCACAAACTGATCAAAAGATTCTATCTGCCCCTGTAACTTGATTCCGTTCACCAGGAAGATCGAAACAGGCACACGCTCTTTGCGCAATGCATTGAGGAAAGGGTCTTGTAGGCTCTGCCCTTTAGACATGGGGGATCTCCTTATTTTCTTGTTGGATGATGACGGCTCTGGATGTAGTCGTTTCTGATCAGCGCTCCCGTCAGGCAAATAGTTTAGCATACCGCCTCCATTTCCGGTCTCTGATCGCAGCCTCATCAGTAAACTTTGATCATTTGGTGGCGCCAGCGATGATTTTCAAGGTCTGATCGAGCAGGTTTCCTGCCTCTTCGTCGAGCCAGTGGCTGTCCGGTTCTGACCGCAGCCAGGTCAGTTGTCGTTTTGCCAACTGCCGGGTGGCCGTAATCCCCTTTGCCATCATGGTCTCTCTATCCCAATCCCCAAATAGATACCTGATCATCTGACGATAACCCACCGCCCGCATAGAGGGCATCTCCGGCACCAGATCCCCTCTCGCCAAGAGGGTCCTCACTTCCCCCTCGAAACCCTGCTCCAGCATCCGGTGGAAGCGACTCTCTATCCTCTCATGTAGCAGCTCACGGCGCCGCGGGGTACGCACCAGTTTCACTACCCGGTACGGCAGTTCTGCCGACCCTTCCTTCGCCTGCAACTGCGATATGGGAACCCCGCTCAACGCATAAACCTCCAGCGCCCTCTGGATGCGCTGGGGGTCGTTGGGGTGGATACGGCTGGCAGCAATGGGGTCCACCTCCTGCAGTTTACGGTGCATACGCGCCCAGCCGCCTATTCTGGCCTCCTGTTGCAGTCGAATCCGCACTGCGGGGTCGGCCGCTGGCAGTGCGGACAACCCCTGCTGCAGCGCCCGGAAATAGAGCATGGTCCCCCCCACAAGCAGCGGAATGCGGCCGGTCGCCGTGATATTCGCCATCTCGCGCAAGGCATCTTGTCGAAAACGGGCCACGGAATAGGCTTCAGCCGGATCGCAAATATCGATCAGGCGATGAGGCGCTGCCGCCAGAGTTTCGGGATCCGGCTTGGCAGTTCCTATATCCATACCCCGATAGATGAGAACAGAATCCACACTGATGATGTCACACGGCAGTTTCCGCACCAGTTCGATCGCCAGCTGCGTCTTACCCGAAGCGGTGGGACCCAGCAAAAAAATTGCCGGCGGGAGGTCCTTTTGCATCGCCTCGACTCTCACTGCCCTCGCAGGAACAACCGATCCAGTTCTGTCATCCCGAGCTGGACCCAGGTCGGGCGGCCGTGGTTGCACTGATCACTGCGCTCGGTCTCCTCCATATCGCGCAGCAAGGCGTTCATTTCATCCAGGGTGAGCCGCCGGTTGGCCCGGACTGAACCGTGACAGGCCATGGTAGCGAGCACCCGGTCGACCTCCTCCTGGAGTCTGCCACTCTTTCCATGCACCACCAGATCCGCCAACAGATCTCTCAGCAACTGCTCCACATCCGTACCCTGCAGCAGAATCGGGATGGCGCGCACCACCAGGGTTTCCTCCGATAACCGATCCACATCCAGCCCCAATTGCCGCAACCTATCCTGCTGCTCGCCCGCCAGATCTGCCTCCCGCCGACTGACCAGAACAGAAACCGGAACCAGCAGAGGCTGGCTCCGAACGCCTTCCCCACGCCATGCCTTTTTGAATCGTTCGTAGGTGATCCGCTCGTGAGCTGCATGCATATCCACCAGTACCAGTCCCTGGGTGTTCTCGGCCAGGATGTAGATGCCTTTTAGCTGAGCCAGGGCATGCCCGAGCGGAGGAATTTCCTCTGACTGTAATTCGGCGTCACTGTTCGGCACCACCACTGGCCGTTGTGCCTCGAAGCTGGGCCGATAGCCGGCCCGGCGCTCCTGCAGCTGAAGACGGAGTGGCTGCTGCGCCCTGACGGAACGCTCGTCCATTGCCGCCAGTGGCACGGCTCCGTCTGCGAGCCGCGTATCCAACGGCAGGATTTCTCCCGTCTCCCGGTCCACTTCCCGGCCGGGTGAAGTCTCGGCCAGTACCCGGTGCAGGGTACGGAACAGGAAATCATGAACCAATCGGCTGTCCCGAAAACGGACCTCGTGCTTGGTAGGGTGGACGTTGACATCGACCAGCCGGGGATCGATCGAGAGATAGAGCGCGTAGGCCGGGTGGCGGCCGTGATAAAGCACATCCCGATAGGCCTGGCGAACCGCATGGGTGACCAATTTGTCCCGGACGTTACGCCCGTTGACATAAAAAAACTGCATGTCGGCCTGACTGCGGGAGAAAGTGGGATGTGCAACCCAACCACTCAAACGCAAACCTGCGTGTTCCTGCTGCAGAAAGAGGGCCTGTTCCAGGAACGCGGGGCCGAGTAGTTGGCTCAGTCTGCGTTCGCGCTGCTGTTGCTGCCCGGCGACGGGAAGCATCACGATTTCCCGGCGATTGTGTAACAGCGAGAAGGCCACATCGAAACGGCTCAAAGCAAGCCTTTTCACCAGTGCTTCGATATGCCCGAATTCTGTCTTTTCGGTACGCAGAAACTTGCGCCGGGCCGGCGTGTTGTAAAAGAGATCCCGCACCTCGACACTGGTACCCTGGGGATGGGAAGCGGGCACCGAGTCGGAGACCTGTTCGCCCCCATCGCTTGAAATCTGCCAGCCGGTCTCGGAATCTGCCCGCCGAGAGACCAGCATCAGACGTGACACCGAGGCGATACTCGGCAATGCCTCACCACGGAACCCCATGCTGGAAACCTGCTCCAAATCGCCCAGATTGCCGATCTTACTGGTAGCGTGCCGGGACAGGGCGAGGGTCAGGTCGTCCCGGTGGATACCCTTGCCGTCATCCCGCACCCGAATCAGCTTAACCCCAGCCTGCTCCACCTCCACCACGACCCTGGTGGCACCGGCATCCAAGCTGTTTTCCACCAGCTCTTTGATCACCGACGCCGGGCGCTCCACCACCTCACCGGCGGCGATCTGATTGATAAGTTGGGTGGGTAGCGCGTGAATGCGTATCGTTTTTTGCAGAGCCATGGGACGATGATCAGCAGTCAGACCAGATTTTCTACCCTCAGCTTACAACAGCTGGCTGACAACTGTCTGCCGAATGACCCTGGACAGAAACAGGTTATAGCGGGATTGCCGTCGGTTCAGGTCTCTGGAATCCGCAGCACCTGCCCCACCCGGATGCGGTCCCCGGACAGGCCGTTAGCGCTGCGCAGACTTCTCAGGCTGATCTGATAACGTTGGGCAATCTGCCCCAGGGTATCACCTCGAGAGATGGTATATTCCCGCGGCGACATCTTGGCCAGCATGGTACCGGGTGGTGCATGCAGACGGAAATAGTCACGGATGCCGCTCATTATGGCCTTGGCGATCTTCTCCTGATGCTTCGAACTTCTCAACTTCCGCTCTTCCGAGGGGTTGGATATATAGGCCGTCTCTACCAGAACCGATGGGATGTCGGGGGATTTAAGGACCACAAACCCGGCCTGCTGCACCCTGCGCTTGTGCGTCTTCCCAATTTTTTTCAGGCGCCCAAACACATTTTTCGCCAGTTGGTGGCTGGCCTGGAGCGTAGCGGTCTGCGACAAATCAAGCAGTACCGATGCGAGCAGATCATCCTTGTCCTCCAGCTTTACCCCGCCGACCAGGTCTGCGCTGTTTTCCTGTTCTGCCAGCCAACGCGCTGCCTCGCTGGAGGCCCCTCGCTGGGAGAGTGTGTAGACAGAGGCACCGTTTACCCGCGGGTCGCGAAAGGCATCGGCGTGGATTGAAATGAAGACGTCGGCCCGCTTCTCCCGCGCCTTTTTCATGCGCTTGCGCAACCCCAGATAGTAATCACCATTACGGATCAGAACAGGCCGCATGCCGGTCTCTTTTTTCACCATTGCCGCCAGCTTGCGGGCAATTCCGAGCACTACGGTTTTTTCGTAGGTGCCACCCCGCCCCTTCGCCCCGGGGTCTTCCCCACCGTGACCAGCATCGATAGCAATGACCACGTCCCGCAGGCCATTCTCATCGATGCTCTTGATCGGCCTCTGTTTTTTTGATGACACCTTGGTCTGGTCGGTGTTATAGAGATCGACCACCAGACGGTGTCCGTATTGCCGGTTGGGCTTGAGGACGAAGCTTTTGGGCTTGATCGGCCGCTTCAGATCCAGCACCACCCGCAGATCACCTCCATCTCGGACACCGCTGCGCAGCCCGCCTATGACCGGGTTGTCGGCATCAACGGTGGGAAGCTTCCCCACCAAGCGGGATTTTTTGATGTCGATAACGAGACGGTCCGGCTTTTTCAGGCTGAACAGGGAGTGCTTGACCGCGCTGCTGGTATCAAAAACCAGACGCACGTTGTCGGGGGCCGCCCAGACCCTTAGATTTTCTATCTGCGCCGTCTGAGCAAACAGCGTTTGGCTAAAAAACAGCAACAAGAATGCGGCTATCTTTCTCATCGTTCCTGACAATTCTTTCCGCTTCCCCAGAGGTTATGGTACTAAAAATAGCAGGTGGTGAATATATTTTCCAGCAATATCCTTATGATAGGTGTAATTTCTTTCTTCATTGATTAACTTTCGACCCGAGTGTTTGCGCCAGATCATGGAGAACCTCGGATCCCTTGCCAGTGTTGGCAATCAACTCCAACCTGCGTCCTTTGGTCTGGTATTGAATAGCGACCTGCAGATCGGCTGCCGGCAGCACGCCCTCGCCTCGATCCGGCCACTCGATCAAAAGCACCGCATCTGTCTGGAGCAAATCACGCAACCCCAGGTATTCCAGCTCTTCGGGGTGGGCGAGGCGATAGAGATCCAGATGGTATATGCTCCTGCCGCCGAACTCATAGGGCTCCAGCAGCGTATAGGTCGGACTGCGCACCTTTCCCTGATACCCCAAACCCCGCAGAAAGCCTCTCACCAGTGTGGTCTTGCCGGTACCCAGGTCACCCTCCAGGTAGAGAATACAGGCGTGCTGGCAAGTCTGGGCCAGAACGGCTCCCAGCCGTTCCTGCTGTTCGTGATCCTCGGCCTCCAGGATCAACACCGCATCGGACCCGGGTTGACCAGCCGCCGGATCTCCGGCATTAGGTCTCCTGCAAGCATCCCGCGTTCACCATTCGCAGCCGCTCTATCCGCAGCCGCCGCGTGCAGACAGACCCCCATACAGGCTGCCTCCTCTGGAGCGATCCCCTGGGCCATCAGCCCTCCGATCACACCGGTCAGCACATCCCCCATACCACCGCTCGCCATACCCGGATTGCCCTGGCTGCAGACCGCCGTGGGTCGCTGGCTCGGGCCCTGAACCAAGGTACCGCTCCCTTTCAATACCACAACCCCACCGTAGCGCTGTTGTAAACGGACCACTGAGAGATAGCGGTCGGCTTGAATATGCTTGGTGGTGTTTCCCAACAATCGGGCCGCCTCCCCGGGATGCGGCGTCAGGACCCAGTCAGGTCGCTCCAGCGGCTCCTCTGCAAGCAGGTTCAGGGCGTCGGCGTCCACTACCAGCGGCAGGCTGGTTTGCAGAACCCGCCCCAGCATCGACTGCCCCCATCGATCCTGGCCCAGTCCGGGGCCGATGGCGACGACGCTGGCTCGCTGCAGCAAAGGGTCGAGTTGCTGCGGGCTGCCGACACCATGACACATGAGCTCGGGACGGGATGCGATGGACAAAACAGCATGCTCCGGGTGGGTGGCAATGGTCACCAGGCCGGCACCGGTCCGCGCTGCCGCCTCCCCCGCCAGCCTTACCGCCCCGGCAAATCCCTGGTCTCCTCCAATCACAAGAAGGTGACCGAAATCCCCTTTGTGGGCAGTGCGACGGCGGGGAGAAAAGGTACTCGACTGCTGCCCCCAGTCCAGGCGTCTGGCCGAGAGGATCTCCCGGGAGTAGACGACCGCCGGCACCTCCAGGGCATCGAATCGGATATCACCGCAGTATTCCGGCCCTTCCCCGGTAAACATGCCCCGCTTCAAACCGATGAAACTGATGGTGGCCAGAGCCCGCACCGCTACCCCCAGCGCCTGGCCGCTGTCGGCATGGAGACCTGACGGAATATCCAGGGCCAGCACCGGGGCCGAGTGTCGATTGATGGCCTCCAGCACATCCCGCCAGCGCCCGCTGACCTCCCGCTCCAGCCCGGTACCGAATACACCATCGACCATCACATCGGTGCGTTGTGGCAACCCCTGGTAGGCTTGAACCTCGCCGCCAGCCGCCCGGTACGCCTCGGCACTGGCCAGAGCGTCGCCCTTTAAGCGGGCTTCGTCCCCCAGCTGCAGCAGTCGGACCGTCAACCCGGCTTCGAGAGCCAGGCGTCCCACCACATAGCCATCGCCGCCATTGTTCCCGATGCCACAAAACAAGGTGACATCCCGGGCCTCGGGCCAGATCTCCTGCAGCAATCCGAAGGCCGCACTACCAGCCCGCTCCATTAAAGTCCGGCCCGGAATATGATGATCCTCGATGGCGATGCGATCCAGCTCTCGCACCTGATCGGCGCGGTAGAGCGCATGGGGCAGTCGGTCAGTGGCAGGCATGGGACGCATCATAGTGAGTACAGCTTAATTGGTGGATTTAGGGAAACGCAATACTATACCGGTCAGGGCAGGGTCTTTGACATAAAATGACATGCAGATGAATTTCAAATCCAGTGATGGCGGGTTCACCGACCTGACTACGAAGATCAAAGGCTGGGGCCGGGAGCTGGGTTTTCAGCAGTTGGGGGTCAGCGATATCGACCTCTCCCTCGCGGAGCGCCGATTGCAGCGCTGGTTGGCTGCTGGTTACCAGGGTGAAATGGAGTACATGTCGAGCCATGGGCGCAAGCGCAGCCGACCAGCAGAACTGGTTCCCGGGACCCTGCGGATCATCACTGCCCGCATGGACTATTTACCGGCGGGTGATGATCCCTGGCGCGTGCTGAACGAGCCTTCGCTGGGTTACGTTTCCCGCTATGCCCTAGGCCGCGACTACCACAAGCTGATGCGTAAACGGCTGCAGAAACTGGCGTCAAGGATTGAACGGGCGGTTGGCCCCTTTGGCTACCGGGTGTTTGTGGATTCCGCGCCTGTGCTGGAAAAGAGTATCGCGGAGAAAGCAGGTCTGGGATGGATCGGAAAACACTCCAATCTTGTGAATCGACGGGCTGGTTGCTGGTTTTTTCTGGGCGAGATCTACACGGACCTGCCGCTGCCGATAGACAACGCCGATACCGACCACTGCGGGCGCTGTACCGCCTGCATGGATCTCTGTCCGACCGGCGCCATCGTCGCCCCCTATCGGGTCGACGCCAGGCGCTGTATCTCCTACCTGACCATCGAACTGCAGGGGACCATCCCCGAATCACTGCGCCCGCTGCTGGGAAACCGCATTTACGGCTGTGATGACTGCCTACTCGCCTGTCCCTGGAATCGATTCGCGGGTGCAACGGAAGAAAGGGAATTTCTGCCCCGGAACGGCCTGAATACACCTCAACTCATCACCCTGTTCCAATGGACCGAACAGGCGTTCCTGCAGCACCTGGAAGGTTCTCCTGTCAGACGTATCGGTCATCAGCGCTGGTTACGGAACATTGCCGTGGCCCTCGGCAACGCGCCTACTTCTCCGGAAGTCATCGAGGTACTGGCGACACGAAAAAACCATTCATCCGAACTTGTGGCCGAGCACGTCCACTGGGCCCTCTCCCGCCAGGGTTGAACCACAACACCCTCTCTCCCTCGACGTGAAAAAACCCTTAAGTTTTCAGCCCTTCTCCGGCAGGCGAAGGAGATGTTGCCGGTAATGCCTCAGCTCGTTGATGGAGTCTCTGATGTCCTCCAGGGCCAGATGTTTCGACTCTTTGACAAAACTGTCGGCCACCTCGGGGACCCAGCGTCTGGCCAGCTCCTTCAGACTACTGACATCCAGGTTCCTATAGTGAAAAAAGGCCTCCAGTTGCGGCATGCTTCGGGCCAGAAATCGGCGATCCTGGCATATGCTGTTGCCACACATGGGAGACTGACCGGCAGCCACGAATCGCTCTAGAAACTCCAGAGTCTGGCCTTCGGCTGCCGACTCGTCCTGGTCACTCTCCTTTACCCTGGCCACCAGACCCGAACCTGTGTGCTGGCGGGTGTTCCACTCATCCATGGCCGCCATTACCTGATTCGGCTGGTGGATCGCGATGACCGGGCCTTCGGCCAGTATCTCGAGGGATGAGTCAGTCACGATAGTGGCGATCTCGATAATCCTGTCTTTGTCTGTGTCCAGACCGGTCATTTCCAGGTCGATCCAGATCAGATGAGTGTTGTCCTGCGCCATGGGTACTCCTGTGCATGGGTACTGACTGATAACGGCACATTCTAGCAGAGCGACAGCTGAGCCTGTATCCTGTGGCCATGGCTGATTTTACTCTCCTCTTTCTGGGCGCTCTCGGTGCCGGGCTGGCGCTCCAGCTCTGGCTGCTGCAGCGGCATGCGCGGCAGGTAGCGGCAAATCGGGGGCAGGTCCCTGACGCCTTCGTTGAGCGTATTACTTTGGCCGAACACCAGAAGGCAGCTGACTACACACTGGCCAAGGTCAGTATGCTGCGCATCGATCTTAGCTTCAACGCACTCTTGCTGCTGATCCTGACCCTGGGGGGGGGCATCGCCTGGCTTGATCGGCTTTGGCAGACAACGGGTTACGGGCCATTGACGACGGGCGTGGGACTCACCCTGTCCCTGCTCCTGCTCCTTGGTCTGCTGGAGTTGCCTTTTTCCATCTGGCGCACCTTCGTGCTGGAAGCAAGGTTCGGGTTCAATCGAACGACCCCGCAGCGCTTCCTCCTCGACCTGGCACTGCAAACCCTGCTCTCACTGCTGCTGGGTATTCCCCTGCTATGGATTGTGCTCTGGCTGATGCAGGAGGCAGGTCAGCTCTGGTGGCTCGCCGCCTGGCTGGTGTGGATCGGCGTCACATTGCTGGTAACCTGGATCTATCCCACGGTGATTGCCCCCCTGTTCAACCGATTTTCACCGTTGGAAGAGGGTCAGCTGAAAAATCGAATCCAGCAGTTGCTGGATCGGTGCGGCTTTACCAGCAAGGGGATCTTTATCATGGACGGATCGAAACGATCAGGCCATGGCAACGCCTATTTCACCGGCTTTGGGAAACAGAAGCGCATCGTCTTTTTCGACACCCTGATGGAGAGTCTGGCACCGGAAGAAATGGAGGCGGTGCTGGCCCATGAACTGGGCCATTACAAGCTTCGCCATGTCTATAAGCAGCTGTTTTTTTCCGTGCTCGCAACCCTGCTGGCCCTGGCATTGCTCGGCTGGTTATCGGGTCAGGACTGGTTTTACCAGGCATTGGGCGTGGCCCGTTCTTCCGATGCCCTGGCGCTGCTGCTGTTTCTGCTGGTGGCGCCGGTTTTTGCTCAATTTCTGACACCGATCGCCTCCTTTCTCTCCCGTCGACACGAGTTCGAGGCGGATGATTTCGCACAAAAACAGACCGGGGCTGAACCCTTGATCCAGGCGCTGGTCAAACTATACCGGGAGAACGCCAACACCTTGACCCCTGATCCGCTCTATTCGGCGTTCCATGACAGCCACCCACCCGCGCCGGTGCGGGTGGCACAGTTATCATCTACAATCTCACACAAGTTAGAGTCTTAGGAGGTAGTCTCGTTATGAAGCCACTGGTTATCATCCCCTTGTTTCTCACCCTGGCTGCAAACAATACACTGGCTGCAGAGACCGACCTGGCACAGGGGAAGCAACTGCTGGACGACCATTGCTTCGAGTGCCATGGTACGGACTACTACACAAGAAACGAGCGTAGAGTCGAATCCCGCAAAAAACTCTCCGCGCAGGTCCGGTTTTGCGAACAGTCACAGAATCTCACCTGGTTCGACGAGGATGTGGAGAACGTGGCGGAATATCTCAACCAGAATTTCTATCACTTCGGTCGTTAGTCGGTCATAGTCTTCATTGGATGGCCAGGCGTAAACTTTCAAAACGCCAGAAACAGCGAATTGGGGCCATCCAGCAACGCCGCATACAGCGCCTGGACGAGCGTGCCCAACTAGCCCAGGAAACAACTGAAGCGGACGCACCCAGAGAGGGCGTGGTAGTCACCCGCCACGGACAGAGCCTGCTGGTTCGCAATAGCGAGGGATCCCTGCATCTATGCCTTTGTCGCCAGAATATCGGCGACCCAGTCTGTGGAGACAGGGTGGTGTGGCAATCGATGCCATCAAATCAGGGGGTGGTCACTGCGCTGATGGAGCGCACCACGACGCTGGCCCGTCCCTTGTACAGCGGTGAACATCGAGCGCTGGCCGCCAACCTGAATCAATTGGTCGTAGTATTGGCACCCAAGCCCGCACCCAGTACCTATCTGCTCGATCAATACCTGATCGCCGCGGAGGGTATCGGCTGTGCTGTATTGATCGCCATGAACAAAAAGGATCTTCTGGATATAGAATCCAGTGCCGAACTCGAACAGGCTTTTGGTCACTATCCGGAGATCGGCTACCCCATCATCCAAATCAGCGCCAAGTACGAGCATGGACTGGATCCCCTGATCGAGCAGCTCCGCAACAAAACCAGCATCTTGGTGGGCCAGTCGGGAGTCGGTAAATCATCCCTGATCAAGGCGCTGCTGCCGAATATCGAAATCCAGATCGGCCGGCTCTCGGAGAGTTCAGGGCTAGGAAAACACACCACCTCCGCCACCACCTTGTACGATCTACCCCAGGGAGGGCAACTCATTGATTCACCAGGTGTTCGCAGCTTCCGCCTCGGCCGCCTCGACAGACGGCAGCTGGAACGGGGGTTTCCGGAATTCCGTCCCTATCTGGGAAGCTGCCGTTTCGCCGACTGCAGCCACGATCATGAACCCGGATGCGCACTTATCGAAGCCGTAGAAAATGGTAAGATCACTCCTCAACGCCTGGCCCATTTCCGGCAGTTGGCGGCCACTATTTTAGAGGGTCCAAGATGAACTACTGGCTGATGAAATCCGAACCTGATGTCTATGGTATCGATCATCTGAAGGCGGAACCGGGAAGAACCGATCACTGGGACGGGGTGAGAAATTACCAGGCCCGGAACATGATGAGGGACCAGATGAAACGGGGCGACCAGGTCTTTTTCTACCACTCTAATTGCAAAGAGCCGGGCATCGTCGGCCTGATGAAGATAGCGAAGGAGGGTTACCCGGATCACACGGCCTTCGATCCGGAGGCCCAATACTATGATCCCAAGAGCGACCCGGAAAATCCGCGCTGGGTTATGGTGGATGTCAAATACATAAGGCATCTGAAGCGAAATATTTCATTGCGGGAATTGAAGCCCTACGCGGATGATGCCCTGAAAGATTTTCCACTGCTGCGCAAGGGAAATCGCCTTTCGATCATGCCGGTAACTAAGGATCAATGGGAGTTTATTCTCTCCATGGAGTGATCGATAGCCGATTCAGCCTGGGGCCTGACTCTTGACTGGGACAGAGGCGGCCGACATTCGCTCACCCCTTGTCGACAACGGAGGTAAGATCCCACATGGGAAGAAAAACCCCGAGCGCGAGAATCAGCACCATCACACCGATAATCACAATGATAATCGGCTCGATGGCATCGGTCAGCCGTTTCAGCTCGTACTCCACTTCCCGCTCATAGTGTTCTGCCGTCTCCAGCAGGAGATCATCCACCGCCCCGGTCTCCTCCCCCACGCTGATCATCTGCAACACCAGCGGGGTAAACAATCCAGTGGCGGAGGCGGTTCGTGCGATGGTATCACCGCTCTCGATGCCGTCGCGCATGCCCAGAATGCGCTTGCTCACAAATGCATTGCTGACCACCCCTGCGATCACGGTCAATGACTGTACCAGAGGTACACCGGACTTTAGGGTCATGGCAAGGGAGCGGGTAAAACGGCCAAGCGTCGCCTTAGTCAGGATATGACCGACCAGCGGAATTCTTAACAACAGTCGCGACCAGAGGTAACCACCCTTCTCAGTACGGATCCAGAAGCGAAGTCCAAACAGCGAGGCCACACCGGCAACCAGCATCAGAGGCCACCAGCGGACCGTAAAATCGGAAACGCCCAGCAGAATCTGAGTTGCCCAGGGAAGCTCAGAACCAAATCTCGCGAAGGTATCGGCAAA
>Ga0316189_10002590_pt1 | contig 17692 bp, 16 predicted proteins | sample LowCovwburrow_MG_FD_204930 | JGI IMG/M metagenome (GOLD analysis project Ga0316189, IMG submission 204930) | Coastal sediment microbial communities from Maine, United States - Lowes Cove worm burrow | ecosystem: Environmental > Aquatic > Marine > Coastal > Sediment | place: USA: Maine...
TGCTGTCACAAAATTATCTAAGCTATAAAAAATTTGCCAGTTTGCAGGGCCATTGTTCGTTCTTCGGTTTCTAATATCCAATTTAGTGATTTCAATACTATTAGCTGCACTAGCGGATACTGACCATTCTATATAATCATTATTCGTTACGGCTTCTGCTTGTGATGCGCCGTTCCACTGATTTGCTGTGAAATTTGGTCCTATTGATGCTAATGCAACCCCAGAACCTCTGGTGAAACCTATTGAAGAAATTTCGGGTGTGTTACCTGAAGCAGTAGGGCCTACAATATTCGGTCTGTCAATGGTGACAATGGTAGATTGTGAAAAGCCAAAAGCAAAAAATAACAGTGTGAATACTAGTACGTAATTGTTTTTCATAGTGTAAAAAATTTAATTGTATATAGCGAATTCTATTATAATGTTAATTCAAATATTAACCACAAAAGTAATAAAAAGATTTTCTATTCCATAACATTACCCATTAGTTGATTTCATATTATTAAATATCTTTGTGAGAGAAATGAACACCATAGATATGAAGAAGCTTCTAATAGTTGTTGGTACGAGACCAAATTATATAAAAATCACACAGTTTAAGCGCATTGCTGAACACCAATTTAAAAATCAATTTGATATAAAAATTGTACATACAGGTCAACATTTTGACAAAGCTATGGCAGATGACTTTTTTACACAGCTCGATATCTATCCAGATTATGCGTTACATATTCCGCAAAGTTCTGCCAATAGCCAAATAGGTGAAATTATTATTCGCTTAGAAGAAGTCATAAATGAGTTTAAGCCTAACATGATGATTGTGCCAGGCGATGTGAATTCAACTTTGGCTGCTGCCCTTACGGCAAATAAGATGCAAATTCCCTTAGCACATTTAGAAAGTGGTTTGCGGAGCTTTGACCGAACCATGCCTGAAGAGATTAACAGAATTCTGGTAGACGAGATTACCGATTTTTATTTTGTTACGGAACAAAGTGGTGTCGATAATCTTATTAAAGAAGGGAAACCTGAAGCTCAAATTCATTTTGTTGGAAATACCATGATTGATACCTTATTCCATTTCGAGAAGACTATTGTAAATCAGAATTTGCTTTCAGAATATAAAGTAGAAAAAGGTAACTATATTTTGATGACCATCCATAGACCGGCAACGGTAGACAACAAAAAAGGATTGGAAGACTTATTGACACTCATACAAAGTTTAACTATCAATAGACGTGTCATTTTTCCGATGCATCCAAGAACCTTAAAAAATATTAAATTAAATGGTTTAGAAAGCGCTTATAATACCATAGACAACTTAGTTACTGCCAAACCCATGGATTATTTTAGTTTTCAAAACCTCATTCATAATAGCGCTCTGGTGCTCACGGATAGTGGTGGCATACAAGAAGAAACGACTTACAAACAAATTCCTTGTTTAACCTTACGCCCTAATACTGAAAGACCAAGTACTATTCAAATTGGTTCTAACACCTTACTAAATTTCGATCAACAAAAAATTCACACCATGGTAGAACAGGTGTTTTCAGGACAGTATAAAAAAGGAAAAGTTCCTAAACTTTGGGATGGCAAGGCAACAGAGCGTATTTTGAATGTGATTTTAAACGCGCTTTAATCATGATTTTTTAGAATCAAACTTACATGTTTTACGGCAGAAATTATGGCTTTAATCTTTTAAGACTTATCAAAATATCGTATCATTGTATGTACTAGCGTGTTGGATGAAAAGGCCTAGTATTTCAAAAAATTATATTGATTTATGAGTGTGTCATTAGAACTTATAGGAAGAACAACGAAGCTATTCACTAAGGATATTCTGGCAAACAAAGATGAACTTTATGCTAAAGTATCGCAGTCTAAATTTCTGGTCTTGGGAGGCGCAGGTTCTATTGGGCAAGCGGTAACCAAAGAAATCTTTAAAAGAGATCCTCTAAAATTACACGTTGTTGATATTAGCGAGAATAATTTAGTGGAGCTCGTAAGGGATATCCGTAGTTCATTTGGGTATATATCAGGCGACTTCAAAACATTTGCATTAGATATTGGATCCATTGAATACGACGCTTTTATTAAAGCTGATGGGAAATATGATTATATTTTAAATTTATCAGCACTCAAGCATGTGAGAAGCGAGAAAGATCCGTTTACCTTAATGCGAATGATTACTGTGAATATTTTTAATACTGATAAAACCATACAACAAGCTATTGATCAGAAGACGAAAAAATATTTTTGTGTCTCAACCGATAAAGCGGCTAATCCTGTAAATATGATGGGAGCTTCTAAGCGTATTATGGAGCTATTTTTAATGAGAAGGAGCGAACAGATGGTTATTTCTACAGCACGATTCGCCAATGTGGCATTTTCTGATGGATCTTTACTCCATGGTTTTAATCAGCGTATCCAAAAGAAGCAACCTATTGTGGCGCCAAATGACATCAAACGTTATTTTGTGATCCCTCAAGAAGCCGGCGAATTATGTTTGTCATCCTGCCTATTAGGTGACAATAGAGATATATTTTTTCCGAAGTTAGACGAATCTTTACATTTAATATCCTTTGCAGACATTGCGGTTAAATACCTCAAAAACTTAGGCTATGAACCTTATATCTGTAGTACCGAAGAAGAAGCAAGAACCAATATTGACGCTCATATCGCTGAAAAACGATGGCCTTGTTTATTTACTAAAAGTGATACGACTGGAGAAAAGGATTTTGAAGAATTTTTTACAGATTCTGAAACCTTAGATATGGATCGCTTTAGCGGCTTAGGAATCATTAAAAATGATCCCGATTATGACAGCGATAAATTGGACTATTTTATAAAAACTATTGAGCGGCTAAAATTTCAGAAGTCATGGACTAAAGGCGACTTAGTAGAGTTATTTAAGTATATGCTTCCAGATTTCGGACATAAAGAAACGGGTAAATATTTAGATTCAAAGATGTAATGGAGGATTTTAATCTTGTAACAGAACATATTAAAGAGATTTATGGGACACGTGAGTTTATTCCGCTTCATGTGCCAAGATTCCGTGGAAAAGAAAAAGCGTATTTAGAGCAGTGTATCGATACGACTTTTGTGTCTAGTGTAGGTGAATTTGTAGATCAATTTGAAGCACAAATAGCACAAATTTCAAACACTAAAAAAGCGGTAGCCGTTGTGAATGGTACAGCAGGTATTCAAGTTGCTTTGCGTTTAGTAGGTACGAAAGCTGGCGATGAAGTCTTAACACAAGCCTTAACCTTTGTCGCCACAGCAAATGCAATACTATATAATAACGCACATCCTGTTTTTTTAGATGTGGACAAAGATACCATGGGATTATCACCCAAAGCCGTTTCAGAATTTTTAGAAGAATTTGGTGACTTGAGAACTGATGGCTGTTATAATAAATTGTCTGGTAGAAAGATTAGCGCCTGCTTACCCATGCATACGTTTGGTTTTCCTGTTCATTTGGATGAGCTCATTTCGGTTTGTAAAAAATGGCATATTCCACTAGTTGAAGACGCGGCTGAATCTCTTGGCAGTACATACAAGGGGCAACCTACTGGAAGTTTTGGTGCCTTAGGCGTATTTTCATTTAATGGAAATAAAATTGTAACCTCAGGAGGCGGTGGTGCTATTGTAAGTCATGATATACGACTTGCCGAAAAAGGAAAGTATTTAACCACTACAGCCAAGCAGCCACATCCTTATGAGTATTTTCACGACGAATTAGGTTATAATTACAGAATGCCAAATATTAACGCAGCATTAGCTTGTGCCCAATTAGATCAGTTAGATGTATTTTTAACTGAAAAAAGAGAACTTGCTCAAATCCATGCTGATTTTTTCAAAACTAAGGGTATCCGTTTTAGAACCGAATTACCAGAAACAAAGGCGAACTATTGGTTGATGTGTGTGGAATTGGAACACAAAAAGGAAAGAGATACTTTTTTAAAATACACAAATAGTAATCACGTCATGACGAGACCTATCTGGCAATTGATGTTTAGATTACCAATGTTTGAGAATTATCAAATAGATAGTCAGAAAAATGCTATATTTTTGGAGGAACGAATTGTAAATATACCAAGTAGTGTCAGAGCGTAAAATTGTGTTAATAGGATATTCAGGTCATGGTTTGGTTGTTGCCGAAACAGCGAAGGACTCCAATATGAACTTGTGCTCTTACACCGAAAAACAAGCCATGAAGCAAAACCCATATCGCCTTAATTATTTAGGTTTTGAAGGTGATGACGCGTTTTCGAGTTGGGATGAGCCTTACGATTTTGTCTTAGGAATTGGTAGCAATACTATTCGTAGAGAGGTGGCAGAATTAATTTTGAGTAAGAACAAAAGACTGCTCAATGTCATCCATGCATCTTCTAATATTTCAGAACATACCACTATTGGCAAAGGAAATTTTATTGCTAAAAACGCTGTGATCAATATTTTAACAAACATTGGAGACTATTGTATTTTAAATACAGGATGCATTATTGAACATGACTGTGATATTGCAAACGGAGTTCATGTGGCACCAGGAGCTGTGCTTCTTGGTAATGTAACCGTAGGAGAGCAATCCTTTATTGGCGCAAATGCGGTGATTAAAGAATATATAAAAATAGGGCGCAACGTTATCATTGGAGCAGGATCGGTGGTGTTAAACGATGTTCCAGATGATTCAAAAATTGTCGGGAATCCAGGAAGAGCCATTTAATATGAATAAAGTAATTATCATTGCTGAAGCAGGTGTTAATCATAACGGAGATATCAATATGGCTAAACAACTGATTGATGCTGCCGCTGATGCAAAGGTAGATTATGTGAAATTTCAGACGTTTAAAGCTCATAACTTAGTAACAAAAAGTGCAAAGCGAGCTGAATATCAGGATAATAATACCGAAAATAAGGATTCACAATATGAGATGTTGAAGAAATTGGAAATGTCTCATGCGATGCATCAAGAGCTAATGGTATACTGTGAATCTAAGCATATCAAATTTTTCTCCACAGCTTTCGATCTCGAAAGCTTAGGCTATTTGAAGGAACTTAAGTTAGATATAGCAAAAGTGCCTTCAGGTGAAATTACCAACTTACCTTACTTGAGAAAAATGGCCAAACTTTTTCCTAAAATTATCCTTTCTACGGGAATGGCTAATTTGGAGGAGGTAAAGGAGGCTACAAAAGTTTTGACAGATAACGGCACGCAATTAAAGGATTTAACAATTCTTCATTGTAATACAGAATATCCAACACCGATGTGTGATGTGAATCTAAAAGCCATGTTGCATATTAAAGAAGTTTTAGGAGTCGCTGTTGGATATTCAGATCACACTTTGGGTATTGAAGTTCCTGTTGCAGCTGTAGCTTTGGGTGCACGAGTTATTGAGAAACATTTTACGCTCGATAAAACATTGCCAGGACCCGATCATAAAGCCTCTTTAGAACCTAACGAGCTTAAAGCTATGGTTACAGCAATTAGAAATATTGAAATTGCGATTGCAGGAAGTGGTGTAAAGGAGCCTTCGGTATCTGAGTTGAAAAATAAAGATGCTGCTCGCAAGAGCATTGTGGCATCAAAGCGAATTTTGAAAGGAGAGGAGTTTACTGAGGAAAATATTACTATTAAAAGACCTGGATATGGATTGTCACCTATGGTATGGGATCAAGTGTTATCAACTATAGCTGCAAAAAATTATGAAATAGATGATTTGATAAATTAAATTATAATGGAAATTAAAAACTATAAAAAAGGAGATGAAAAGGATATCTTAAAACTTTTTGAAATTTCTTTTGGCAAGTCATTATCATTGGACTATTGGAATTGGAGATTCTTGGAAAATCCTTTTGAAGAACATAATTTCATTAATTTAATGTGGGAGAATGATTTGTTAGTTGGACATTATGCTGTTTCTCCAGTAGAAATGATAATTGAAGGTGATATTAAAAAAACTTGTCTATCAATGACAACGATGACCCATAGCGATTATTTTGGTCAAGGTGTTTTCTCTAAACTGGCACATAATTTATATGATAAATTAAAGGATAATCAATATGAAATGGTTTGGGGTTTTCCTAATAATAATTCACATTATGGTTTTAAAAAGAATTTGAAATGGACAGATATTGATATCATACCAATGATGAATTTACAGAGAGATAATATCCAAAAGCTAAAGTGTGTTGTGGAGTATCAAATTGTTGACAATATAAATTCTAGGATTGCAACTCTTTTAAACGAATCAAAATCTGAGATACATATCAATAAAACGGTTGCGTATTTAGATTGGAGGTATATAAAGAATCCTGAGGTAGATTATAAAATGCTGACATTGGATGACAGTAAAGATACCATAGTTATTTATAAAATAATTCCTTCGTTTAGTGAGAAAAATGCGTTTGAAATTGATATCATGGAATTGCATTTTGGTAATGATTTAGATCATCTTAAAAAAATCATCTCTGCAATTCTTTTGGAAGAAAACCAAGATGTAATTCAAATTAATTTATGGAAAAATCTATATGATTACAATCAAATATTTTTCGAAAAAATAGGGTTTGTGTATTCTAAACCCTTAACTTTTTTCGGTTATAAAAGTTTTACTAACAATTTATCACCAAGTTCTATGAAAAATTGGGATATATCATTCGGCTATTCTGATGTCTATTAAACCTCAAAAAAACAAAAAAAAGATTATTGCTGTCACAGGTGCAAGATCTGATTATGACCTCTTATATTCAGTTTATGATAAATTGAATACAAGTGATCTCTTTGATTTTAGTATTATTATAACAGGTCCTAATTTATCAGAATCTTTCGGTTATACAGCCAAAAGTATTTATGCCGATAAATTTAGAGTGTCTGGAACCATTTTTAATTTGGTAGATTCTAATCAAAAAATTGGAAGAATTAATTCTATTGGATTACAAATACCTAGTCTTGCGAACATTTTTTTCAATGAAAAACCAGACATAGTTTTAGTAGCTGGTGATAGGGAGGAATCTATTACTGTGACACTAACATGTGCCTATATGGATATTGCTGTAGCTCATTTTTTTGGTGGAGATATCGCTAAAGATGGAAATATAGATAATTCTATTCGCTATGCAGCAAGTAAGCTTGCACACATACATTTTCCAACGCTTCCTCAACATAGAGAGAATTTGATTAAGTTAGGAGAGGAGGATAAAAGAATATTTGTGGTAGGGAATCCAGCTTTAGATAGACTTATTGCCACAAAAGAATTAACCAAAAATGATACAATATCGGTTATAACTTCTAAAAAAATAGTGGAAAACTATTGTGTTTTAATTCAACATCCAATTATTACTCAGGTGGATAAGCAGTATGATCATATCAGAGAAACATTAGAGGCGTTATTAGAAAAAAACATACATTGTTTTATTAATTATCCCAACTCTGACGCTGGGTTCCATGATATTATTAGTGCTTATAAAGATTATGCTCATAAATACCCTTCTAACTTCACCGTTTTTCAAAATTTAGATAGGGTGACTTACATCAACTTGCTAAGACATGCGGAGTTTCTTTTAGGAAATTCAAGCTCAGGCATCGTTGAAGTAGCGTCTTTAGGATTGCCAGTCATTAATATTGGAGAAAGGCAAAGAGGTAGAATACATGGTGATAATGTTATATTTGTTGATAATGATAGAGAAGAAATAAAGAGTGCAATTGATAAGTGTTTACATAATAAGGATTTTCTTGAGAAGGCAAATAAAAAAGAAAACTTGTATGGTGATGGTCAGTCCTCAGAAAAAATAGTTAATATTTTGTCTGACATAGTAATTGACAGTGATCTTCTGCATAAAAATATAACGTATTAATGAAAACTATAATAATTATCTCAGCCCATCCCGATGATGAAATCTTAGGCGCAGGTGGTACTTTGTTAAAACATAAAGATTCAAATGATCAGTTATATTGGTTAATAACTACCAATATATTTGAAGAACAAGGTTTTTCTAAAGAAAGAATTAAATCTAGGCAGGAAGAAATCGATACCGTTGCTAAGGCATTAGGGATAAAAAAAGTATACAAGCTTGATTATCCTACAATGTCATTAACTGATGAGAGTCTAATAAAAATGATACCAGAAATTTCTTCTGCGTTTAATGATTGCAAACCAGAGATTATTTATTGTTTAAACCGGTCGGACGCACATTCAGATCATAGAGTGACTTTTAACGCAGTGATGGCTTGCACAAAATCATTTCGTTACCCGTTTATTAAAAAGGTCTTGATGTATGAGTGCATTTCTGAGACGGAATTTGCACCTAGTTTGCCTGAAAAAGTTTTTATGCCGAATTATTTCGTAGATATTTCAAAATATTTGGACCATAAAATTGAGTTAATGAAAATTTACGAATCTGAAATGGGAGAACATCCATTTCCAAGATCGGAGAGAAATATTGAGGCACTTGCAACTTATAGAGGGGCTTATTCTGGTGTAGAGTACGCTGAGGCATTTCAGTTATTACTCCATATTGATAAGTAAATTTATTGAAAATTTAAAATATTATAATAATATGATGAATTACAGAGATCATCTTATAGCAAGTGAAACCCCAATTAGAGAGGCGCTTCAAAAACTTGATATTTTGGCTAGAGATGCTATTTTATTTGTGGTTGATAATGCTGATAAATTAATAGGCTCTCTAACTGATGGTGATGTGCGACGTGGTTTAATAAAAGGAGTGACTATTGATGAGGCTGTGGATAAAATCATTCAGCAGCATCCAAGATTTATAAGAAAAGAATCTGTTGATATACATGAAATTATTGAACTGCGACGTCGAGATTTTAAAATAATTCCAGTTATAGATGCCAAAGATACAGTGGTTAATATCGTTAATTTTAGAAACTTAAGATCGTATTTACCAATAGATGCCATCATTATGGCTGGAGGCAGAGGTCAGCGGTTACGACCATTAACAGATACAACACCAAAACCCTTACTCAAAGTTGGAGATAAATCGATTATGGAACACAACGTTGATAGATTGGCGCTTTATGGGATTGATGATTTTTGGTTTTCAGTAAATTATTTAGGTGATCAAATTGAAGATTATTTTGGCAATGGCAATGATAAAAACCGTTCTATCAAATATGTTTGGGAAAATGAACCTTTAGGAACTATAGGTTCAGTATCAAAAATCAATGATTTTAAAAACGAACATGTCTTGGTGTCGAATTCTGATATCTTGACTAATTTAGACTACGAAGCCTTCTATTTAGATTTTCTTGAAAATGATGCCGATTTTGCGGTGGCAACAATTCCTTATAATGTGAGTATTCCTTATGCCGTATTAGAAACTTCAAATGGTCACGTTTTAAACTTCAAAGAAAAACCTACCTATACCTATTATTCTAATGGCGGAATTTACTTAATGAAACGCTCTGTTTTAAAATACATTCCAAAAGATCAATATTTTAACGCTACCGATTTAATGGAAAAACTTATCAAAGCGCATAAAAAAGTAGTGTCCTATCCATTGGTTGGTTATTGGTTGGATATCGGTAAGCATGAAGATTTCGAAAAAGCACAAAATGATATTAATACTATAAAATTTTAATTTGATTCCACTAGTCGTCATACCAGCAAGAGGAGGTTCAAAAGGAGTTCTAGGAAAAAACATTAAGTTGTTGAATGGTAAACCGTTAGTTCACTACACAATTAAAGCGGCTCAAAAAGTTTTTGAAAATAAGTCTATATTTTTAAGTACAGATTCAAGTGAGATTAAATCTATTGCGGAGCAGACAGGGATTAAAGTTCCAAATCTAAGGCCAGAACATTTAGCAACAGATACAGCAAATTCTAGAGATGTCATATTACATGCCATGGACCAATTTAAGCAATCTAATAACAATTCAGATCCCGATATTGTTGTTTTACTTCAGCCAACCTCACCGTTTAGAACTCATACACATATTATAGATGCTTTAAAGTTGTATAGTGATGCCATTGATATGGTAGTGTCGGTTAAAGAGACAAGTGCCAACCCTTACTACGTTTTATTTGAAGAAAACGATGAAAGGTTTTTAAAGAAATCTAAAGAAAGTCATTTTTTAAGGCGACAAGATTGTCCTAAGGTTTGGGAATTAAATGGTGCCATTTATGTTATAAATCCAAAATCCATACGAGAAGCCTCTATTGGAGATTTTCAAAAAGTAATTAAATATGAAATGGACGACCAATCATCAATTGATATTGATACACCTTTAGATTGGGAGTTCGCAGAATTTTATGCGAGAAATTATGGTTTATGAATGTGCTATGGTTGAAAGCTTTAGAACGATTCTGAGATTCTCAAAAACTAAAAATAAGTACGATTGACTATGAGTAAATTACATTGGTTTGTATTGATTACCAAACCAAGAGCCGAAAAAAAAGTAGCTGAGCGATTGTCAGACCTAAATTTGGAGGTGTACTGCCCTGTAAAAATTAAGATGAGGCAATGGAGCGATCGAAAAAAGAGAGTAGAAGTTCCCGTGCTGCCATCTATGGTATTAGTGCGTTTGTCAGATAGCCAACGCTCAATCGTGTTTGATGTTCCAGGAGTTATGCGCTTTTTATTTTGGCTTGGTAAACCGGCTATTGTTAGAGACATTGAAATTTCAACACTCAAAAAAACTTTAGATCAAGGGTTGACAATTGTTGAAACCTCGAAAATTGGTGTTGGAGATCGTATTGAAATAGATGGCTTAGGATCTGTTAAAAAAGAAAAGGGCAGAATAAAGCATATTTCGGGCAAATATTGTTGGGTCATTATGGAGAGTTTAGGATATATTGTAAAGTTGGAAATTTGAGTAAATATAATTAGTGTTGTGTTAGAGTATTATGGAAAATGTTATTAGTTTTGCAGGCTTAGAGAGTGTTTTTTTAAAACACATAAAGTGTCATATATCAGCATATTAGATATTTCTATGTGATTGACGCTCGCGAAGCTGTGGCCAAATAATACATTCAATTACAAATTTGATTTTACTGATGGTTTTATAATTACCACTTTCAAAAATCAATGTGTTTTAAAAAAAGAATTTGTAGTCTATTAAAATCAGTGATCGAAATTTATGGAAGGTTGCTTATAATTCCGAATATTAATTAATCAATCTTATGAAAAAAGTAAAAAATATTTGTTGTATAGGTGCTGGTTATGTGGGTGGTCCCACTATGGCGGTAATAGCGCAAAAATGTCCTTCAATTAACGTTACAGTAGTTGACATTAATGAGGCGAGAATAGCGGCTTGGAATGATGAAAATGTTGAGAATATACCAATTTATGAACCAGGACTTTCTGAAGTAGTGGCAGAAGCTCGAGGGCGAAATTTATTTTTTTCTACGGAAGTAGATGATGCCATCGCTAAAGCCGAAATAATTTTTATTGCAGTGAATACCCCTACGAAAACGTATGGTGTTGGAAAAGGGATGGCCGCAGATTTAAAGTGGATTGAGCTTTGTGCTCGGCAAATAGCAAGGGTATCAGTAACCGATAAAATAGTTGTAGAAAAATCTACCTTGCCAGTAAAAACCGCTAATGCATTAAAAAGTATTCTTGAAAATACAGGTAATGGCGTGAAATTCCAAATTTTGTCTAATCCAGAGTTTCTTGCTGAAGGGACTGCAGTTGCTGATTTAATGAATCCAGATCGTGTATTAATAGGGGGTGATGTCGATACAATTGAAGGAAAAGCTGCCGTAGAAACATTAGTGAATATTTATGCAAAATGGGTAGATAGAGATCGCATCTTAATGACTAATGTCTGGTCGTCGGAGTTGTCTAAGCTCACCGCTAATTCATTTTTAGCGCAAAGAGTCTCTAGTATTAATGCTATGAGTGAACTTTGTGAAGAAACCGGTGCTGATGTCAATGAGGTGGCCAAAGCTATTGGAATGGATTCAAGAATTGGATCAAAATTTCTAAAATCTTCTGTAGGTTTTGGAGGCTCATGCTTTCAAAAAGATATTCTAAACTTGGTGTATATCTCAAAAACACTTGGATTAAATGAGGTGGCCGATTATTGGGAGCAGGTCATCATCATGAACGATCATCAAAAGCGACGCTTTGCAATGAATATTGTTAAAACATTATTTAACACGGTTTCTGGTAAGAGAATAGCGCTTTTAGGTTGGGCATTTAAAAAAGATACTAACGATACAAGAGAGTCAGCTGCGATTTACGTTGCAGATTATCTACTGAGTGAACACGCAGAAGTAGTGGTTTACGATCCTAAAGTAAAAGAAGAGCAAGTTTATGCTGATATGGATTATTTAGGAACTAGAAGTGAAGCCGAAATCAGAGACTTGTTAACCGTAGTTAATGATCCATATGAGGCATTTGAAGATGCCCACGCGATTGCAGTTCTAACAGAATGGGACGAATTTAAAGCGTATGACTGGAACAAGATCTATGAGCAGATGTTAAAACCTGCCTTTGTTTTTGATGGCAGAAATGTCTTGGATATCAATACATTATCAGAGATCGGATTTGTAGCCAGCGGTATTGGTGTGGCGTCTTCTAAAAAGAAGTGATTGAATGTTATATAATTAGTTTTTACTAAGTAAAAAACCTAAGTGAGTTTACTACCATTTTAAAAAATTCGAGGAAAAAAATTATCACATGCTTATAGCGATACAAACTATCAAATTTATAATTAGTATTCTGCCAAAAAAGTACCATTTAAGACTTTTGGGTGTAGGTGTGTTATTAATGCTAAATTCTGTTTTAGAACTTTTAGGACTAGGCGCCGTTCTTCCTGTCTTTTCAGTCTTGTTAGAAGATAATGTCGTTGAGAAATACGCATGGGCAAACTGGATGTATTCTACTTTTAATCTAACAGATGAACGTCAGTTAATTATAATTTTGGCGTGTGCTTTGTTTATTATTATACTGCTGAAAAATTTAATTAGTCTCGTCATTGCTAAAGTCAATTCGACATTTGCACTAGGTTTATTTAAGGATTTTGCTGTTCGGTTACATAAACATTATTACCGAGAAGGATTTTCTTATTTTAAAACAACCAATTCAAATATCGTCGTGAGAAATTTGAGAGTGGCAACTTCACAATTCGCTAAATTTCAAGTGTTAGGAACCTTGAATCTTTTAAATGAATTTGTAGTATTGACCCTTATCGTCATCTTTATAGCAATTTATAATTTTAAAATATTAATACTTCTGGCGATAACAGTGGTGCCTCCTTTTTTAGTATTTTACAGATGGGTGCGCATTAAAGCTATCGAAATGGGTGAGCTCACTAATAAGCTCGACCCTATTTTAGGTAAAAATTTATTTCAAAGTATTTTTGGATACGTTGATGTTGTGATTATGGGAGCCGAAAAGCACTTCAGAAAAAACATCAAGTCAAATTTAGACGATTTGGTAGATATCGATATAAAAAAAACCATTTTTAATCTTGCGCCCACCAAGGTTGTTGAGTCCTCACTTATGCTCGCCATAGCCGTGATTATTTCTTTTGGAATTTATTACTTACCCTCAAAAACAGACTTAATTAAATTGTTAGGTCTTTTCGCTGTGGCTGGCTACCGTATTATGCCCTCAATAAACAGAATGATGGTTGCTATAAATGGAATGAATACCTCGCGATGGATATTTGCAATTCTTGAACCTCTAAAATATGACCGTAATGAAATGGCTTCAGCTCAAGAAAAGGAAATCAGTTTTCATAAAGAAATCAAATTAGATGATATAAGTTTTTCTTATCCAAATCAGCCAAAGGAAATTTTTAGTAATTTTAATTTAACTATAAATAAAGGCGAAGTTATCGGACTTGTTGGTCCTTCAGGAGCAGGTAAAACCACATTGATGAATATATTATTAGGCTTTTTAAAACCTACGGCTGGATCATATCTAATTGATGATGTCGTATTAGACGATACACAGAAGAAAGCATTTTATAAAAAAGTGGGTTATGTGCAACAACAAGTCTATCTCATAGATGCCACTATAGCGGAAAATGTGGCGTTTGGCTCCAGTCCCAAAGAAATTGATTATGAAAAGTTAGAATTTGTGCTGAAAAAAGCTAATTTGTGGGAGATGATTAAGGTGTTACCAGAAACTTACCATGAGCTTATTGGAGAAAATGGCACAAAACTTTCAGGCGGACAGCGGCAACGCGTTGGTATCGCCAGAGCTTTATATTTTGATTCTGAAATCTTGTTTTTTGACGAAGCGACATCATCACTAGATTCTGAAACCGAAAAAGAAATTACAAGTGCTATAAATGATATCTCAGATGGTAATCTCACAATTATCATCATCGCTCATAGGATGACGACTCTCGAGCACTGCGATAGAATTATAGAAATCAATAATTCAAATATCGTTGCTTATGATAATTACTAGGGACTTTGTCATTCTTAATTTTCCAAAAACAGGAAGTACATACATAAGAACTTGTATAAAGTCCCTATATAAGAAGAATTCGACTTTCAATAAATTATTTTATAAAAGTAAAGTGCATGAAGATTTACAATTTCCAAAGATTTATGGTAACACAAAAGATACTTATATTGATCAACATGGTGTTTTCTCTCAAATACCTAAAATCCATCAACAAAAACCAATAATTTCTATTGTAAGAAACCCTTTAGCGCGCGTCGTTTCAAGTTACCATTATGCTTGGTGGAAAACTAATCATTTATATGATTTTGATACCATTAAAAATAAATATCCTTCGTATCCAGAATTGGATCTCCTAACTTTTACTAAATTTCTAAATGATTCTGAACTTGCACCATATAATTTATTAAAACCTTTTGCTGAAGTCTTGGGTTATAACACACGACTTTTTTTGATTTTTTATTGTTCAAGTCCCGAAGACTCAGCTAGAAAATTACTTACGGGAAATTATAAGTTGAGAGATGTGATTGAGCCTAATATTACATTTTTAAAGCAAGAACAATTAACACAAGACTTTACGGCTTTTATAGATGCTAATACAAATTTGGATTCGAGCCCAATACGGCAGATAGAGAGTCAAAATAAAGGGAATTATAATACGAAAGAGAATTTTACTCAAGAGTTTAGGGATTACGTCTATGCAATGGACAAATATATCTTTGATGAATTTTATCCAAAATGAAACATTGACTAAATGAAGATAGGAATATTAGGTTGGTACTATCAAGATAATGCTGGAGATGACCGCATATTAGATTGTTTAAAGCGGAAATGTGAAACCTTTGGTGCCACAGAAATACATGTTTTTATTGCTTGGGATGAGCTAAAGTCAAAAATAAAAGAGATCAATAACTGTGATTTGTTATTAGTTGGAGGAGGAGGTTTGATACTTCGCAATACCAATAGACTAGTGTCGCTATTTGAGAATGTTACGATTCCTTGGGCGTTTATAGGAGTTAGTATAGATAGCGTTGGAGACGACAATTTGAAGTTTATCACCTATATTTCCAAACATGCCAAGTTTATCATTGTAAGAGATCAATTTAGCTTTGATACTTTTAGTGCCTTCAGAAAAGAAGCGTTGTTCATCGCTCCAGATTTAACTTTTCTGTACCCTTTTAAAAATAATGCAGACAAGGCATATAAAAATACAGTCGCAATCTCGTTGAGACCTTGGAAGCCAAATTTATTTAAACAATATACCAAAAACTATCATAGATTTAATAAGTTACTTCGTAAGCTACCAGTAGTAAAAAAAATATTAGGATTATGGGACATCGACAAGTTTATACGTACTGTTAAGAAGTATACGCAAGAAGAAATTAAACCATTTCCTTTGCATATTAATGACAACAATGGAGATAATATGTTAATGCAAACTTATTTTAATACCAAGAATAATATCACATTTAATATTGACGACTTAAAACAAAGTGATTACCTTATAGGCATGCGTCTGCATTCATTAATTTTTGCCACACAATTAGGTGTGCCCTTTATAGCATTAAGTTATGCGTCTAAAATAGATAATTACATAGAAGATATAGGCTTGTCTAATTTTATCGTAAATGTTAATAATTATAAGTCTTTACCAAAAAAAACAGAGCAATTAAAAGTTCAAAAAGAAACTATTTCTAAACAATTATTGCAGATCAGCCACAACAATGAAATTGAAGTACATAAAGTTGTTGACCAAGCTTTTAACTCATTTGTGTTATGAGTAAGTTGTCTATGCTTTTTGTAACTCAATTGCATTTTAACAAAGATGGTAATGGCGGGCAACAGCGGACATATTACTTAATTAAAGGATTATCTGAGCATTTTAACTTGCACGTGTTATCGCCTTATACCAATGCCGACAAAATAGATATAACGGCCAATTTTATTCTTAATAAATCAGTAAGTTTTAAAAAAATCTCAAGAGCAAATAATGTTACCCGTTTGTTGCACAAGATTTTAAATCTACTCTTAAAACGTGAAGAGGTAACAAAACCTATTCATCAATCAAACTTCACCACTTATATTTTAAAAAAACAGCTGAATACTATAAAAGCGAAATATGCAAATCAGCACATAGATACTATAGTTTTTGACACGCTTTCTATGGCAGTAAAAATAAATCCTGAATTATTTAAAAATAGGATATTGAACGCACATAATTTCGATTCAGAATTGGTTCAAACAAATCTTGATAATAAAATAAATGACCCTAAAATTAGTGCTATAGAAATTGAAAAAACCAAGATACATTTAGCGAACTATGAACGTTATGAGCATCACGTAGATCAATATTTTACAGAAGTTTGGGTCTGTAGTGATAAGGACGCCAAAAAATTTAAAGAAGTTAATCCTCAAACAAAATTAAATTTTTACGTACTTCCTAATGGTTCTGATACAAGCAACCGCCAATTTCAAACCATCAATAATGATTATCATAAGATGCTTTTTGTCGGTTCTCTGAACTACTTTCCTAACTACAACGGATTACGATGGTTTGTAGAGCATGTATTTAAATATTTACCGGATAATTATCACTTAAATATTGTTGGAAAATCACCAAATACTTATGATTTTTCTTTTCTAGAACCCTATCCCAATATAAATCTTATTGGAGAAGTAGATACTGTTGCACCTCATTATAAAAATCATGATGTATTTGTTGTGCCTTTATTAGAAGGAAGTGGAACAAGACTTAAAATACTAGAAGCCATGTCTTATGGTAAGTTGGTACTTAGTACTGCAAAAGGAATTGAAGGAATCAATGCCTTGCATGACGTACACTATTTGGAGTTTAACTCACTAAAAGACTTTAAAAGTCTTTTCAATATATTTGAAGACGATACCAAATTATTAGACATACGAAAAAACGGAAGGCAATTAATTGAAGAGCATTACAGTTGGAAGAGTATTGTACATAATTACGTAAAACAAAAAAATGGAAAGTAAGCCTTTGGTTTCGGTCTTAATGACAGTTTATAACAGGGAGAAATATATTGCAGAGGCGATTGAGAGTATCTTGGCATCTACCTATAAAAATTGGGAACTTATCATTGTAGATGATCGATCTAAAGACAGTTCTGTAAGCATTGCCGAAAGTTATGCCGAAAAGGATAAAAGAGTGAAAGTTTTTATAAATGAACAGAATTTGGGCGACTATCCCAATCGCAATAAGGCAGCGTCCTATGCCAAGGGTAAATATTTAAAGTATGTGGATGCAGATGATATGATTTACCCGAATGGGTTAGAG
>Ga0316189_10002592_pt1 | contig 17690 bp, 19 predicted proteins | sample LowCovwburrow_MG_FD_204930 | JGI IMG/M metagenome (GOLD analysis project Ga0316189, IMG submission 204930) | Coastal sediment microbial communities from Maine, United States - Lowes Cove worm burrow | ecosystem: Environmental > Aquatic > Marine > Coastal > Sediment | place: USA: Maine...
GAGCGCGCGAGCAAGGCGTGGTTCCGGGCTGGACAAACCAGTGAGGGATTGATCAGCCGATGATTGATGAAACAAGAGCCTTTATCCCCGTCGGGATTGCTATCCTGACCATATCAGATACGCGAACAGAGGAAACTGACACTTCGGGCAAAATACTGCGGGACCGCGCCAGCAGCGCTGGGCACAACATCGCGGACCATAAAATCGTTAAAGACGAAATTTCGGCCATTCAAGATCAAATTAAAAGTTGGACAGTCAATGCCGCGATTCAAATCATTATCACAACCGGCGGAACGGGATTAACGGGCAGGGACATAACACCCGAGGCGCTAGAGCCGCTGTTTGATAAAGCCATTCCTGGCTTTGGCGAACTATTCAGGATGCTCAGCTATGAAACGATAGGCATCAGCACGATCCAAAGCCGGTGCACAGCTGGGATCACAGACGGTACCCTGATCTTCGCTCTGCCCGGCAGTACGGGCGCGTGCAAGGACGGCTGGGACAAGATACTATCCGGCCAGCTAGACAGCCGCTGGCGGCCATGTAATTTCATTGAAATGCTTCCCCGCTATAAGGAAAGCTAATGCAACGTTGTGGCGGCATTCAAAAAGGGCTCTCGCTCATCATTTTGCTGAGTTTTGGTCTTGTTGGCTGTCAGCAGCCGCCTTGGCCTATAAACGACACAGCTCTACAATCAAAGAATTATAACAGTCGCGTCAGGCTGATTGTTATCCATTACACGTCCGGCAACTTTGCCTCCTCAGCCGCCGCGCTAACGGGCAAAAACAGTGCCTCTGTTTCTAGTCATTATTTGATCCCAGCCAAGATGGATACCAGCTTTCGAGCAAAAAAATATGAGGTCTTTCAGCTAGTTCCTGATGCCATGCGGGCGTGGCATGCCGGTTTCAGCTACTGGCAGGGAATGACCAGCCTGAATGATAATTCTATTGGGATTGAGATCACCAACCGAAGCCGCTGCGAAAACATCGGAAAACAAGATGAAGTTTGTAGTGAGCTAGCCTACCAATCTGAGCAAATAGAGGCGCTGATTAATCTTTTACAGCAGTTAGAGGAACGCCACGGCCAGATTGATCCGACCCGCTATGTTGGGCATAGCGATATCGCCACGGCCCGCAAGCGCGATCCGGGCTCGCTATTTCCTTGGCACCAGCTCTATGAGGCCGGGTTTGGCGCTTGGCCGGACGCTCTTACTGTCGCCAGATATCAGGCAGAATTCCACAACGAGCTTCCCCCGCTGATGGTCTTACAAAGCCAGTTGAATACTTACGGCTATGAGATAGACCCAACCGGGTTGGACGATCAACAATCCAGAAATGCGGTGACCGCGTTTCAACAGCATTTCATGCCAACCAGCGTGGACGGGACGTTTGATAGCGAAACCGCTGCGATCCTATTCGCCCTGAATGATAAATATAGGTGATTGATAAATATAGGTGAATGATAACTATAGGTGATTGATAAATATAGGTGACGCTGAAACTCTCCGGCTAGGCTTCAAAGCGCTGACGGACGGAACTTTCGATACCCCTAACGAAGACCTTCAATCTATAATAAGGCCTCAATATCTTTAACCATTGATTTCGGCTCAGACTTTGGCGAATACCGCTCGATCACCTTGCCGTCTTTGCCCACCAAGAATTTTGTAAAATTCCATTTGATAGACTTGGAGCCCATCAAGCCTGGCGCAGCTTCTTTCAAATAAGTAAAAAGCGGGTCCGTATCGTCGCCGTTCACGTCGATTTTCTCAAACATTGGGAAGCTAACACCGTAGTTGATCTGGCAAAAGTCACCAATCTCATCCGCTGTGCCGGGTTCTTGGCCGCCAAATTGATTGCAAGGGTAGCCCAGGACTTGTAGGCCCTTATCGCCGTATTCCTGCTGTAGCTTCTCCAGACCCTCATACTGCGGCGTTAGACCGCATTTGCTAGCGGTATTTACGATGACAACAACTTTGCCTTCATACTCGGACAAGGCTTCTTCTTTGCCGTTTAATCGCTTACTTTTAAAATCATAAATCGTGGACATCTGTGTCTCCTTTGCATGGAAATGGTGCATGAGGGCAGATAATTCAAGCCCCAACAGCAGTTTAAAGCGGCCCAGCGCCTAGTGTCTCAGCGATCTCGCCCTGCTCCGTCTTGCCAAACCCAACCATCATGGAGCCGTCTTCAAATCGCCAAAGCGGGCGTTTAATGATCGCATCATGGGCAAGCATCAACGTCTTAGCCTTAGCAGCATTCATATCTTCGCGGTCACTTTCAGGCAGCTTGCGCCATGTCGTGCCGCGCGTATTGATCAGCTTATCAAGCGGCACGCCTTTGATGAAGCTATCCACCAAGGCCCCATCTAAACCATCCCTGCGGAAATCATGAAAATTATGCGCAACACCCTCGCGGTCAAGCCACTTCAGCGCCTTCTTCACCGTGTCACAGTTTTTAATTCCGAATATTGTGATCATCTTTATTTTCAATCACTTATTGTTGGTTATTTTTTCTGTGCACGATCTGTGCATAGTTTAATTATCGTTACGGTATATATCAGCATGTTCATTACAATGCTCTCTAACACGCTCAACCCAACTATTATACCAATACCACTGGTTATCAGATAATAGAACTCCAAAACTTTTTCCCTCTTCTTTAGCGCCAATACTCTGCCAAAGCTTGGTGTGCTGATGCATGCTAAAATTTATAAACCCCTCATCATTCATTAGCTGTACAACTTGGCTTGGCTTGAGTTTGTCATGCTCCCTATCTTTAAATAAAATTCTATTTGCCTCGGAACCGATGTCAGAACTTGCCTTTACAAATTCAATTACTTGGTCAGATTTATTTTTCTTTGCTACGTTCTTTTCTAATAAAAAATATTGAATTTTGAATGCCTGATCTTCTTTTTGAACATCGGACAAACCCTCATTGAAGGTAGTTATAAACGATGAAAGGTTATCGGGTAGCTCTTCTAGTTTGGCAATATCTTGACGTTGTTTTTCACTAAATGATGCAAACTGCAATGAGAAAGTTAGCTCTTTATCAACAGCATACTCTTTACCAAAGAGTTTTTGAATTTCAGTATTAAAATTCAAACAACAGGCATGCAATTGCGGGCCAAGTCTATCATCTATTTTTTTAGTCATTTGGTGTTCAATTTCATTTCTAATGCCTATTAAGTAATCTAGATTATCTTTAATACCTTGAGGCAAGGGGCAGTCTTGAGAACCCAGACATTGACCCAAGCCCCAATACATATCAGCTCCATATCTGGTTTGTTTTACATTGCCGTCTTGATAAATCTTATAGTCCACGCCCTCTTTTTTGTAATAAGCGTGCATTAAGTATGTCCAAGCGATGATAGCCGTGACGATAAAGACTTCTGATTTAAAATAAGCAGTTGGGTTATTGTAGGATTGAACCGCTAATAAAATAGCCTCTCGAGCTTTAATTAGCAATTCATCACCATATAAATGAAGTCCCGTTTTGGGGTCAATTAATGGCCAGTTTTCCAAAAATATTTCAAGCTCTTCTTTCGATGCTGGAACTGTTGACTTATGATTGGAACCCTTATGAATTCCTCCAATCCGAGCTTGGTTTATCGACCTTGTTGGTCGTGTGAAATATGGCAATATATCTTGATCTGTTTTGTCGGGGCAATGCTCTATCATTGCCTTAATAAGTCGCACTTCCCAATGAAGCAATTTAGTGTTTTTGTTTCTACGCGCCATATAACATCCCCACGATTGTTGGTATAAGTTGTATGGTAGTGAATATTATACCTTTTGGCGATAGCAAAAGAAAGCCGACCAAAAAATCAATACTGAACGGGTTGGCCCACACGTGTCATAACATGCTTTGAAATTATTTTTTGGTTGCTCCGAACTTTGCCGCCCCCTTAATCAGCGCATCAAGTTCACCGACAAGAAAAGAGTGATTTTCATAATTCACCATGCAATCCGGGTTTATTCACCCATGAGCCTATAGCAACTAACCTCAGTGCTTATACAATTTCTTCGAAAGTACGATCTGTGTTGGCCGGGTCGAACGGGTCTAGGTGGATAAAGATATCGGCGTCTGGGAAGCACTCGCCCAGCATCGCCTCTACCTCTATGCCAATCAGATAGGCTTCTTGTAGCGAGCTGTTTGGATCTAGCTCGATATGTAACTGGATGAAGACATCCCTACCCGATGCGCGAGTTCGAAGATCATGGAGACCCATCACCCCCGGGCTTGCCATCACCAGATTGAATATCTTTTCGCGCTCGTCGCCCGATAGTTCCTTATCCATTAGCATATCAATAGCGGGCTGGACGATTTCCCACGCACCGTATGCAATATAGAGCGCGATCAGTACCCCAAACACGCCGTCAGCCCATAATTGGCCCGACAGCGACAACCATGCAGCCACGACCACCGCCAAGTTCATCAGCAGGTCACCCTTATAGTGCAAATGATCGCCTGCGATCGCTAGCGACCCGGATTGGCGCACAACATAAGACTGGAAGGTCACTAGGAGAAGGCTGGCTATAATAGCGAAAATAGACACGCCAATCACCAAATCACTATGGGCAATCGCTGCCGGCTCGATAATACGGTTTAGCGATTCCAACAGCAAGAACATCGCAGAGCCTGCCATGATCGCACTTTGGAACAAGCCCGCAAGCGCCTCTGCCTTACCGTGGCCAAAACGGTGCGCGTCATCTGCGGGTGTCAAGGCAGTTCGGATGGCAAACAAGGTCACTAGCGATGCCATGAGGTCTAGCCCGCTATCCGCCAGCGAACCCAGCATCGTGGTCGATGACGATTGCCACCAAGCAACGGATTTAGTTGTCACCAGCAAAAGCGCGACAGTTACGGAGGCACGTGCCGCCCACCGCATCAACTGTTCAGATTTTTGTCCGGCTCTTGTCATAGCTTGTTTTACCAGATGCGCGGCCAGATGAAAGCGTTAAGGCGCCCTGTTCATAAAAAATCCCGCTGAGGCAAGAAAAAACCCCGTCGGGCGTACCAACAGGGTTTCAATGTTTATATGCTGTAAAGTGTTTGCTTAGTGAAGCTTACTACCCACATCAGTGATGGATGCTTCCGTCATCTTTGCGCCAGCCTCACCCTTCATTGCATTGGTCAGGACTTTGCTAGCGGCAGAAATGGCCACATCGACTGCTGCCGCGCGTACTTCCTTGATCGCCGATGCTTCCATCTGAGCGATTTTCTCGGCAGCAACCTTTTCACGGCGCTCAATCAAAGCTTCGATATCGGCTTCTGCCTGCGTTAGAAGGATTTTAGAATCTTCTTCCGCCTGCGCTATCATTGCAGCCGCTGTTGTTTCAGCTTCGCGCTGTTTCTTTTGCAGGTCAGCAAGAAGAAGCTCTGATTCTTCGCGTAGTGTCCGCGCTTCATCAATCTGCGTTGCGATCTTCGCGCTCCGCTCATCGAGCATTGCACCGACAGCAGACCGCGCTTTTGAACCAACTAGAAAAAGAAAAGTAACGAATGAGCCTAATACCCAAAAGGTTGGATCTGTGAACATTCTACGTCTCCTTCGCAGCTTTTACAGCCGCATCGATCGCATTTTGATCGGCGGGGCCGCCGGCTAGCTTGCTAACCAAATCACTGGTTACATCGATAACCACATCATCTAGATCATCCAAAGCAGCATCGCGGGCAGCCTTGATGCGCATCTCAGCAGCACTAGAGTCGGCGCTTAAACGCCCATCCAACTCTGCTGACGCAGCATCGACCTTAACCTGAATGTCGGCCCGCGCTTTCATGGCACTATCATGAGCGTTCTTGCGAGCGGCCGCGAGGGACTGTTCGTAAGATGCCTTGATGGCCTCAGATTCGCTCCGCAAGTCTTCAGCGCTGTCTAAGTCAGAAGAAATCGTTTCCTCACGCAGCAACATAACGTTGCTTACCTTCGGCAGAGCGATCTTCCAAATAAAGACAAATAAGACGGCAAACGACAGGAACAACCAAACAAGCTGCGACTCGAACGTCGAGACATCCAGCTGAGGAAGGCCCCCGGCATCACTTTCAGCGACAGCTGTCGTAGCGGTAATAGCCATATGCGTTTACTTTCCAATAAGGAGCCAAGCCAGATGCCCGGCTCCGATTTTCCTACATACTGCCCGACTAAACGGGCACCGTTCTCGCCCCATATTCAGGGACTTGCAGCCTTAAAGCTATTAAAGAACGAACAGGATTAGGACAACGACAAGAAGAGCGAAAATCGCAATCGCTTCAGTCAAAGCGAATCCTAAAAGTAGGTCTCCTCTTACCTTAGGAGCAGCTGAAGGGTTGCGAAGCGCGCCGTTCAGGTAGCTACCAAAGATGTTTCCGAGACCAATACCGGCACCGCCCATTGCGATTGCAGCGATACCCATACCAATTGCTTTTGCAGCTTCTAATTCCATTTTATTTTCCTTTTCAATAGACTGGATTAAACATTTTTAGTCATCAAGACACTTTAGTCATCAAGACAGGGACTTAGTGTGAAGGATGCAGCGCATCATTCAAGTAAATACATGTCAAAATAGCGAATACATAAGCCTGAAGCGCTGCTACCAGAAACTCCAAACCCGTCAACAAAACATTCACGGTAAACGGAACTACCGCACCGAATACACCAAGAACGCCTAGACTTCCGAGGCCTACAACAAAGCCCGCGAAAATTTTCATCATCAAGTGACCTGCAAGCATGTTAGCGCACAGTCGTACACTCAATGTTATGGGGCGGACCAAATAACTGACCAACTCAATCAATACGATCAGAGGCAATAGCCAAAGCGGCGTGCCTGACGGAACGAAAAGTTTGAGAAAACCGAAACCATGCTTAAAGAATCCGATCAAGGTAACACCAACAAAAACCACAGCTGCAAGTGCGAACGTAACGATGATGTGACTGGTGACGGTAAAGCTGTATGGAACCATTCCAAGAAGGTTACAGCCAAGCACGAACATAAAGAGAGTGAAAATGAACGGGAAATAGGCTTTGCCTTCTTTTCCGACATTCTCTTTGACCATATTGGCCACCAGCTCATAGGTCATTTCGACCATCATTTGCCAGCGACCGGGGACCAAGGCGTTCTTACGCATGCCGCCGCTCATAAAGAGGACAACAAGCGATACAACAATAACCATCATCAACGAACTGTTGGTGAAAGTTACGTCAAGACCGCCGATGCTCATTTCTGCAATCGGCTTGATTACAAACTGTTCGAGAGGACTATCTGCCACGACTATCGTTTCTTTCCAGGCTATGGCTTACGTCAACACCTCACCCCACAAGGATCGGATTAGAGCATGCTATCGCTCGCCGCTAAAAAAATACTAACCTAACCCAGCAACCCTTTGATTAACTTTCGTCATCAATCTTGTCTTGCAGCTTTCTGGCTTCTCCAAGAACGTTTTTAATGCCCGCCCCAAACCCCAGAAAGATCATCACGATCAGTCCAAATGGGTTTGTTCCAAGCCATGCATCGATATGATATCCGATGAAGGCCCCGACCATCACACCAGCTACAAGCTCCACCCCCAATTTCAGGGCTGCGCCGCTGATCGATACAGGCTCTTCGTCTGAACCTTTATCATGATCTTTCCGCGCCGCTTTTAGTCGGCTTTCAAGCGCTTTTAGCTTCTGATCGTTATCTTCATCGACCATCGTTAAATCCGCCCGTTCTTTCGCACCAGAGAACCGCGTTCCAACAAGAATCAGAATCGCTGCTCAGGCACGCGCAACATAGTGAAGCACCGCATGCCTGTCAAGCCATGCCTGAGCCTATATTAAGCGACTGATATAACGCTGCTTTTATAGATAATTTTTCGGCCCAAGTCAGATGGGGAAATAATCAGCTACCCCCTAAACCACTGCTGACAAAATGACCAACTGTTCAAATTTGGAGCAGCCCCGGCACTGAAAACAACCAGCATGACATCCTCTTGCGCTGGAAGTCCCAATTTTAAAACTGTAATGGAAAATGAGAAATAGTAAGGAAAAGGCTCAAATCAGCCATTTTTTGAATAGTTTAGCGATTTAATCGGTGCGCCAAAAAACTTGGCACACGCCTTGCTAACGTTAAAGCGTTACTCGATGAGTAGCTTCATACTGTATCCTTTGCAGGGTTGGTTAGCTGACTTCCCTTTCGTTTTTGTCTCCCCTTAAACGATTACAGCCTACCAACTTCCCCCCTGCAGATATATCGGGGCAAGACAAGTCTCCCCTTGTCTTGCCCCAACTCTATTCAAACCCCACCCTACTCAATCCTGCTCTATTCAAATATAGCCGGTTTAGGCAGCTACTGAGCCGCAACCATTTCTTCTGCCCGCTCCAGATCAACGGATACTAGGGTTGAGACACCCTGTTCAGCCATGGTCACTCCGAACAAACGGTGCATCCGCGCCATTGAGACGGCATTGTGGGTCACAATAAGAAAACGCGTCTTGGTCCGCTCCATCATTTCATCAAGCAAGTTACAGAAGCGCTCCACGTTGGCATCATCCAGCGGTGCATCAACCTCGTCTAGAACGCAGATTGGTGCAGGGTTAGTCATGAAAACGCCGAAAATCAAACTTAGCGCCGTCAGAGCTTGTTCGCCGCCCGATAGTAACGACAGCGTCTGTAGTTTTTTGCCCGGAGGCGATGCATAAATCTCTAGGCCCGCATCTAATGGATCATCGCTTTCTGTAAGTTCCAAGTGCGCCTCACCGCCGCCAAAAAGGGTCTTGAACAGGTCGCCAAAGTGAGCGTTAACCTCTTTAAAGGCGGCTAGCAAACGCTCCCGCCCTTCTTTGTTAAGGCTAGAGATAGCCTGACGTAGCCGCGAAATCGCCTCTTCCAAATCCTTCCGCTCACTAACCAAATGGCTTAGCTGCTCATCAATTTCATCCAGCTCTTCTTCGGCTCGCAAATTCACGGCGCCAAGATTTTCTCGCTCCCGCTTTAAACGGTCATGGCGGGATTCGACAGTCGCCAGATCTTTCAACGAGTCAACGTCTTTTACCCCAACGATCTCCAGGACCTTATTCGGTGGACACTCAAAACGCTCCCCAACCTGGGATGCGATGTCTTTACGGCGAGCCTGAGCAGTTTCAACAGCTGCCTCCGCGCGAATTTGATGCTCCCGCGCGCTGGCCATAATCTCTTGCGCCTCACGCAGCGCTTTGTCTTTTTCTGCAAGGGTGGTTTCCGCAAACGCAAGACTATCGCCGGTTTCGGACCGACTAGCATGCGCCTTGTCCAGTTCCGCGATTAAGGCCTCGCGCTTCTCGTCAATTTTATCCGGGCCAGCAATAACAGCTTTCAGCTCCTGCTCAGCCTCGGTTTTCCTCCGCGCTAACTCGGCAAGCTGCTTATCGGCGCTCGTCACCCGCAGCTGCCAAGCATTGGCTTCGGTTTCAATGGCATGCTTGCGGTCGGACCGGGCCTGAGACTCGCGCCGTAGCGCGTCATATTTCGCTCGAGCATTACCAAGCGCAGTGCGAAGAGCTTCCACATCAGCCCTAACTTGGCTTAGATCAGCCTCAAGACCAAGTAATTCAGGCAGGTCGGCGATCTCGGTCTCAATGACGGCCCGCCGCGCAGTGATATCCTTTTCTTCGGATTCAAGCCTCGCTTTCGTCTCCCTGATAGCATCTGCTTTACTGGCGATACGGCTACTTTCTTGCTCGGCCTCCATCAGACGCCGCCTTGCTGCCCCCATCGCCTGTTCAGTCTCGCCGCGGGTTGACCTTGCGGCTTGCTCTGCTGATCTGGCTTCATCATGGGATTGCTTGGCGCTTGCAGCCCGTTTCGCTGCCTCATCCAAAGCGGCTTCGCTGTCGGCTAGGCGTTTTTGCAGATCCTCAAGGCGATTACGCTGCTCCATTCTGATCGCAGCCTTCGACCTGGCACCTGCTCGGCGCGTAAAGCCGTCCCAGCGCCAGACACCGCCGTCCTTCGAGACTAATTTCTGCCCCGGCTTCAACTGATCCTGAAGATTGCGAGCCTCGGCATCACTTTTAACATAGCCAATCAGGGCAATTCTATTTTCCAGCACGCTTGGAACATCGGCAAAGTCAGAGAGGGCTGTTACGCCGTTAGGCCAATTAACCACCCCGGACACGGCCTTTAACTCACGCCAATAGCGCTCATCATCCTCATTAATGCTGGCGTCGATATCATCGCCAAGGGCTGCACCGACCGCTTCTTCATATCCCGCAGTCGCTCGGACTTGATCAGTCAGTGGCTGGGCCGAACCTGCTTGCGTCGTCAGCATCTGCTGCAAGCCAGCAACCTCGGACCGCAGAGCCTTTACGCCACCTTCGCTCTCTTGAAGGCTGGTTTGTGCCTCGGACAGGGAATTTCTAGCGTTCGCGGTCGCCTCCTCCGCTGCGCTGACAACTTCATGGCATTTAGCAAGTAGTAGCTCAGTTTCTGCCACTATTTTCCGAGCGTCATCTTGGCGCCCAATCACATCATCAGTGGCGCCCAGTTCTTGCAACTTCGCGGCCATTCGGCCCTGCTCTGATTTGACAACGTCGATTCTGCGCTGCAAGGCCGACAAATCACTTTCAAGACTTTCTCTACGTGCCCGCGCACCTGCCGCCTGCTGTGACAACCCATCGTAGGCCTGCTCCGCCTCGCCCGCGTCTTTCATGGCTTTATCGAGAGCTTCCCGGGCTTCAACTTCAGTGTCGCGCTCTGCCAAGGTCGCCTCCAAAAGCCGCGCTTTTTCGCTCTCCAACCGACCTAATCCCGCTTTGGCATCGCCAGCGATCTCTTGCTCACGACCAGAATCTAGCTCTATTTGCTCAAGGCGAGCGGTCAGCGCTAGCGCTGTTTCCTTGCGACGGGTCTCCTCGGCTTCTAAATTCTCGCGAGCTATCGATAAGCGCTGCACGATTGCTGCCGCCTCAGCTGCCTTCTCCCGCAGGCCGGGCAAGACTGATGCTACCTCGACCTGCTGCTTATTAAGGATAGCAACCTTGCTGGAAACCTCTCCAACCCCAGACTGAGCAGCCCTAAGCTTGCGCTCTAATTCAACAACTTCTTCAGAGGCCATTCGCCATTTTAGGTACATCACGCTGGCTTCGGCTTGCCGGATATCCGTCGAGATATTCCTGTAGCGCTTGGCCTGCCGCGCTTGGCGCTTCAAACTATTTATCTGCGCTTCCATTTGACCGACAACGTCTTGCAGTCGCACAAGGTTATTTTCGGCCCCGCGCAGTCTTGATTCAGCTTCTTTTCGCCGCGTATGCAGCCCTGAAATCCCAGCAGCTTCCTCTAGGATCATGCGGCGGTCTCGGGTCTTCGCATTAATCAGCGAGCCAATACGACCTTGCGAGACAAGCGCTGGAGAATGAGCACCTGTTGCCGCATCAGCAAATAACAGCTGAACATCTTTTTGGCGTACATCTTGACCGTTCATCCGGTAGGCAGAGCCACTTTCCCGCTCAATCCGGCGTGTAACTTCAAGAGTATCGCTATTTTGAACAAAGGACGGCACCAGATCACCGCCGGCTTCTAGCACCAATGTAACCTCAGCCAGGTTACGAGGAGGCCTGCGATCTGTTCCTGCAAAAATCACATCATCCATGCCAGCGCCGCGTAGGCTTTTGGCACGGTTTTCACCCATCACCCACTGCATGGCTTCCAATAAATTTGATTTGCCGCAGCCATTAGGCCCAACCACACCAGTCAGGCCAGGCTCAATCAAAAGCTCGGTCGGATCAACAAAGGACTTAAAGCCCGATAATCGAAGCCGGGTAAATTGCATACCCCGGATACCCTCCCCTTAGATGGCACTAGGCACCACCCTACTTTCAACAGCCCTTGGTCAGCTGCCTTATTCTTACTCAGCGTCAGCTAGCGCTTTGTCTAAGCGTGCAAAAATATCTGCTTTCATGTCATCAAGCGAGCTTCCCTCGACCTCGTCGCCCATAACGAAAATTGTTGGTGTCTTATCGACCTTCAGCGCCTGCGAAGCGTGCTGCGTCAACTCACCCAAATAGACCTGCATGTCTTTGTCAGCCAAACATTTGTCAAAGGCAACGCGGCTCATGCCAAGTCGACGGGCAATACCAGCCATCGCATCAACTTGATTAGGCCCGGCAAGCCATTGGCGCTGGGTTTTAAAGAAGGCCTCATGCATCTTCTTCGCCATATCCTGCGTTTCACAGCGGGCCACAACCGATGCAGCCAGGTCATAGCTATTCATCACGAAATTGCGGTATTCAAAGCGGATCAACCCCGTATCCAGGTACTTCTCTTTGATCTCCGGGAATACCAATGCATTGAAGTTTGCGCAGTGCGGACAGGTCAGTGATGCATACTCGACCACGGTAATTTTAGCATCGGGATTGCCATATATAATGGGACCGTATACCCCAGTTGCTGCCTCAGCGACTTCGACATCAGGCAAATCAAGCGATCCATTATCTGAACCACCAATGCTGCTATCATCGCAGGCTGCCAGTGCGAAGATGCCCGCAGCCATTACCAAAAAACGCATAGCCTTGTGCCCTTTATTGTGTACCATTCCAAATTTCCTACTATATATTGTGTTTATTCATTAATCAGAGTCAAGCGATCATCGATTAAATTGACGCTAATTATTCGCCATCTGCTCGCTATAATTTGTCTCTACATATGCGATTAGGTCGTCTGCTGATCCGACGGGAACTTTCACCCTTTCAACTAATACCGTTGGTGTTCCTTTAATATCATATGCCTTTGTATCCGCAGAGACATCCTCGTAGATGTGCTTGGCAAGATCCTGATTGGTAAGACATGTTTGCATTTCCGCTTCAGCCATTCCTAGCTCGGCGAAAATCTCATTCACCGCCGCTTGCCGCTCAGCGCCATTTTGAGGCCCTGAAAGCCAGCGCTGCTGTTCTAACAGAAGCTTTCTAAAGGCCTTCTTCGCGAAATCTTCGTCGCGGCAACGGGCTGTAACAACCATCGCCATGTCCAGGCCATCGCGGATCAAGTTCTTGACAGTAAAGCTGACGTGCCCCGGCTCGATAAGCCCCGTCATGATGCCCGGCATGATCATCGCCTGAAAATGGCCACAGTGACCACAGGTCAGCGACATATATTCGATAACCTCAACACCATCTGGATTGCCGTATGTCACATCACCATAGTAGCCAAATTTCAAGACGGGAATAGGCGTATCATCCTGCGCTGGGTCTTGTGCCGCAGCAATTGGGCTAAGTGTCGCGATCACGGGAACTAAAAGTGCGGTTCGCATCATCGAGGGCAGCTTAGAAAACATATCAGGTCCTTTGGTCATTAAAAGTATTCATTAAAAGATCGCCTGCAATGAAGCGTAAAGAGTGTGGCAAGGTCAAGGCTTAAGCGAACACAAGACAGTGACCATGCGCTAAAATCAGTCGCTGCCGTCCTTATCTCGTCCATATACTTCGCGCCCCAATCGGCCCAATACTTTGGCTAGTTCACTATCTTTGTGGGGACTTATCAACTCGGATAGTTTGCCCTCCTGCTCGGCGTCTAGCGGCTGCACGACAACCTTCTTGCGGCGATTTATTCTCGGCAAGGGCCCTTGCATTATCGATAGTTTGGCCACTGCTTGGAAACCATAATGGCTATTGATTCGCTCAATAAGGTGCATCTCCCGGTGCTGAAGGATCGGCGCGAAAGCGGACTCTGTGCGAACCGTCAGCGTGCCACCCATCCGTTCACCGCGCGGCATTCGAAGTGAAACCGGCGCCACCGCATCGGCTAGATCATCGCCGACGATCTCTCGCCAGCGACCAATAATCCCAGCCTCAGCAAAGCCTTTTTGGCGCATTTGTTTGCTAACCAAGCTATCTAGCATTTGCCGCATGCTGACCTGTTTCCTGCGCCGAAACCATTTGCGCCCCGCTCCACTTGTTTTCGTGGGCGGGGTATTTTTAGGGGGCGGCTTGTTCGTATCCGATGGCACAGACTTGGAACCTTTTCTTTACAGGCTTGCCTTCCCCTATTATCAGACCACAAGGTCGATCAAAAGGAAAAGCCCGAAAATTGTGCTCGAAACAGACATTAGCTGATGACTTGCTGGAATGGTATGACGCCCACCAGCGCGATTTACCGTGGCGAGCGAAGCCCGGCGAGCAATCTGATCCCTATCAAGTATGGCTATCCGAGGTCATGCTCCAGCAAACCACCGTCGCAACTGTTAAGGGCTATTATCAGCGCTTTCTAGACCGCTGGCCGGACGTGCGCGCGCTAGCAAATGCCCGCCAGGAGGATGTTCTAGAAGAATGGGCTGGTCTTGGCTATTATGCACGAGCGCGGAATCTGCATGCGTGTGCCCAGATGATTAATAACGTTCACGCTGGCAAGTTCCCAAATACCGCAAGCACCTTAAAAACGCTGCCCGGAATTGGGGATTATGCAAGCGCCGCCATTGCAGCGATTGCTTACGGCGAACCGGTCCCCGTTATTGATGGCAACGTGGAACGCATCATCGCGCGTCTTTATGAAATTGATGCCCCGTTACCAAAAGGCCGAAAAACCATACTGCAAGCTCTGGCGCCACTGGTGCCCAGGAGGAGGCCCGGTGACTTTGCCCAGGCAACAATGGATTTGGGGGCAATGATCTGCCGGCCTAAAAACCCGGCCTGCGGTGTTTGTCCCATGATGAACCACTGTGCGGCTCGGCAATCAAATAGCCAAGAAGCCTTCCCCGTAAAGCTGGTGAAAAAAACCAAGCCGACCCGGCGAATTGTGGCGTTTGCTTTGATACATGACGGGCATATCTTGCTAGAGCGTAGGCCTGAAACCGGGTTACTCGGCGGCACACTTGGGCTGCCGTCTACACCTTGGGTGGCCAGACAGGATTTCCCATCTAATAAAGAATGGATTGAAGCTGCGCCCGTAAGCTCACATTGGAAAGATGCGCCAGCGCCAAAGCGCCATACCTTCACGCACTTCCATTTGGATACCCAGCTAAAACTCGGTGTCACTCAAAATCGTGCGAATATTGAGAATTGCGAGTGGATAGCGCTTACGCCGACGTTAGCAGAAAAATTACCTACCGTCTTCGCGAAAATGTTGCAAGCTCTTGCTTTGAAAGAATAAAAATATCACCCACCCTAAGCTTAAGAGCCTACGAATGTTGCGAGACTGAAAAGCCTCCGGTACTTTTTTGATATATGTGCTACCGTTTTCTCCTTGAAATAGGGAAGAGGAACTCAAAATGAAAAAAATACTCATAACTTTAGCAATGTTATTCATGACCACCATGGCTGTTCAGGCAACTGATGGTCATATGTTAAAAGGAGAAATAGAAGCTCAAAATGCAAAATTATTGGCGGCTTTCAATAGCGGGGATGCTGCAGGTGTGGCTGCACTGTATACCGTTGATGGTGTTCTAATGGCACCCGGCGGACCTCGCAGTGTTGGGAAAGAGGCCATCGAAGCTGCCTTTGCTGGCATGTCGAGCGGGCCAAAGCTTGAGCTAAGCCTAGCTACTGATAGCGTTAAACGTGAAGGGAGCGTGGCAATTGAAGTTGGGGCGTGGGAGATGAAGATTATGCCTGAGGGCATGGAGCCAGCGATGGACAACGGTGATTATGTAGTGATCTGGAAAAAGGTCGGCGATGAATGGTTATTATACATTGATATTTTCAATAGCAATAATCCACCGGCTACAAATTAGAAAAACCGCTCACCCCTTACATATGGTTGGGGTGAGCGGCTGACTATCTTTATACGCAGGTTATTTAATTCACCATTTCGGCGCGGACTTGCTGGCGGTAAATATCTACAGACGTCAACTCGCCCTTTTGTTCCACATGCCAGAATGTCCAGCCATTACAGGCCGGGGCGCCTTGAACATGCGCGCCAATCTGATGGATAGAGCCGGTTGTACCTTCTGTGACTAAGGTGCCGTCGCTGCGAACTTTTGCAACGTGCTTGCGTTTGGCATCCATAAGCGTCGTTCCAGGCTTAATCATGCCGCGTTCAATTAATGATCCGAATGGTACGCGAGGTAGTGACCGCTTACTCTGAGTAAACTCAATAGCATGGTCTTTCATCGGCTCAACCCCAGCGATCCGCTCACGAGCCACGTCAATATAGCCCGTCTCACGCTCAATACCGATATAATTGCGGCCCAATTTCTTTGCAACCGCGCCAGTCGTCCCTGTTCCAAAGAATGGATCAAGGATCACATCACCGGGCTGCGTAGAAGACATAATGACCCGATACAATAGGCTTTCAGGCTTCTGCGTTGCATGGGCTTTTTTGTTACCTACTTTTAAGCGTTCATTACCGGTACAGATGGGTAGAACCCAATCAGAGCGCATCTGCGTATCGTCATTCATCGCCTTCATGGCATCATAGTTAAAGGTATAACCGCCCTTATCAGCGCTTTTCGCCGCCCAAATGAGTGTCTCATGAGCATTGGTGAAACGCGTGCCCCGAAAATTGGGCATTGGGTTTGACTTGCGCCAAATGATGTCATTCAAAATCCAATAATCAAGATTTTGCAAAGCATTGCCGACGCGGAAAATATTATGATAGCTGCCAATCACCCAGATCGTGCCAGTTTCCTTCAGCACCCGTTTGGCTGCGGTCAACCAATCGTAGGTGAAATGATCATAGGCGGAAAAGCTTGAAAACTTGTCCCACGCATCATGAACGCCGTCTACCTTGCTATTATCAGGGCGACTGAGCGTCTCTTTTAGCTGCATGTTGTATGGCGGATCCGCAAAGATCACATCAACAGAGTTTTCAGGTAGACTGTTCAACACGTCAATGCAGTCACCTTGCAAAATACGGTTGAGTGGTAACTGATCTTTGGCGCACGCCTTCGCGCTGCCCGACTTTGTCTTTGGCATATTCCCGTCCTCCAGATTGTAGATGATTCGCCCCGATTCGGAGTCAGTTTTTTACAATTAATCACCTGATTCGGGATAAGAATGAGTCAAATTACGACTCACGTCAAGAATTTTTTGAAGTGATTCTCATATAAGAATCAATAAGTTGTGCTTTATTCTTCATCCAAAAGCTTTCGAATCGGTGCGAAGGATTTTCGGTGAAAACGACTCGGACCCACTAGATTTAGTCCCTTCATATGGGCCGGGACTCCATATCCTGCGTTTTTCTCCCAGCCGAACTCTGGGTGGATTTTCGCCAAATCCCCCATCATTCTATCGCGTTCTACTTTCGCTATAATTGAAGCCGCTGCAATCGATAATGAGCGCGTATCACCCTTTACAAGACACTCAAATGGCAAATCAGTGGCCGGGGGTTGGTTCCCGTCGATCAATAATGAAGCGGGCTGGACGTCCAAATTTTTCACGGCTCGCATCATGGCGAGCAGGCTTGCTTGCAATATATTGATCTGGTCGATCTCGTCGACGCTGGCCTCCCCAATGCCAACTGCGAGGGCGGATTGGTTGATCAAGTCATATAGTGTCTCGCGCTTGGTTTTGGTAAGCTTTTTGGAATCGTTTAAACCGACTGGGATATTATCAGGATCCAGAATGACTGCAGCGGCGATCACTGGGCCCGCCAGCGGACCGCGACCGACCTCATCCACGCCGGCAACATGGCCGGCATATTTCTCGATATGCCGCGTTTCAGCGGACCAGTCCGGCCCAGCATTAAGCGTCATATTCGCAGATGTAAAAAGATCGGTGTTCAAAAGGTGCCCCTTATATACGCTGACTATCTTCTATCAGAAAACTATC
>Ga0316189_10002593_pt1 | contig 17690 bp, 12 predicted proteins | sample LowCovwburrow_MG_FD_204930 | JGI IMG/M metagenome (GOLD analysis project Ga0316189, IMG submission 204930) | Coastal sediment microbial communities from Maine, United States - Lowes Cove worm burrow | ecosystem: Environmental > Aquatic > Marine > Coastal > Sediment | place: USA: Maine...
AGAGGCTATTTTATTCCATATTAACCTTCCTAACGTTTTGGCATGTCACATTTGCAAATAATGATATGAATAAATCGTCTATACTATTTACCAATGCTGAAATTTTAAACGAATACACAACCAGAATTCCATTTAAATTAATAGATCATTTAATTGTTGTTGAAGCAGAACTTTTAAACCAAAAAGGAAATTTTATTATAGATACGGGTTCAGAAAGTTTGATATTAAATCAAGTTCATTTTTCAAATTTTTATGAATATCAAAGAAAAAAAGAAGTCTCTTCAGGAATATTACAAGCTATTGATAACCCATACGAAAAACGAATAAAAGAGTTAGCACTAAGTAATTTTAAACTAAAAAATAAAACTTCAGATGTTATAAATTTATCTCATATTGAAATCAGTAAAAAGATAAAATTACTTGGTATAATTGGTTATAGTATTTTAAAGGATTATGAAGTTTTTATCGATTTACATTTAAATCAAATAACACTTACTAAGGTGGACAAGTTTGGTAATAAACCAAACGAAAAGGTTTATCTTGAAAAAATTACAGATAGTTTAGATTTTACTTTAAGAAACCATACCATAGTTGTAAACGGCACAGTAAATAACCAAAGGGTTCGTTTTGCTTTAGATACCGCAGCAGAATTCAATCAAATAAATAAAAGCGTAAACAAAAAAGCTTTACGGTATTTTATACCAAAAAGACGATTATCGTTAAGTGGTGCTGGAAATAAAACTATAAAAGTTATGGCAGGGAAATTGCATCGTGTAAAACTGAGTGAAACCATTTATTTTGGACCCATGCAAACGGTATTGACTAACTTAAGTAAAATAAATGACGCTTTTGGCACGCAAGTAGATGGTGTTTTGGGTTACGCCTTTTTTGCTCAAAAAAGAACCATTATAAATTATCAAAAAGAAAAATTATATTTCATAAATTATCCCCTAAATATACAGTGAAACAATTTACTTTACATATAATCTATTTTTTTCTTGTTATATCAAGCTTCAGTGTTTATGCCCAAAGCAAAGGCTTTAAAGGATATAGAATTGAAGCTGACGAAATAGTTTTTGCTTTTGACAAAAGAGATTACAAAAAAGCATCTTCAGATTCTTTTGGATTAAGACGTGATTTTGATGATTTAGATATTGAAAGTGTTGTTGTTTCTGGTAAGTTCAATAACTGGTCTAAAGATAAATGGTACATGACCAAAATTGATGAGAATCGTTATGAACTCAGAAAAAAAATTAAAGATTTTACCGATGAATTCTCATGGGAATTCAAGTTTGTTATAAACAATTCCTATTGGGCAGAACCCTCAAGAAACGACCCTAACATATCAGAGGCTATAAAAGAAGGACGCAAAATACGAGGTGTTTACAACCTTAAAATGTACATGGCATACCCAAGCGAAGACGGGAATGCTTGCTTTAAACTTAATGGTTTTAAGAATGCTAAAAAAGTGATAGTTGCTGGTTCTTTTAATAAATGGAATGAAGAGGTTTTTCAAATGAATAAAGTTGAAGATGGCTGGGAATTAACGCTTCAAATTAAACCTGGCATTTACCAATATCGATTTATTGTGGATAGAAAATGGATGGAAGACCCTAACAATAATTACAAAACTAAAAACGAATATGGCGAGTACAACTCAGTTATCAACATTAAATTTCCTATCACTTTTAATTTACCCGGTTACAAAAACGCTAAACAAGTTATTTTAGCAGGTTCATTTAATAACTGGTCTGAGGACGAAATTAAAATGAAAAAAACTTCAGAAGGCTGGACACATACCATTCGTTTATCTGGCGGAAAACACCATTACAAATATATTGTTGATGGAAATTGGATTTTAGATGAAGTCAATACCGTAAAAGAGTATGATGGCAAAGGTCATATTAATTCGGTTTGTATGGTAAAATAAAGCACTAGCCTATTACCTCCAATTTAGCAAAACGCAACAATAATTTTTTAACACCACCATGCTGAAAATTAATTTCGGCTTTAATATCGGCACCTGTCCCTTCTATTTTCATAACTTCTCCCGTACCAAACCGAATGTGTTTTACAATATTACCAACAACCAATTTACTGTCGAATAAATTAGTATTTCCGTTTGTTTTAGCAACAGGCTTTAAGTTTTTAGGTGTAATAACCTGAAATTTTTCTTGAGATTTCTTTGTATTCCCTTTTTTTAATACAGCCTGTTTTGCAGGTTTATACCTTATTTTATTAGGTTCAACATCTCCAAAAATATCAGCATCGAGCATTGGGTTAAATCGGCGTTCTTCAATGGGTGTTACAATATCTAAATACTGCTCGTCTATTTCTTCAATAAAACGACTAGGTTCGGAATCAATTAATTTTCCCCAACGGTAACGCGATAATGCATAGGTTAAATACGCTTGCTTTTCAGCACGTGTTAATGCCACATAAAATAAGCGGCGCTCCTCCTCTAGCTCGCTTCGTGTGTTCATACTCATCGCGCTAGGGAATAAATCTTCTTCTAGACCTACAATAAAAACATAGGGAAATTCCAAGCCTTTTGCTAAATGTATCGTCATTAATGCGACATGGTCTGCATCACCTTTATCGGCATCTAAATCGGTGGCTAATGCTACATCTTCTAGGAATTCAGCTAAGTTTCCTGTGGTATCGGCAATTTCTTTTTGACCTTCAACAAAATCTTTCATTCCGTTTAAAAGCTCCTCGATATTTTCCATTCTGGTAACACCTTCTGGTGTTCCATCTTTATTAAATTCTTTTATTATACCAGTAGTTCGGGTAACATGCTCTGCGAGTTCAAAAACATCGGCAGTTTGATTTAATACCTGAAAACTTTCAATAAGCGTTACAAAATTTTGAAGTTTTGTTTTGGTTCCCGAATTCACTTTTACATCCGTTTTTTCGATGTGTTTCATCACTTCAAAAATGGTACGGTTATAGCCGTTTGCAGACACAATGAGTTTATCTACGGTTGTTTGTCCAATACCTCGCGGCGGAAAATTAATAATACGTTTTAGAGCTTCTTCATCGGCTGGATTGATAATAAGGCGCAAATACGATAATACATCTTTTATTTCTTTACGTTGATAAAATGATAATCCGCCATAAATTCTATACTTTATATCACGTTTACGCAACGCGTCTTCAATAGCTCTAGACTGCGCATTGGTTCTGTATAAAATAGCAAAATCACTGTTTTTTAATTGGTGATTCATTTTGTTTTCCCAAATGGTACTCGCTACATAACGTCCTTCATCACCATCGGTTAATGAGCGATTTACTTTTATTTGTTCGCCTTCATCATTTGCTGTCCAAACTATTTTATCAAGTTTCGTTTGATTTTTTTCGATGATTGAATTTGCTGCATTTACAATATTTTTAGTAGAACGGTAATTTTGCTCTAATCGGAATACTTTTACATCATCATAATCCTTCTGAAAATTCAGAATATTATTAATATTCGCACCACGAAACGCATAAATACTCTGAGCATCATCACCTACAACGCAGATGTTTTGAAACTTATCAGATAACGCTCTCACAATTAAGTACTGCGAATGGTTGGTATCTTGATACTCATCAACTAGAATATATTTGAAGCGATTTTGGTATTTTGCTAAAACTTCTGGAAAACGTGTAAGTAATTCATTGGTTTTCAACAATAAATCATCAAAATCCATGGCGCCAGCTTTAAAGCAACGCTCGACGTATTCCTTATAAATATCACCCATTCTTGGTCTGCGCGCCATAGCATCAGCCTCCTTAAGTTCTGGGTTTTGAAAGTAAGCACGCACCGTAATCAAACTATTTTTATACGATGAAATTCTAGAACGCACCTGCTTGTATTTATAAATATCTTTATCAAGGCTCATTTCCTTAATAATAGAAGCAATTAATCTATCGGAATCTTGGGTGTCGTAAATTGTAAAATTACTTGGGTAGCCTAGTTTATCTGCTTCACTTCGTAGAATTCTAGCAAACACGGAGTGAAATGTTCCCATCCACAAATTCTTTGCTTCGCTTGCTCCAACTATAGTAGCAATTCGCTCTTTCATTTCGCGAGCTGCTTTATTTGTAAATGTTAACGATAATATATTAAACGGATCAACCCCCTTACTCATCATATAAGCAATACGATAGGTAAGCACTCTTGTTTTACCAGAACCCGCACCAGCAATAACAATCATTGGTCCCTCTATTTGTATGGTTGGCTCTAGCTGGGCTTCGTTTAACTGACTTAAATATTTCTCCAAATCATTTTTATTTTATCTTGTGAAAATAACTATTGTTTCGGTTTTAATTATGCAGATTTATTAATAATTATAAACAATTAGTAGTAGCTTCTCCTTTTATTAAAATTTGAATATCTTTAGACATCAAAAATTTAATCTTATTTATGAAACATCCATAACTAAACCTTGATACCCAAGGGAATGACTAAATGGATGTTACATGTGACCAATTAAAAACAATATATATAAACACATGAAACACCTTATATTATTATTTACATGCTTCGGAACAATTAATGCATTTAGCCAAAATAATTTAGAACAACAATTTATAGATATTGAAAAAAAAGTTATTGAATGGCGACGCCATTTTCATCAAAACCCTGAGCTTTCTAATAGAGAATTTAAAACTGCCGAAACCATTGCAAAGCATTTAAAAGCTTTAGGGTTAGGCGTTAAAACAGGGGTTGCGCATACTGGTGTTGTAGGCATTTTAAAAGGAAACATGCCGGGTAAAGTAATTGCTTTACGTGCCGATATTGATGCCTTACCTGTTACCGAGCGCAATGATCTTCCGTATAAATCTGAAGTAAAATCTACGTTTTTAAACACAGAAACTGGAGTCATGCATGCTTGCGGGCACGATACGCATATCGCTATTTTAATGGGGGTTGCAGAGGTTTTGTCTAAAAATAAAGACCAGATAAAAGGCACTGTAAAGTTTATTTTTCAACCCGCAGAAGAAGGCCCACCATCTGGAGAAGAAGGCGGTGCAAAACTCATGATTAAAGAAAGTGTTTTAGAAAACCCAAAAGTAGATGCTATTTTTGGCTTACATATTAATTCTGGAACGCCTGTTGGAACTATTAAATACAAAACTGGAGGTATTATGGCTTCTGTAGAACGTTTTGTTATTAAGGTTAAGGGCAAGCAAACACATGGCTCTCAACCGTGGTCTGGTGTCGACCCCATTTTAATTTCAGCTAAAATAATTGATGGCTTGCAAACTATTATAAGTAGAGAATCTGAACTTACAAACGAAGCAGCTGTAATTACTGTAGGCAAAATAACTAGTGGCGTACGTTTTAATATTATACCCGAAAGTGCAGAGCTTATAGGAACTGTTAGAACTTTAGACCCTAAAATGAAAGCTCATATAGAACGTAGAATGACCGAAATGGTATCAACTATTGCGAAAGCGTATGGTGGATCTGCAACTATTGATTTTCAAAATAACACAGCAATCACATTCAATGACCCTGCATTAGTTGAAAAAATGCTTCCAACAATAAAAAGGGTTGCAGGTGAAAATAATGTACAAATCATGAAAGCAACCACAGGAGGCGAAGATTTCTCGTATTTTCAAGAAATTGTCCCTGGTTTTTATTTCTTTTTAGGAGGCATGACACCTGGAAACAAAGAAGCATTTCCGCATCATACACCCGATTTTAAAATTGATGATAGCGGTTTACTTTTAGGTGTAAAAACATTAACAAATATTACTTTTGACTATTTAAATAATTAGAATGGATTCTGTATTAGGTTTTTTATCAAACATCGCTTGGTGGGGCTGGCTTTTAATTGCACTACTGTTAGTTGCAATTCGTGATATATTTTTTCAAAAAAAGCATACTATTAGCCATAATTATCCAATTATTGGGCATTTACGGTATATGCTTGAAAAAATTGGCCCAGAATTAAGACAATATTTAGTTGCCAATAATAGGGAAGAATTACCTTTTAATCGCATTGAACGCGGATGGATTTACGCCTCTGCAAAAAAAGAAAATAATTACGAAGGTTTTGGTACCGATAGAGACATTTACGAGCATCAGCATATTTTTATTAATAATGCAATGATGCCTTTTCAAATAGATAAAAATCACCCAAATGTTATCGATAAAACCTTTTTACCATGTGCAAAAGTTATGGGTGAATTTAATAAACGCAAACGTCCTTTTCGCCCAGCTTCTGTTATAAATGTGTCTGCTATGAGTTTTGGTTCTCTTTCTGCAAAAGCGGTAGAATCTTTAAACAAAGGTGTTAAAATTGCGGACGCTTATCATAATACTGGAGAAGGCGGTTTGTCGCCGTATCACAGCAATGGCGGCGATGTAGTATTTCATTTTGGAACAGGATATTTTGGAGTTCGTGCAGAAGATGGTGGCTTTTCTATGAAAAAAATGGTGAAGTTAGCTGAAGACAATCCGTTTATTCGCGCCATAGAAGTAAAACTATCCCAAGGTGCAAAACCAGGAAAAGGAGGTGTTTTACCTGGCGCAAAAATAACCAAACAAATTGCTGAAATTAGAGGCGTTGAAGTTGGCAAAGATGTATTGTCACCACCAAACCACAAAGCCTTTTCTAACGTACCAGAAATGGTAGAATTTATTGAAAAAATAGCCAAAAACACAGGTCTACCAGTTGGCATTAAAGCTGCCATTGGTAAATTAGAACAATGGGAAGAGCTTGCAGATATCATGATAAAAACGGGAAAAGGTCCAGATTTTATAACGGTTGATGGTGGCGAAGGTGGTACTGGTGCTGCACCTCCAAGTTTTGCAGACCATGTATCGTTGCCTTGGGTTTATGGATTTAGTGATTTATATAAATTGTTTCAATACAAAGGACTATCGGAGCGAATCGTATTTATTGGTAGTGGCAAACTTGGGTTCCCTGCCAAAGCTGCTATGGCATTTGCAATGGGTGCAGACTGTATTAATGTAGCACGAGAAGCGATGATGAGTATTGGGTGTATTCAAGCGCAAGTTTGTCATACCAATCACTGCCCAAGCGGTGTAGCGACTCAAAATAAATGGTTGCAAAATGGAATCGATCCAACTTTAAAATCTATTCGATTGGCTCAATATTTTAAAACGTTTAGAAAAGAATTGGTCGAAATTACGCATGCAGCAGGCTACGAGCATCCTTGCCAATTTAAAATGAGCGATATTGAAATAAATGTAGATGACCATAACCTTTCAAAAGAATTAAATAGAACCTATATGTATAAAAAAACAGATGTTCCGTTTACCAGCATGCAAAATTTAAAAGATTGCTTATATTTGGGAGGACATTACAACAAAAAACCTCAACAAACTACCTAAACTATTTATGGACGCAGAAAGAATTATAGATTTATTTTTATTCGCAATTCCCTCGGTAATCGTCGGATTTATTGCTTACTATTTTTTTAAAGAGCACACAAAAAATGAAGATGGGAGAAGACGCTTTTTATTAAAAAAAGATTTACAGGTTAACACATTACCAAATCGCTTACAAGCATACGAGCGCCTTACACTGTTTTTAGAACGTATTTCTCCAAACAAATTAATAGTTAGAGTTTCTCCAACCTCTTCAAATAAAGAAGATTACGAAAACTTACTTATACATAGTATTGAGCAAGAAATGGAGCATAATATATCGCAACAAATCTATGTTAGCGAAAAATGTTGGAGCATTATTTCGGCAGCCAAAAATGCGACTATTCAATTGATAAGAAAAGCTAGTTTACTAGAAAAAACAGATACAGCAGATAAACTAAGAGAAGTGGTTTTAACCGAAATGATGGAGCGACGTGCCCCCAGCGATGCTGCTTTATCTTTTATAAAACAAGAGGTTTCAGATATTTGGTAATTCATCTATTCTAAGTTCGTTAGATCTTCCGTACTCACATTTTTCTTTAGCATAATCAAATCCTTGCTGCCACCAAGAGGTCATTAATTTTTTATTGAATATCAAGGAGTTTTCTATTAGCTTTGAGGGTGTATAGTATAGATTTAGTTTTACATTTTTATTCTTTGCGGCTAACTTTCCTATGGTTATGTCGTTTCTTTCAACTTGATCCAATAAATGTCCAAATAAATTAATCATTAACGAGAACGGATTTTTCCCTAAAACCTTATTGTACTCCATAGATTCGGATTCTAAAATTATAGCATCAACCTCTGTTGCGCCTCTTAAAATAGCTTCACGTATTGGCACAACGCAGCCTAATCCACCATCAGCATATTCAAAGTTATTCTTCCTCACCAAAGACATAAAAGGAATGTAATTACAAGAAATCCAAATCCAATCGCAAAATTCATCATAGCTAAAATCTTTGATCGACTTATACTCTACCCTGTTTTTAGACAAATTAGAAACAGTCACTACAACATCATCTTTGGTGGTTTTTATTAAGTTATACTCCTCAATGGTAAAATGTTTTTTTATGTAACGCCTTAGTGCTTTACTTTCACCAAAAGTGCGTTTCATTTTAATGAATTGCCAAAGTGAATTTAAAAAATCTATAGAGACATACTCCCGATTTCCTTTTTTACGTATTACAAATGGATTGACACTAAATATATTATGTTGATTAACATTGGTAAATACTTTCTTGATTTTATCAATCTCTCCTGCTGCTAAATGCGGCACAAGCAAACCACCCGTTGAGGTCCCTAAAAACATGTCGTAATCATGTCCTTCCTCTTGCATTAAATATTGTGCTACACCACCTGCATAAGCCCCTTTACTGCCTCCACCCGAAATTACTAATGCTCTCATTTATTTGTGTTTTTTTAATAACGCTTTTGCAAACTTAGAAAATTGCCAATTATGATGCTTTGTAGCTTGCTCAAGATTTTCTTTACAAACCTCATTACAAGCTTGAATTTGATTTAGATATTGAAAGGCATTTTGTCGAACTTCAAAACCATATTTAGAACTTGTATATTCCGTTAGCTCATCAAAATATGTTTTTTTGTTTTTATCCTCAAAACCTTCTGTAATTAAAGCCAATGTTAGCCAAAGTATTCTTATGTTTTTGTCGTTAAAGCCTTGAAGATTCCTTGTTTTATTGAGATATTTATCTCGCTCTTGCGGAAAGTTTTGCCACAAAGTGAATAATACTGCTTCTTTGGTAATATATGATTTATCGTCTAGAAGCGACTCATAGTCTTCTTTTAATTCTAAAGGTATTTTTGATAGATTTCGAGCAATAGCTTGACGTACTTTTATACTATTTTTAAAATCTTCTTTTGTTATTTTTTCTGGTATTTGACCAACAACTTTAATTTTAGCTTCGTCTGAAATCCATGACCCTAAATAATCTTTACATTTTGAAGTGTAATTTTCACAATCTATTTGAACGTATTGTTTTATAAACGTAGAAGTTTTATACAATATTTCTTCAATGCTTTCATAATTAAATTCACTTTTAATCAACCATTCATTTACAAATTGACTTAAATCTTTGTTAGAAAATTTTTCGACTTCGCTTATAAAATCTTCCGTTTCTACAGTCTTAAACTGATGCTTTAATAAGTATTGTTTTATAGCCTTTTTAAAAGCTAAATCACCTACTTTATCTCGTAACATATGCAATACCAAACAGCCTTTTTTATAAAAGGTCGTGCTACTAGATTTTGGGTTTAAAAGCGATGTACTTGTGCCTTTTCTACCTTGATCTATTAATTCTTGTGCGTATTCATATAATCGCCAATAGTAATAATCATCTCCAAAAAGTTCTTTTTCGGCTAGTAACGCATAATAGGTTGCAAATCCTTCCTGAAGCCAATGGTGTGTGCCAGAGGTTTCGGTAACCAAGTTGCCAAACCATTGATGTGCCAATTCGTGAGCATTAACATTAACGTAGTTTTTATCAACAAACCCAATAGAATCAATTACAAAAGCATCAGAGAATATAGTTGTTCCTGTATTTTCCATTCCGGCATATAAAAAATCTTTTACTGGTACTTGTTTGTAATTTTGCCAGGGATACGGTACTCCTATTTCTTCTTCTAAAAAGTCGAACATGTGTTTGGTGTAGCGATATGTGGGTTCAAATTTTAATGAATCTTTTGGATAATAATACATTTCTAAAGGAATGCCGCTTTTAGAATATTCTACTTTTTTATCGTATTTACCAATAGCAAGCGCTACTAAATAGCTAGACATGGGCTTTTGCATATCATAGTGCCATATCGATTTATTAGGAAACCATTCTACAGTAACTAATTTCCCATTGGAAATAACTTCAGAAGGACGACTTTCATCATAAACATCACTTCCTTCTGGAAAAACTATGCTTATATCAAACTCAATTTTATCATTCATATCATCAATACTCGGTAACCAATTACTAGTGTATTTCCCTTGTCCTTGGGTCCAGATTTGCTTATTCTGGGTACTTAGCGTAGGCGAAGTGCTATCTACTCTTCGACTACGCTTAGAGTTCACAATATTCCAATCAATAAAATACATCGCTTTTTTTGGAATCGTTTTCCAAACAATATCAACATTATGTTTAGTATTTGATTTAAAAGGATGCTTTATAATAAGCTGTTTCCCGTTATATAAGCTGTCTTCAAATTGATTGTCTAACTTATATCTTATTACGCTAAAATTTTTAGCATCAACAAAAATAGAATCTACATCTTTTAATACTTCAAACTCATAAGTAATAAGTCCTTCAACTTCACTTTTTGATAAATCTCGAAAAACAATATTTGCCTTAGCCGTTTTAAAATCAACATAATCGGTTTGCTGAGCTAAGCAAAAACAAGAAAAAAACAAAAAGGAAACGACTATTAAAATTCTCATATTTAAACCACAACAAGTATTAGACCAAAATAGCACTTTTAATCTTAATTGAAATACACTAAATTCGCTTTTATGAGTGTTAATCTTCAAACTCCTATAGATTATTTAAAAGGCGTTGGTCCTAATCGTGCCGATTTGCTGCGTAAAGAGCTAGGCATTCATACCTATCAGGATTTAATTAATTTATTTCCAAACCGATATATTGATAGAACGCAGTACTATAAAGTAAGCCAACTACAACGCAATAATGCCGATGTACAAGTTATTGGCAAAATAACAGGGTTTAAAGAAGTGGCTCAGAAACGTGGAAAGCGATTAGTAGCAACATTTCAAGATGATACAGGTGTTATGGAATTGGTTTGGTTTCGAGGGCAAAAATGGATTCGAGAAAACTTAAAATTAAACAAACCTTACGTCGCCTTTGGAAAAGCCAATTGGTTTAATGGCCGATTTAATATGCCACATCCTGAGTTAGAATTGCTTGACGAACACAAAAAAAACTTACGTTCGGCTATGCAGCCTATTTATCCTTCTACTGAAAAGTTATCAAATAAAGGTATTAGCAATCGTGCAATTAGCAAAATTATGCAACAGTTGTTTTTAGAAACCAAAGGCCAATTTGTTGAAACTTTATCTGAACAAATTCGTTCTGAATTAAAACTAATTAATAAAAAAGAAGCTCTTTTAAATGTCCATTTTCCGAAGAGTCCAGAGCTACTTTCTAGAGCACAATTTCGATTAAAATTTGAAGAATTATTTTATATTCAACTGCAATTAATCATCAAAAATCGGATTCATAAATCAAAAATAAAAGGCTTTTCTTTTAATCAAGTTGGAGCCTATTTCAATACCTTTTTTAAAGACCATTTACCCTTCGAATTAACCAATGCACAGAAACGTGTTTTAAAAGAAATTCGTGCCGATTTAGGTAGCAATGCACAAATGAATCGGCTTTTACAAGGCGATGTAGGCTCTGGGAAGACCATAGTCGCGTTCATGTCAATACTTATGGCACTTGACAACGGTTTTCAAGCCTGCCTTATGGCTCCGACTGAAATTTTGTCAGTCCAGCACTATAATGGATTATTAGAGATGTGTAATAAGCTGAATATCAGTATAGAAATACTTACTGGCTCAACAAAAACTTCAAAAAGAAGAATAATTCATGAATCTTTAGAAAATGGCGAATTACAGATATTAATTGGTACACACGCCTTACTTGAAGATAAGGTTAAATTTAAAAATTTAGGGCTTGCCATTATAGATGAACAACATCGTTTTGGTGTCGCTCAAAGAAGTAAATTGTGGCATAAAAATACCTCGCCCCCGCATATTTTAGTCATGACCGCCACCCCTATTCCTAGAACCCTTGCGATGTCCGTTTATGGGGATTTAGATATTTCTGTAATTGATGAATTACCACCAGGGCGACAGTCTATAAAAACAGTGCATCGCTATGATAAAAACAGGTTGAATGTTTTCCGATTTATTCGTGATGAAATAAAAAAAGGGAGACAAATTTATATTGTTTATCCGCTAATTCAAGAAAGCGAAAAAATGGATTATAAAGATTTAATGGATGGCTACGAAAGTATTTCTAGAGATTTTCCTATGCCAGAATATCAAATATCTATTGTACACGGCAAAATGAAACCTGCGGATAAAGATTTTGAAATGCAACGCTTTATAAAAGGCGAAACACAAATTATGGTGGCTACCACCGTTATTGAGGTTGGTGTTAACGTGCCGAATGCTTCGGTTATGATAATTGAAAGTGCAGAACGCTTTGGCTTATCACAATTACACCAGTTACGAGGTCGCGTTGGTCGCGGAGCTGTACAGAGTTATTGCATACTAATGACGAGCCACAAGCTATCAAGCAACAGTAAAACCCGTTTAGAAACTATGATTAGAACTAATGATGGCTTTGAAATTGCTGAAGTTGATTTACGCTTACGAGGCCCTGGAGACATTATGGGAACTCAACAAAGTGGTGTTTTAAACTTAAAAATAGCGGATATTATTAAAGACCATGATATTCTGCAAAGCGCAAGATTTTATGCAAAAAAAATACTTCAAAACGATCCTAGTCTTTCAAAACCAGAAAACATCGTATTGCTTAATACTTACAGACAATTAGGTAAATACAAGAATATTTGGAATTATATTAGTTGAAAAAAGCTAAACAAAAAACGCAACCATTTACACATTACAGCATCTAATCATAAAAACAATTCTATGAAAATTTTTTCGACAATATTACTTATAAGTATTTCTCTTTGTGCAAGTCTATGTTGCTCTTCTGAAGATGTAGATGATTATGAATATATCGAACGATAATATCATTAATATTGAAGATAATACTGAAATATTTGAGATTCAAGACATCATTTATATTAGTATTAATATTGAAAACCAGCAAACCGACGAGAAAAATCAAAATATTCTCTTAACAGATTATATAGATTTATCACAAGATGCATCACTTTATACTACAATGGTTTTATATAAGGAAACTAGTTTTGGAACTTTATCTAAAATACCATTAACCACAGATAATCTTGTAGTATTAGATGGTGCCGTAACTTTAAATGATGAATATCTTTCTATTAATAGCGATTATAACGATAATGGATTTAGTTGTGAATTTGGAATTAAGCTGCTAGAAACAGGCACGTTTTATTTGGCAAATTCTAGTTTTAATGAAACCAATGATGGGAAAATTTATATTAATGGAGGCTCCAATAATAAGGGCTACATAACTATTATTTCTAAAATTTCAAATTCTAACGAACAACATGCCTATAAAATCATTGTAAATTAAAATACAAAAACCCAACTAAATTAATAGTTGGATTTTTAACAACACTGATTGTAGTTTGATTGATGATTTTCTTACATAGCTCCTAATTCTGCTAAAAGTTTTTCTGAATTTGCTTTTACATTAGCAGGTGGATTAAGTGATAACGATTTTTTTAAGTTTTTAATGGCATTCTTTTTGTCACCCATATTTTTATAACACTCTCCTAAACTATCGTAAACGTTAGCGTTTGTTGGGTTATTAACAACATTCAACTTAAAATAATTTAAAGCGCGCTCAAAATCTTTTGCCGCTATCATTTGATAACCCAAAGTATTTAACTGGTTGGTGTTAGCCATTGCAGCAGCTTCATCCATCAATGTAGCATAGGCATCGGTTTTTCCTAACTTATTAAGAATTTGCCCTTTAAGCGCCACATTATTAAATGTTTTTTGACTAAAGAATTGTCCCGAAATAGCAGCATCAATCCAAGCTAAAGCCTCATTAAGATCACCACCATTGTTTAAAGCGTAACCTGCCGCTTGCTCCCAATTTTGACGTTGAAACCCATCTTGCCCTTTAAATTTAGCTCTAAAGTCGTTCAAGACAATGTCTGTAACATCAAAAGACACATTAAAAGGAAATCCTTTTTTATCCCAAGCTAACATTGCTGTTGTAGAATTTGCGGTAACATTATTAAATTCAAAAGTTAATAATTCGTGATGCGGAACATGAGTCGTTTTAATATCTGCTCTTAAAGCATCTTTACTTTTATCGTAAAAATAGCTTCCCCAAGCTTCAGCGTCGTACGACAGAATAAGTGTTGCCATATCGCCTGCTTTCACTTCTATATGCAAACCGTAAGTTCCAGCTTTTATAGATTTGCCTTCAACTTTAGCATCATGCGAAAAAGTAATAATTGTATTTTCATTAGCTCCAGCGCGCCACGGTGCAGCAGTAGCCGTTCCAAAGCCAAGATTATTCATACCATAAGGCACTAATTTTCCCCAAATTTCACGTCCATTTACACTAGGTCTTGAATAGGTTATTGAAACATCTGAAATACCTACACGCTGAGAAACAGTAGCTTGTTGACTCCCGCGTGGTGTATTTAATTGAGCATAGGTATTGAAACTAAAAGTAAGCATCAATAACACATAAAATGTGGTAAGTTTTTTGTTTTTCATTTTTTGATTGTGTTTAGTTTTGTATCTCAATGTATATACAAATTGCAAGCAAAAGTGTTAGCGTTTTGTTAAAGAAAACTGCAAAACTGTTAATTAACTATTTATTAAGAAGACTTTAACAGCACAAAAACATCTCATTAAGAATGATTAACTTTGCGCTTCTTATTCAAGGTTCAATAATAAAGAATGATACACATTCACGAAAAAACATTACAAGATTTAGAGTTTCAAACGGTTTTACAACAAGTTAGCGAACTCTGTGTTACCCCTCTCGGCAATGAAAAAGCATTACAAATTTCGCCTTATAAAACGCGTGAAGAATTACAGATTGCTTTAAACTTAACAAATGAGTATGTATCATCATTTTATAACGATAACTGTATACCAAATCATGGTTTCGACACGATTACTAAGGAAATAAAACTCCTCAATATCGAAAACACCTATTTAGAAGTTCATGGTTTAAAGAAAATAGTAGCCATGTCGATAACGGTGAATACTATTGTAAGCTTTTTGAATAAATTTGAAGAATACTATCCGAATTTAAACCAGTTTGCATCGCATATAGAAGTCACTAAAATCCTTATTGAAAAAGTAGATGGTATAGTGGACCGGTTTGGAGATATAAAGGACAATGCCTCTAATTTACTTTTCGATTTACGCCAGTCTATAAACAAGATAAAAGGGAAAATAAATGCAAGTTTCAGTACTGCCCTAAACACCTATCATAATCTTGAATATTTAGATGATATTCGAGAATCTGTAGTAGAAAATAAACGTGTATTAGCTGTAAAAGCCATGTACAGGCGTAAAGTTAAGGGGGCTATTATGGGCGGTAGTAAAACAGGAAGCATTGTTTATATTGAGCCCGAAACCACTTTACAACATAGCAGAGAACTTAATAATTTAGAATACGAAGCGCAGGAAGAAGTTATTCGGATATTAAAAGAAGTAACCAATTTTATACGTCCGTTTTTACCATTATTAAAAGACTACCAAAGTTTTTTAATTGATATCGATGTGATTTCCGCGAAAGCGAAATACGCAAAATCTATGCATGCTATTCTTCCAGAGTTTTCGGAAGATAAAAGTATGTATTTGCGAGATGCTTATCACCCACTACTCTATTTAAATAATTTAGAGAAGAAAGAAAAAACATTTCCGCAAACTATCGAATTAAAACAAGACAGCAGAATTATTGTGATTTCTGGACCTAATGCTGGCGGAAAAAGTATCACCCTTAAAACCGTTGGCTTATTGCAAGTTATGCTTCAAAGTGGTATGCTAATTCCTGTACATGAACGCAGTAAAGTTTGTTTATTTAATAGAATTTTAAGCGATATTGGCGATAATCAATCTATAGAAAATCACTTAAGTACCTATAGCTATCGCTTAAAACAGATGAACTATTTTTTAAAGAAGTGCAATAAAAACACGCTTTTTTTAATTGATGAATTCGGAACAGGAAGCGACCCCGAACTCGGTGGTGCTTTAGCCGAAACCTTTTTAGAAGAGTTTTACCACCGTGAAGCTTACGGTATTATTACTACACATTATTCAAACTTAAAAATATTAGCAAACGAGCTACCGTTTATGCTAAACGCTAACATGCTTTTTGATGAACGCTCTTTAGAACCTCTTTTTAAACTTGTTATCGGTCAAGCCGGAAGTAGTTTTACGTTTGAAGTCGCGCAGAAAAACGGAATTCCATACAGTTTAATTAATCGTGCTAAAAAGAAGATTGAGCGTAGCAAAGTACGTTTTGATGCTACTATAGCCAAACTTCAAAAAGAACGCTCTAGACTTGAAAAAACAGGGCAATCATTAAAACAAAATGAAAAGAAAAAAGGTGAAGAAGCTGATAAATTAGAAGAAATCAACGCGAAAATTCAGAAAAAGTTAGAAAGCTATCAAGAACTTTATGATAGTAATCAACGTTTAATTTACTTGGGGCAAAAAGTTAATGATATTGCCGAAAAATATTTCGACAACAAGCAAAAGAAAGCTTTAATAGATGAGCTTTTCAAACTCGTACAAATTGAAAATTCTAAGCGTAAAAAGATTACAGCAAAACAGAAAAAAGTTATCAAGGTCAAAAAGCAGCAAGTAAAACAAGAAGTAGAAAAGAAAGTTGAGGTTATTCGGCAAAAGAAAAAAGTAGCAAAACAAAAAGCTATTGAGACTCCAAAACCAAAACCCATTTTAAATGTAGGCGACCGCGTTAGAATGGAAGACGGTCGTGCCATTGGTAGCATTGATAAAATTGAAAAAAATAAGGCTGTTGTTAATTATGGTATCTTTACTACAAACGTAAGTTTAGAGCAACTAGAACTTGTTGAGGCTAGTAAAAAGTAATCAGCAAATAGCTATAAGAACAAAATGATAAACCTACCTAAACATAAAAAATTAATTTTGTTTGATGGTGTTTGCAACCTTTGCAATAGTTCTGTGTTGTACGTTATAAAACGTGATAAAAAAAACCTTTTTATGTTTACAGCCATACAGAGTGATGCAGGACAAGAAATAATTAAAAAGTATAACATTGATACTTCTAAAATAGATTCTATTTTACTTTACACCCCAAATAAAGGCATTAACTATAAATCTACTGCCGCTTTAAAAATTGCTTATTATTTAGGGTTTCCTCAAAGCATAATGAGTGCTTTTCTTTTAATACCTCCTTTTATTCGTAATTGGGTTTACAATTATATTGCAAAAAACCGTTACAAATGGTATGGTAAAAAAGAGACTTGTATGATTCCTACACCAGAATTGAAGAGTAGGTTTTTGGAGTGAACGTATTTACAAACTTGACTTTGTCAGAAAAAATTCCCGACCTTCGTTTAACAACCGATAAAGTTCATTGAAACGGAA
>Ga0316189_10002594_pt1 | contig 17687 bp, 8 predicted proteins | sample LowCovwburrow_MG_FD_204930 | JGI IMG/M metagenome (GOLD analysis project Ga0316189, IMG submission 204930) | Coastal sediment microbial communities from Maine, United States - Lowes Cove worm burrow | ecosystem: Environmental > Aquatic > Marine > Coastal > Sediment | place: USA: Maine...
GGAGACATCCGGGCTCGGGTGAACGATGGGGCGCGATGGATGCTCCCCAGCTGGGGTGCGCAGGAGTGCAAGATCCGTCACCTGGATGTACAGGGCAACGTCGACGCGGTCATCGATCTCAACGCCCCCATCGAGATCAGCGCGGGAGGATCGCAGGACGTCGTTCATTTCCAGTGTCCGGGCAGCGGGAACTGCATCGACAATCCCGAGGGAAGCGATCACAACAACACGCTGCTCGAGCTCAAAGGAGCCACGGGGGCAACCGTCGTGTCCAAGATCGCCGACATGCGACAGCGGCACCCCGTCTGCAACTGACCCCGGGAGCCAAGGGTCCTGCCTGAGCGGACGACGGCTGAATGTGCAGCGATGTCCCGCGATGTACGAAGTTGACCCAACTCAAGCACAAAAAGCGCCGTGGTAGCCTTGCAGACTTGGAGCTCCTGACACAGAGGGGCGTCCTCCTGACGTCGGTATTGCTGCTCGGCGGATGTGGAGACGACGTGACGTCGGTGTCCGACACCGAGGGCGAGGCGGGCACGGCAAGCTCCCCCGAGCCGTCGGTGACGCTGACGGGAGGCGTGCAGACAACCGGTTCATCCGAGCCCGATGAAACGTCGGATGCCACCGAGGACTTGAGCTCGTCCGGGTCGGTTGACAGCACTGGCATGACCACCGCCGTGTCCGATACGACTGGCGGCGTCGAGTGTGGTGACGGCGTCCTGGAGGGCGACGAAGAGTGCGATGGCACCGAGCTGGGCCGCGCCTCGTGCGTGGACATCGGGTTCGACGACGGGGTCCTTGGGTGCACCAACGCGTGCACGCTCGACGTTTCGGCGTGTGTGTTGTTCGAGTGCGACAATGGCGTACTCGACCCGAACGAGGACTGCGATGGTGCCCGGTTGGGCGGCGAGAGCTGCGAGAGCCAGGGCTTTTACAGTGGCGACCTCGGCTGCACAGAGGCCTGCACCTTCGACACGGCGGGGTGCAACGATGCGCCCGTCTGCGGGAACGGGATCATCGAGGACGGCGAGTCCTGTGACGGCGCCGCGCTTGCGGGTCTGGCGTGCACGTCGCTTGGGTTCGCAGCAGGCGACCTCGCCTGCGCGGGCGACTGCTCGGAGTACGACCTTTCGGAATGCACGGACGTCGTGTGCGGCGACGCTACGGCCGAGGAGCTGGAGGCCTGCGACGGAGCCGACCTCCTCGGCGAGAGTTGCGAGAGCCAGGGCTACCTCGCAGGCGCGCTCGCTTGCCTGGCGGACTGCTCGGACTACGACGCTTCGGCGTGCATCCCCGATGCCGGCGACGGTGACTGCTGTGCTTCCAACGGCTCACCCGGCTGCGACGACGGCTCATGCGAGCTGTCGGTATGCGCCACCGACCCTTTGTGCTGCGACGACACGTGGGGGGCGAACTGTGCTGCACTGGCGATGGACGACTGTGCGACGTGCGGTGGCGGCTACGTGGGGGACTGCTGCGTGGACAATGGCTCCGCCGGATGCGAGGCCGCCAGCTGCGTTCTCTCGGTCTGCGCCGCGGATCCCTCGTGCTGCGCCGACACCTGGGACGGGGTGTGTGCAGCGCTGGCCGACGCCACGTGCGGTGTCTGCGTCATGTGCGGTGACGACATGGCCGAGCTCGGCGAGGTCTGTGATGGCGCCGACCTGCTGGGTTCGACCTGCGTCTCGGTTGGGTTCCTCGGTGGGGCACTGGCCTGCGCCGCCGACTGCTCCGGGTTCGACACTTCGGGCTGCATCGATGATTTCGGCGGCGGAGACTGCTGCAGCGACAACGGCTCGCCCGGCTGCGACGAAAACACGTGCGAGGCGGTGGTTTGCGGAATCGACGGCCTGTGCTGCGGCGACACGTGGGACGGGACCTGTGCCGATATCGCCGCCACGGAGTGCATGGTGTGCGGCGGCGGCTACGTGGGCGACTGCTGCAGCGACAATGGCTCGCCCGGCTGCGACGAAAACACGTGCACATTGGACATCTGCGCGCTCGACCCGACCTGCTGCAGCGACGCGTGGGATGACACGTGCAGCGACCTGGCCGCTGTGAACTGCGACGCCTGCATCCCGGTGTGTGGCGATGACGTGGCCGGCTTTGGCGAGGCCTGTGACGGCGCAGACCTCAACGCAGAGAGCTGTGCGACCCACGGCTTTGCGGGCGGCACGCTGGTGTGCGCTGGCGATTGCTCCGGGTTCGATACCTCGGGTTGCTCCAACGACGGTGAGTGCTGCATCAGTAACGTGTCGCCGGGATGCAACGATGCCGCCTGCGAGGCCATTGTCTGCGCCGACAACCCGAACTGCTGCGACGTCTTTTGGGACGGCGCCTGCTCCGAGGCCGCCACCACGAGCTGCGGCATCTGCACGGCTCCGCCCTGCGGTGATGATCATGCCGGCTACACCGAGGTTTGCGACGGCGCGGATCTTGGGGGCCAGACCTGCGACTCCCTCGGATTGGTCGGGGGCGTGCTCAGCTGCGAGGCAGACTGCAGCGGGTTCGATACGTCTGCGTGCACCTTCGACGGGCTGGAGTGGCTCGTCGCGTGGCCAGCCGCCTCGGTCACCGGGGGCATGGCCCTCGCGCTCGACGTCAACGAGAACGTGCTGGTGGTCGGCAACGAGAACATGCCGGTCTCGGAGCAGGCCGGCTTTGTGCGGCGGTACGATCCGACCGGTGAGCTGCTGTGGTCCGACACCTACGGCCAGGACCCGTTCTACTACTACGTGCCCCGCGGCGTAGCGGCGTCCCCCAACGACGAGAGCTTCGCCGTCGTGGGCTACCGCTACGGTAACGGCGGGCCGGTCCACAACCGCGACCTGTTCGTTCGCAAGTACGACGGTGCCAGCGCCTTCGAGTGGAACCTCGAGGAGGACTCGGGGATCGTAGACGTCGAGACCAGCCGTGACGTCGCCAACGGCGTGATCATCGATCCCAGCGATCGCATCTACGTGGTCGGTCAGCTCGACCAGGAGTCACACATGTGGCGCTATTCGAGCGGCGGCGTGTTGGAAGTCGATACCCCTGTGCGGGGGCTCTTTTGCGTCGAGCCCAACCGCTCCGCTGGCATGGGGGTGGCCTTGGGGCCCCTGAGCGGCGACGTTTATGTCAGCGGCTTCGAGTCGGAGTGTGACGACGACTTCGCGACCCGCCGGATGATCCTGCGTCGTGACACCGAGACGCTTGGTGCTATCGATCCGCTGTTCTCCGAATCGTTCTACACGCTCGAGCGGGAGGGGCACGGCATCGACGTGCGCGACGACGAGGTCGCCGTGTTCACCGGTCGCGCGAACTCGTCGACGTACTGGACCGCGTCGGCGGACGATGGCGGGGGCAGCGTGTTCTCGCAGACGCAGGCCGATACCCGCATCGGGTACGGGGTTGGCACTGGGCCGCGCGATGAGTCGGTGGTGACTGGTACGTGGCTCGACGACACCCTCGCTCCGCCCCGCTATCGCGGCTTCGTGCGGATCTTGGACGAGCACGGCGCCGAGCTGGCCGACCACGAACTCCCCGTTGGCGAGGCCTACGACGCTGCGGTCGACTCGACGGGCGCCGTCTACACGATCGGGCGAGAGGAATACACCGGCTACCAGTACACCGTGCTCCGCAAGTGGGCGCCACAGGACATCCCCCCCGATCCGATCTCGGACCAGTTCGCGCTCACACTCCCGCCGGTCTCGATCGGTAGCGGAGACATGCCCGACCTCGACAACCACCCGGGTGGTCTTGTCGTCTCGTGGAGAGACGAGCTGGGTTTGCCCCGCCTGGGTCACTTCGATGTAGATGGCGTCCCGATCACGCCGTCTGTCAGCGAGGCGGTCGCCGACGATGCGTTCCGCGTCGACGTCGCATCGACCGCGGCGGGCATCACCATGGCGTGGCGTGACGGACAAAACGGGGCCACCTACGCCCGCACCTACGACGACACGTTGAGCCCGCTAGGCCCCGCCACCCCGTTGTTCGACGACGGGTACCTGCTCGACCTGCACGTCGTGGGCGTCGACGACGGCTTCAGCGTCGTGCAGCACTATTGGCACGTTTCGCCCTACCAGCGGCGGATCTACGCCTCCAAGTACCCCGACGACACCACCGTCTTGCTCGGCTCGATCTCGACGGGGTCCCAGCTGCCCAACGGTCCCATCGAGACGTGGACCGTACCCGTCGGCACGGGCTCGCTGGTGGCCTTCGGTGGCATCAACTTCAACGAGTCCGTGATCGCCGCCTCTCTCGACGCCGGTGGCAACGTGCTGTGGGGCCCGACGCCCTACGACGGGTTCGGATCATCCGCGCCGCTCGTCGCAGTCGACGACACCGGCACCCAGGCGCAGGTATCGGCGGTGTGGCAGGTACTGACCAACGCCGCCTGGTACAGCTACGTGGTCCCGGCCGCGACGGGAGCCGGAGGCATCGCGCCCGCGGACGATGGCTTCACGTACAACGTCGGCGCCGCGGTCGGCTCTGCGTTCATCGCCGATACCTACTATCTGGTCTACGAGGGCACCGACGGGGATTTCTTCATGGTCGCGTTCGACACCCTCGGTCAGCGGGTTTCCGACGCGGTCGAGATCGTCGACCGAGCCGGGCTCTACTGCGGCGGACGCTGCGGCCGCATGGTCGAGACGCCCTCCAATGAGCTGGCCATCGTCTACAGTGACCTCGGCGAGGTCTTCCTCCAGCGTATCGTGCCCACCCCGTAGGCTTGCGCGGTGGACGGCCACGCGGGGCCGAGGTGAGGCAGGCGCGAACGGTACAAAGTCCGTACCCCAGCGCAGATGCCCGAGTTCCCGAATCACGGACCGGGCACCGGGCATGTCGGTCGCGGACACGGCGGCCGCAACTCAGGCGAACAGCTCGGTGACGACCGAGGTCCCGTCCTCGCCGAACGATGTGTCGGGCAGGCCCATCGTCTGCAGCATCGTCAGGCCGAGGTCGGCGATCGGTCGGTCGTTGCTGACCTGGATGTGCCGCCCCGTCTCAAAGGCCCCACCGCCTGCGCCTGCGAGCAGAACTGGCAGGTCGTGGTGATAGTGGTCGTCGCCGTCGCCGAACTCGCTCGAGAACATGACCATCGAGTTGTCGAGCAGCGTGCCGCCGCCCTCGGGCACCATCGACAAACGGTCGAGGAAGTACGCGACCTGCTCGGTGTGAAAGGTGTTGATGGTCTTGATCTTGTCGATCTTGCTGCTGCTCCCGCCGTGGTGCGACAGGTAGTGATGGTCGTCGCCGATGCCGAGGAAGTCGTAGCTCCGGCTCGAGAACGGGTTCTCCATCATCAGGGTCGCGACGCGGGTCAGGTCGCACTCGAAGGCCAGTGCGACCAGATCGAGCAGCAGGCGCAGGTGGTCCTCGTAGTTGCTCGGCTCGCCCGGTTTGGGAGGGAGTTCGCCACAGCTGCTCGCCGTGCCGCCGAAGTCTTCGAGTCGGCGCTCCACCTCGTAGACGCTCTCGAGATACTCGTCGAGCTTGGCCTGGTCCCGCCCCCCGAGCCGGTTGCGGAGGGTGCCGGCTTCGTCGAGCACCGAGTCGAGCACCTTGAGATCGCGGGCGTTGGCCAGATCGCCCGCGTTGGGATCGACGCCTGCGTCCGGGGTATGCACCGACGCAAGGCGGTCATACAGCGCACGCGGGTCGGTTTCTTTGGGCGCGGGCTGGCCAGCGCCGTACCACGAGATGTTGTGAAGGTACGCGCAGGAGTAGCCGTCCTCGCAGTCGCCTGTGCTGCTCCCGCCGCGAACGCCCAGCTCCAGCGAGGGAAGCGGGGTCTCGTTCTTCAACGCGTCGGCCATCACTTGGTCGAGCGAGATGCCGTTGGTGATCTCGTTGAAGTTGTCGGTGAAGGCGAGTCGCTGCGACGTCAGGAACGCGCCCGTCCCTCGGGCGTGCGAACCCGCGAACTGTTGTGTCGTGATGCTCGCGGGGTGGTTCTCGAACCGCGACAGCACGTTGATCTTGGCTTTGTGGGCGTCCAGTGGCAGCAGGGTCGTCGGCAGCGAGGCCAGCGGTCCCTGGTTGTTTGGCGTCCAGCTCGGCATGTGCATCCCGTGCGGCGTGAACAGGCCAACGAAACGAACGGGCGCACCGCTGGGTTCGCCCGCGTGGCTCATGATCTCCAAAGCAGGAAGCGCCAGCGCCACCCCGGCTCCGCGCAGCAAGAAGCGTCTCGAGATTCGCGTTGCCATGTCTTATTCCCCCCCTCCGTTCTGGGTTGCAGCTGGGCTCTGGGCGACCAGCACGAGCATCTCGATCAAACTGCCGTCCCGTGCGGCCACCTCTTGTGCGATTGCATCGATCGCGCAGCGGTCGCTGGCGTCGGGTGCACGCCCGACGGCAAAAGTGAAGACCTTCTGGGTCACGCAGGGCAACAAGCGCGGGTCCTCGGCGAGGATGGCGTTCAAGCCGCTAGCGTCGTCGAACGCGACGCCCTCGAGGACTCCGGCGGTGTCCAGTGCGTTGCCGTTTTCGGTGGTCCGGAAGCCGCCGACGGCGTCGTACCCTTCGAGACCAAAACCTATCGGGTCCATCAGCGTGTGGCACGAACTGCACGCGGGGTCGGTACGGTGTTGCTCGAAGATCTCCCGTTGTGTCGCATTGGGATCGACATCTTGCGGCAGCTGCTCGACGCCCGGTGGAGGCGGCGGCGGTGCCGTGCACAGCAGCTGTTCGATGACCCACTTGCCTCGCTTGACCGGCGAAGTCCGCGTGGGGTGGCTCGTCACGGTCAGGAAACTGCCCTGCCGCAAGACGCCACCACGCTGTGCTGAATCGACCGTGATGACCTCGAACTGACCGTCGGTGAGTCCGTCGGCGGGCAGCCCGTAGTGCTCGGCGAGGCGGCGGTCCGCAACGACGAAGTCCGCCAGCAGCAAGTCGGTCGCGGGTCGGTCCTCGGCGATCAGGGTCTCGAAGAAGCGATAGGCCTCTTCCTCCATGGCATGCCGCAGTGACTCATCGAACTGCGGATAGGTCGATGGCTCGGGGTGGGCCTCGTCCAACGCGCGCGCGTGCAGCCACTGGCCCACGAAGTTCCGGGTGAATGCCTCGGCCTTGGGGTCCGCAACCATGCGGCGCACTTGTTCGGCGATGGTGTCGTGGTCCGCCAAGGCCCCGGACTCGGCGGTGGCACGCAGCTCGTCGTCGGGCATCGAGCTCCACAGGAAGTAGGACAGGCGTGACGCCAGGGCGTAGGGCGGCAACGTGAACGCATCGCCCGCGGCCGTGCCTTCGGGTGCGGGCTCGGGGCGATACAAGAAGTTCGGAGAGATCAGCATCGCCTGCAGCGCGAGCGACACCGCGTCGTTGAAGCTGTCCCCGTCCGCCACCGCCGAGGTGACGAGACCCGTGTAGCGTGCGATCTCGTCGTCGGTGACCGCCCGCCGAAACGCGCGCGGCAGGATCGCCCGAACGATCGGCTCGGCGCAGCCCAGCACGTCGCCACCGACGGGCTGACACAAGACCAGTGCTTCGGCCGCGGCGGGGTCGGCAAGCGCCGCAGCAACTGCTTCTTTGGCGGCCCCGAGGTACTTCTCCACGTGAAGTGGCGAGACCGTCAGCGCCTGCGCGTTATTGTCAAAGCCCTCGACGTGGCTCTCGGCGGGGAAGCCCTCCGACAACGCGAGCGAGACGCCGAGCAGGTCGCGGATCGTGTTGTCGTACTCCGCTCGATTGAGGCGGTGCAGCACGACGGAGCCGGGATCCACCTCCTCGCATTGCGCCGCCGGGTGGTCGCCCGCGTCGTCACCGCCACCGTCTTCGGCACCGAGAGAGTCGATCCCGGACTCGCCGCCACCGTCGCCGCGGGCGCCGTCGTAGCAGCCGACGCTGAGGATCAAAGGGAACAGAAATCGAATGGGCATAGGGCGGCCGACAGTCGTGGACAAGTCCGTCGGCCACACCCGAGGTTCCCGTCTCCTCAATATTCGACCTCTCTGCGGCCACGGTTTTGCGATGTCGGTAGGGTTATTGCCGACGCTTACGCGAATCACAGGCTAAGCGCGCGCGTGTACGCGCGCGGACAATCGAGCCGCGTTCCCGCCTATAGTCGACCCACGACGGACGCGAGCTTGGGGGACGAGACCAACAAACACAGCGGGCGCTTGCACGAACGCGTGGCGCGAGACCGCGTGATCGCCCGCATGTTGGGCGCGGCAGACGGCCGCAGCTCTCAGCGGCCCGCGACGGTGGACCGCTACCTGCTCGAGCAACCGCTCGGCTCCGGTGGCAACGGGATTGTGTACGCGGGCCACGACCCGAAGCTCAATCGGCCCGTCGCGATCAAGCTGCTGGGCTCCGCAGGTTGCAAAGACCCGGCGGGTACCGACCGGCTCCTTCGGGAGGCGCGCGCGCTGGCCCGGGTCGAGCATCCGCACATCGTGTCGGTGTACGACGTCGGCAAGACCGAAGAGGAGGACGGGGTCTTCATCGTGATGGAGCGGCTGGCCGGGCCCACATTGGCGCAGTGGCACGACTCGCCCCAGGCGCGACGCGCTGGCGGTTGGCGCCTCGCCATCGAGCTGTACCTGCAGGCCGGCCGTGGTCTGGTCGCCGCGCACGCGGCTGGTTTGGTCCACCGCGACTTCAAGCCGGCCAACGTCATGCGGGATGCATCCGGGCGGGTCAAGGTTCTCGACTTCGGGCTGGTGTGGCACACGCGTTCCGACGACGGCTCGATCCCCACCGACCCGGTTTCGGCCGAGTACGGTGCCGCGACTTCGTCGGGCGCGGGCGCGGGCACCACCGACGGCGACCGGCTCACGCAGACCGGCGCCACCATGGGGACTCCTGTGTACATGGCCCCCGAGCAGCACTTGGGCAAGCCGGCCACCGTCGCCTCGGATCAGTTCTCGTTCTGCGCAGCGGTGTACGAGGCCGTGTTCGGCTTGCATCCGTTCCCGGGGGCAGATGCCGCCGAAATCGCCACGGCCAAGCTCACCGGAGTCATGACGCCCATTCCCGAGGAGCGGCGAGTTGAAGTCCCACGGGAAGTGGGCGACATCCTGATGCGCGGTCTGGCCGCGCGACCGTCCGCACGCTGGCCGACGATGGACGCACTGCTCGAAGCCCTTCGGGTCACCGTCCAGCCGCCCCCAAAGCGTGCACGCTGGGCCGTGGCCGCGGCAGCCACCGTTGTCGCTGTGGGTACGGCCATGGTGTTGGCCGAGCCGGACCCGGCCTGCGGGCAGGCTCGACCGCCTTGGAACGAGGACGTGCGGGACGCGTCGCAGGCGTCGTTCAGCCGGGCGACGGTTCCCGGCGCAGGCACGGTGTGGACCCGCGTCGATGCAGCGGCGCGGTCGTGGTCGGATGAGTGGACCGAGGCACGGGCCGAGGTTTGCTCGGCGCACCGTCGCGGCGAGGTCGACGACGCGACCTTCGACAGAATCATCGGGTGTTTGCGGCGGCGCGCGGACCGATTCAGCGACGTGGCGGAGACAATGAGCACGCCGGGTGCACGTGTCATGGCCGAAGCGGTCGGACTCGTCGTCGCCCAAGCCCGCCCTGGCACTTGCCGCGACCTGACGCAGGTAGACCAGCTTGAGCCGCGCCCCGACGACCGGGCTCAGGCGGCCCAAGTGGACAAGCTACGGCAACGAGAGCAGGCGTTGTTCGACGCGATGGTGCTCGGCCGCATCGCCGAGGTGGAGCCGGAAATCGAGGCGTTGGTGGACGATGCAGAGGCGCTCGGCTACGGGCCATTCGTCGCCGAAGCGCACGCCCTTGCCGCCCGTGCGCTGGCGGAGTCGGGGGCTTACGAAGAGGCGGACCAGCGCTGGCAGAAGGCTATCGCCCTCGCCCAAGAGGAGGACCACGACTTTTTGGTGGCGCGCAATATGTCGGTCCTCATGTTCAACACTGGCGTCTACCGCGAGCGCGTCCCGGAGGCGTTGCTGCAGCTCCCCTGGGCGTACGCGATGGTGCAGCGCGCGGGCAATCCGGTCATCCCCCTAGCGGGGCTCGAACAAGCGGCCGGCCACCTGCACATGCGCGCGGGCGACCTTGATGAAGCCTCCGCGGCGTTCCAGCGCGCGCGCGACCATTTCAGCAGCGTCCAGCCGCCGCACCAGGCCGGCATCGCGGACGCCGACCAGGGCTTGGGGCTGATCGCCCGCAGCCAAGGGGACCGCACCGAGGCGATGCGATTGTGCCGCGACGCCTTCGAACGCATGGAAGCGGCGCAGGGCGAGCTGTCTCCCAACGCCGCGATGATGCGACAGGAGTACGGCTTCTTGCTGATGCAGGAAGGGCGAATCGAGGAGTCCGAGGCACAGCACCGGCTCGCGACGCAGCGGGTCGAGACGATCAAAGGCAGCGACCACCCGGACATGATCCAGATGCTCCACGGGTTGGCGAGCGTGCAGCGGCGCAGCGATCCCGAGACCGCGGCTGTCACCGCGGCGCGTGCCCTGGCGCTGTCCGATACGGTCCACGGCGGAGATCACGAGCAGACCGGCTGGCTCAAGAACCTGATGGCGTTGATCGAGTCGGACCGAGGCAACGTGGATGCGGGCCTCCGACACGCCGACGAGGCGCGCGGTGTATTCGAGCGCATCCGGGGCGAGCGTTCGTATGAGGTGGCCACAGTGCTCGGCGCGCGCAGCATGATCCTCACCGCCGCCGGGCGCCGGGAGGAGGCTCGCAGTGCGCTGGAGACCGTTGTGGAGATCGGACGCGAGCTGGACCGCCTCGACCTGGTCCGCCACGCCGAAGAAGACCTCGCGGCGTTGTGAGGGAGGCTGGTTGTCCGGGAGCCGGCGCAGATTGACTTGTTGACCGCGGCGGGCATGCCGGCCGCCACGAAAATGCAAAAGCCGGCCATACCGTCGCGCATTGTTTGGGCCCCAACTTGCCGCACGGGTGCTCGCCATCAATGTCTCGAAGTGTTCGCGGCTAGGTACGTTGCGGGCGACGGCCGCCAAGCTGTCGTGCGAGGAGATTGCGTTGCTGGTGCATGGCGCCCGCGGTCCACTGCCCCACCGCACTTGGTCAGCTCGGCTTCTTCCGCTGACGACGACCGCGACCGGGGCGGTGTGCAGCGCTGTGGTTGACGTTGGTTGGCGATGGTCGACTCGTGCTGTTGTCGAACAAAAACGGGGAGCGCTGCGCGGCGGAAATCGGGCGCGGCGGCCGTCAGACTTGACCGACTTGGCTCGCTGGCGTGCGCGATCGAAGGTCTGCCCAGAGTTCGCTCGCGAAATCCCATTCGAACGTCTAAACGCGCCCAATGAGCTGGTCCGCCTGGTTGAGTTCGATGCGAGATCCCGCATCGAGGTGGCGTCGTGAATGCGACCGCGCTTCCCGAAAATCAGCGCAGCGAGATTCTGCCACGCCCAATCGCGCGCGATCTGCTCGAAAATCTCGCCGCTATGCTATCGCCGCCAAAGCTCCAGTCGTTCGGACGCGCTGAAGTACTGGTACCGTCTCGCCATATCTTCCACCTACCACTCAAGGGTTGATGCGCTGACCGGTCGAAGCCACCTCGCCTATACGCACGGTGTTCATCGGGCACTGGTGAGTGAGCAGGACCGCTGGCGCTGAGCAACCCCGCCCCCGCATCGACCCTGGCTCCGAGGCCAAGTGCTACTTCCCGCTGAGTACCGTCAGAATGTCCGCGTTGAGGCCCAGACCGACGGTGGCGGTCCACACTGGGGCGTCGTTGGTCACGTTGGCGTCCATCGCGTCCGACTGCAGTGTAGTCGTCGCGTACGTCGCACCAACGAGTACGGAGACGTAGGCGTTGGGCGTGTACCCGATACCAAAGGCGACGACGGGATCGATGTCGGACTTGGCGTCGAACTCGACGTCAAACGGGCTGCCGGCGAGCCTGGCTTTGTACTTGGCCGGCCGACCAACCCACGCGCCAAGCTTCCGCGCCCAGCAGTACTTGGGTTTGACCGCAGGCGTCCACCCCGCAAGCGTGGGCATCGCGTCGGTCTGAAGCGCTTGCAGCTTTTGCTTCCGCTCCGCCTTCTGGGCGTCTGAGGTCACATTGTCCAGTGCGACGATCTCCTTTGCCGCTTCCAACTGGCGCTCCGTCAACTCGCTGAGGAAGCGGTAGCCGGTGTTCCTCAGATCCGCGTGCGTGACGTCTGGGTCGACTCGAATCGTCTCCAGCAGCGCCGCTACGCGCAACACCGACATGTCGAACGCAAGCGCGTCGGCAGCCTTTGACGCGGCTGCTGCCGACCGTCCCGACCATTCGGCCGCGCAGTACTTCCGCACCGGTGCATTGGCCGGCCAGAACCCCGGCAGGAGCATCACATACGGCAGCGCTGTGACTCCCCATGTTTGTTGCTGTGTGCTGCCAGCCTTGATCGGCGCCTGCGTTGCAACTGCGGCGCCGACGGTAATGCCAAGTTCGAGGAGCTTGGCAGACTTCTCGATCGCCAGGTCGTCCGCGGCTTCCTTTGCCTTCCGTTCTTCTTCCGCGCGGGCCGACTCGGCAGTGTCGGCACGGGCCTTCTGGGTCAGCTCTTCCTCGTGAGCCTTGGCGACCTCCTGGTCGAGTTTCCGGGCCTCCTTCTCGGCAATCAGCTCCTGTTCGGCGACCGCCGCCCGGATGGCGACCTCGTCCAACGGGGGGAGGGCAGGCGTGGAGTCTCCGATCGGTGCGGGCGCAGCCATCACGGTGGTGAACACGATCGATTCGAACATGAACCGGTAGTGGCACGCAGGCGGGAATCCGTCAGGCCAAATACGGGTGTGCGCGACGAGGTCGTCGTACATGAGTGCCGCCCGACGGACGTGGTCAGCGGAGACAGTCCTACACAGTGGGTCATCGAAAAGCGCAAGTAGTCCTGCGATGCGGGCGGTCTGCCCCGCGAGCTTGTTGGCCCAGTCCTCAATGACCTCCAGCTCTCCGCCTGGGGCCTCAAGTTCGACCCGCTGACGCAGGTCCATGTTGAGATCGTAGGCGTCATTGTCGTGGTGAACCTGGTTGAAGTCTCCCAAACGCACGTGCGACAATCTCTATGGGGATGGCGGTGTCGACATGGATCCGCTGGGGGGCGGTTGGACTGTGCACGAGCATGGCCTGTGGGGGATCGAGCTCCGACGGTAACGCCGGAACCGAGGCGGCGACCGGTACAGTCGGTGATACGGACCCGACCGGGAGCGACGATTCGACGGGCGAAGTCGTGATCGTGACAGAGATCGACGTCCCGGCCGACGGGCCACGCGTCGAGCTGCAATCGTTGTGCTTCGATGCCGCGGCGGACGCGACCTATTCCGCAAGCCCCGAGGGCCTGCTGTGGGTCAACGAAGGTGGAGACACGTGGCGGATCCTGGACCCGCTCGGCGGTGAGTCCGAGCAGAGCTTTGCGTTGGCGACAACCGACGTCCAGGGATGGACCGACCGTCAACTCTACGCGATCGCGGACGGCCAGCTGTGGGACGTCCAGGCCGGCTATCCGCAGCCGCTGGCGTGGCCTGAGGGACTGGCCGCCCCGACCGCAATGTGCGGCGACCCCGGCTCGGACGCCAACGGTTTTGTCGTAGCCGATGGTCTCCTGCAGCGCGATCGCGGGCAGTGGTGGAGCTGGGTGGCCCCCGGCAGCGGCTCGTTCGCCGAGATCGACTGGATCGCCGAGGCCGCAGGCGCCTGCATCGGCACGCAGGGCGAGACATGGCTGAGCGCCGCTGGGCTCGTATGGCGAATCACGCCCGACTTTGCCGGGCGGGTCGAGACACTCGACGGGGCGAGCGCAGCGACGTTTGCCGATGAGCTTGGCGTCGCAGCGATCGTCGACGGCAACTTGGCGGTCGGCGGCCCCGAGATCGGGTTTTCGATCTACGACTTCGGCGCGGGAGACGTTGTGGCGGTCGCGGGCGGAGGTCCGACGGTCTGGATCGTTGCCGGAGCTTCTTTGTATCGGCTCACTGGCGCGGACGAGCTACCGGTCGCGGTCGCGGTCGACGGCGCGGACGCGACCGCGCTGTCCTTGGCAGGTGATGCATCGGGCAGTGCGTGGATCGTCGACGAAACGGGGGCCTGCCATTTGCGTGAGGCGCCGCCGATCCGTGTCGGCGGCCTGCACCACCTTCAGCGGCGCGACGATGAGATGCTGACCTTCCACGTCGAGGCGCCAGCGACGTCCGCTCCATCCGCAGTCCTGGACGGCACCATGGTCAACCTGACCGTCGAGCAAGATGGGGTTTGGCTCGCTGCTCCCTCGCTGCTGGAGCCCGGCTGGCACACGCTGGAAATTGACGCTGTCATTGACGGCGCCATGGTCGTGCGCACGCTGGAGTTCGAGCAGCGCGGCCACGGCGACCTGACGTTCACCGACGACATCGAGCCGCTGTTCGCCGAGCATTGCTCGGGGGCCGTGTGCCACGGCCCGGACGTCAACGATCCGAACCGCCCCGATCTGACCAGCTACGAGGCGTGGCTTGACAAGGAGTCCAGCGTCCTTGCGCGGGTGGTCAGCCAGGGCGACATGCCACCGTTTTCCGTGCGCGCCGAGACGTGGACGCTGGACTCGGTGCTGACAATCTTCGAGTGGTACGAGACCGGAGCCCCACAGCAGGAGCAGTGATGGTGAGCAGAACGATCCGAAGCATGAGCGCCAGTTGTCTGGCAACGTTGTTGAGCTTGAGCCTGGGCGCCTGCTACCGGGGCACGGACGGCGGCGTGGCCTCGGGGTCCAGCTCCGCGGAGGGCGGGCCGGGCGGCGCGGATGGCAGCGACAGCGACAGCGCTGGTGATCCTGGCGCTGACTCTGGACCGCCCGGAAACCAGGGAGAAGGCGACGCCGAGAATCCGCAGGGACGTCAGCTGCGCCGGATGACCGCCACCCAGTTCCACAACTCGCTCGCCAAGGCGACCGGGCAACCGTGGCCGAGCTTCGACGAGTACGCAGCGACCATGGGCAAGGCCGACTTCGCGGAGATCACGGCGGAGGGGCGGGAGCTGTCGGTGACGTTCGACAAGTTCGCGCACGACGCGGCCAACTACACGTGCGACGCGGCCGTTGACGCGGACTTGTCTGAGATGCCCCCGGCCAGCCCTGTCATCTTGCGGCACGCGACGGTGGCCGACCGCGACGCCACGCTGCTGCGCACCAACGTCAACTATCTTGCGCTTCGCTTTCTTGGCCAGGTCATGCGCGACGACGACGCCCGCGTCGACCCCTGGCTCACCGTGCTGACCACCCCGCCGACCGAAGGCGAGTTCACCGACGAGATCATGGCGGAGCGCTGGAAAGCGGTCTGTATCGGCCTCGTGACCCACCCGGACTTCGTCACCTACTGAGGAGCGCGCCATGACGATCGAACTTCCACGTTTTAGCCGCCGCACCCTGCTGGCCTCCATGGGCGCCTCCGCGCTCGTCTTGCCGTTCGCCTCGCCAAGCTTCGCGGGCGGGGGTGACGGCCGCCGCTTCGTCGGTCTGTACTTCAACGGCGGCTGGGATGTTCTGCTCGGCCCTGACCCTCGCGACCCGGCGGGGACGTACGAGGGGATCGACTTGGGCACGAACTTACTTGCGGCTCCGTACCGAGATCCGATTCCGGTCATGATGGGCGGCGAGGAGGTCTTGTGGGGTCCCACGATGGCCGGGCTCGTCCCGCACGCCGACGTTATGACGCTCTTTCGGGGCGTGAACATGAACACCGTCGCGCACCCGGCAGGACGGGCCTACGTCAACACGTTCATCCCTCCGGCCGGCGTCGTCCCCAAGGGCGACTCGCTGGGGACCCGCCTGGCGACAGCAAGCCCCTACGACGACCTCATCCTCCCCAACGTGTCGATCGGGATGCCGACGTTCAACGTGGCTTTTCCCGCCGACGTCACGGGCGTGGGCTTGGCGAACGCACGCGAAATGACCGACCTGCTTGAGCCGCTCTCGCCAACACTGTCGGACGAAACGGAGGCGTTGCTCCGTGCGGCGCAGGATGAGCTTGAGGGTTGCGTGCACGAGTCGTACGGCCGCAAGCCCGTCGAAGACCTCAACATCGCCCGCGGCCGCATGAGGCAGCTGGTCGAAGGCACGTTTGCCAGCGCGTTCGACTTCAATGCCGACGCCGACCTGCAGGCGCGCTACGGGATGGTCAACCCAAGCTCAAGCAGCGAACCTGCCGTGATCGCCGCCACAGTGTCGCGTCTCATGGAGACGGGCCTGTCGCGCACCGTCACCGCCCAGTTGCAACGCAGTCTGGACACCCACGGGCCGGAGTGGGCCGTCAACCAGCCGACACTCATGGAGCAGGGCTTCAATGCCTTGGCCGTGTTGCTCGATGATCTGCGCGCCACAGACCCGAACCTCGATCACACGACGGTCGCGGTCTATTCCGAGTTTGCCCGCACACCCAAGCTCAACGGTCGCAGCGGTCGCGACCACTGGTTTGCCGGGTCCGTCCTTGTTTTTGGCGGCGGCCTGCGTCGCGGAGCCTTCGGCGCGACGGTCGAGCAGACATTGGGGCTTGAGTCCGTCAACGTTGAGACGGGCCTGCCCGACCCGGAAGGCAAGGTCATCCTTCCTGAAGACATCGGGGCCACCCTGGCCGCCGCGGCAGGGCTCAGTGCCGAGCCGTTCCGCACCGATCCCCTGTCCGCCTGGATCGCCTGAAAGGAGCACCGAACGATGACCCGCAAGATCACACTGTGTACCCTTGTCGCGCTGCCCGCCGTCCTCGCGCTTCCTGCTGCGACGAGCGCTGCGACCCCCGAGGTTTGTGCGCCGACCACCGGAATCGATCCTACGCTCCTGCTTCGGCAAGCGTCGCTCGACCTGCGCAACTCGGTGCCGTCGTTTGACGAGTACCAGCAGGTGCTCGACGCCGCCGACCCGCAGGCCGAGGTCGACGCGTTGATTTCAACGTATATGGCGTCCGAGGACTACTACACCCAGGTCCGCGACTATCACGTCGCTTTGGTCTGGGGGACGTTGTCGGACTCGATCCTGGACAACCCCTACGCCTCACGTGGACGGCTGGCGGAGTTGGGCGCCACCGATACGTGGCGGGTCGGCAACTCGCGACTCGACTACCGTGGTCGGGCGGATGTCGAGTGCTTGGACCAGGAGCAGCTCAACTTCGACGCCGAGGGACGACCGGTCCCGATAAGCACCTTCAACGACGCGACCTGTGCTGACGGCGTCTGCCAGCAAGAGGGGTGGGTGATGGTTGCCCCTTACTGGGATCCCACCACGCCTATCAAGGTGTGCGCGTTCGATGCCCAGGAGCAGACGACGGGCGAAGACGGATCGCTTTGCAGCGTCTACCACGGGGGTGATCCGCTGTGCGGCTGCGGCCCCGATCTACAGTGGTGCGGCCCATCCAGCGACGCCAACCCGGGCAACATTGCCCTTCGCGAGTCGCTCGCGCAGGAGCCAGCGCGTATCTTCGAGTCTATCGTTCGCGACGGCGCGTCGTATCTAGACGCGTTCACCACGTCCACGACGTACATGAACGGTCCGGTCGCGCACTTTTACGGATACAACAGTGGGACGGAGGCGATCTCGACGGGTGGTGCGATCTCATACGCGACGGCGATCAGTGACGTTCCGGACCTCTCCTACATGGACACGGACACCTGGGTCGCCGTCGAGCGCGATGGCGTGCACGCCGGAGCCTTCACGACCCTGAGCTACCTCGTTCGCTTCGCCAGCAACCGGGCGCGGGCCAACCGCTTCCACACCGCCTTCTTCTGCGATCCGTTTGTGCCCAAGGAGGACGGCCTC
>Ga0316189_10002595_pt1 | contig 17686 bp, 18 predicted proteins | sample LowCovwburrow_MG_FD_204930 | JGI IMG/M metagenome (GOLD analysis project Ga0316189, IMG submission 204930) | Coastal sediment microbial communities from Maine, United States - Lowes Cove worm burrow | ecosystem: Environmental > Aquatic > Marine > Coastal > Sediment | place: USA: Maine...
AACAAGGTATTCCTTACCTTCCTGACGCATCTTGCCGGCTTCCTTGGCTCCCTGCTCTCCGTTACAGTCGATGAAATCCTGATAGGCGATGGTTTCGGCTTTAATGAACCCACGTTCAAAATCATTGTGGATGACACCGGCAGCCTGGGGGGCTTTGGCCTTCCCATAAACCGTCCAGGCCCGTGTTTCCTTTGGTCCAGTTGTAAAGAAAGTTATGAGATTCAACAGCTTGTATCCTGCCTGAATAACCCGTGCCAGACCGGTTTCTTCCAGGCCTATGGCTTCGAGAAACTCGGTCCGCTCTTCTTCATCCTCAAGCATCGAGACTTCTTCTTCAATTTTGGCAGAAACAACAACACTGACAGCCCCTTGCTGTATGGCCATTTCGTCAACTTTGGCTGAAATTTCATTGCCGGTAGCCGCCGCCTCTTCTTCCACATTGCAGACATATAGAACCGGCTTTGAGGTCAGCAACTGAAGCATTTTGAATGACTTCTCGTCTTCAGCCGCCACAATCAATGTTCGTGTCGGTTTGCCGTCACGCAGCAATTCGAGGCTTTGCTCAACCAGCTTGAGCTGCTGGATTGCCTCCTTGTCATTGCCTCGGGCTTTCTTAATCAACGCTTGTTCGCGCCGCTCTAAGCTCTCCAGGTCCGCCAGCATCAGTTCCGTTTCAACGGTTTCCGCGTCCTGAACCGGATCGATCTTGCCTTCCACGTGGGTGACATTGTCATCTTCGAAACAGCGTAAGACATGAATTATCGCATCGACTTCACGAATATTGGCAAGGAACTGATTACCTAACCCTTCGCCTTTACTGGCACCACGCACCAGGCCGGCGATGTCGACAAACTCCAGCTGGGTCGGGATAGTTTTGGCTGATTTGGTAATCGCACAAATTTTATCGAGGCGCTCATCTGGCACCCCAACCCTGCCTGTGTTCGGTTCGATTGTACAAAACGGAAAATTGGCTGCTTCCGCACTTGCCGTTTGTGTCAGCGCGTTAAACAAGGTCGACTTTCCCACGTTGGGGAGGCCGACGATTCCACAATTAAAACCCATTTTATTTTTCCAGTTTTGGTGTCTTTGTGTCCGGTGCCGATGCGACTTCCGGGCGGGGAGCGTTTGGGCGGGGCGGTTTCAGGTTAAGGGAGACCTTGTTCATATAACCACCGTCATCACCGCGAATTAAATAGTCTACATGATCTGCAAGAGCCGGGATCAGCTTGTCGAGCCATTGTTCATCTGCTTTTGCAAAATCCTTGAGTACGTGGGAGGTCACCTTCCCCTTATCGCCCGGATGTCCAATGCCCAACCTGACACGGGTAAACTCTTTACCAATATGACTGGCAATGGAACGTAGACCATTATGGCCCGCATGACCGCCACCGCGTTTGACCCTCACCTTTCCGGCCTCAAGGTCCAGTTCATCATGAAAGACAATCACGTCTTCAGGGATGATTTTATAAAAGCTCATGGCGCCTAGCACAGACCGGCCCGAGTCATTCATAAAGGTCATCGGCTTTAACACCAGAATCTTGTCCGTGCCAACCCGACCGTCTGAAATCTCACCGTTAAATTTACTTTTGAAGGGAGAAAAGGAATGGCGGCGGACAATTTCGTCCACCGCCATAAACCCGATGTTGTGTCTATTCCTGGCGTAACCGGAACCGGGATTGCCAAGTCCAACCAACATTATCACAAGCTTGTCTCCTGAATGAGATCAGGACCGAGAGGATTATTCCTCTTCAGTCTCTTCAGCATCATCAGTTGTTGGGACTTCACCCTCTGCACCTTCTTCACCTTCTTCTTCGTCTTCAGCTTCGACGTAGATAGTAGGCGCAGCAATCGTTGCCACGGTGAAGTCACGATCTGTAATGGTAAACTGTGCATCATCCGGAGTCTCAAAGGCACTGATGTTGACACTGTCGCCAATTTCAAACTCGGTAAGGTCGACAGAGATCGAATCAGGGATATTTTCCGGGTTACAAACCATCTCAACGGTATGGCGCACAATATTAAGAACACCACCCACTCTCAGGCCAGCACACTCTTCTTCATTGAGGAACTCAACCGGTATGTCGATTGTCAATCTTGTTGACTTGCTAAAGCGCATGAAATCAACATGGACCGGTGCATCTGTTACAGGGTGAAATTGAACGTCACGAGGTAACACTCTGAGAGTATCTTTACCAAGGTTCAACTCGCATATGCTTGAAAAGAAAGCACCGGAGCGAAGTTGTTTAAACAATTCAACAGGTTCAACCGTAATCAGAACGGAGTCTTGCTTGTTGCCGTAAATAACGGCGGGAACTCTACCGGCGCGACGTGCTGCACGGGCTGCCCCCTTACCTGCCCGATCACGCGTCTCTGCCGCGAGTTTGTTAATTGTGGCCATTGTGTATCTCCTATAAAAGCCAGTATGAACCGACCTCCAGGGGTGCCGGTTCTAAAATGCCTAACGAAGGCGGCGCATATGTACTCCTCCCTGTCGGAAGGGTCAAATCATAAGATTGGGTTTGTTTAGCTAAACAACGAAGAAACGGAGCGCTCATCACTGATCCGTTTCATGGCTTCGGCAATCAACGGGGCAATCGTCAGTGGCTCAATATTATGAGCCAATCTGACTGCTTCGGTTCCCATGATGCTATCGGTAATCACCAGCCGATCCATTGGGGATGCTGATATACGGGCGACAGCGCCGCCGGAAAGCACACCGTGGGTCAGATAGGAAGAGATCGAATTCGCTCCTTGTTTTTTAAGGGCCACCGCCGCATTACAAAGAGTTCCACCAGAATCAACAATGTCATCAACCATAATACAAGAGCGATTGTTTACATCACCGATAATGTTCATGACCTCCGATACCCCCGCTTTCTCCCGGCGTTTATCAATAATCGCCAGATCAGCGTTTAATCGTTTGGCCAGACCACGAGCCCGAACAACGCCACCGACATCCGGAGAGACGATCACCAGTTCCTCACCCGCATACTTTTCTTCGATATCTTTTTGCATGACCGGGGCTGCGAACAGGTTATCGACGGGAATATCAAAGAAACCCTGAATTTGCCCGGCATGCAGATCAAGGGTCAACACCCGGTCCGCGCCAGCTTCCGTAATCAGGTTGGCCACCAGCTTAGCGGATATCGGGGTTCTGGGGCCTGATTTGCGATCTTGTCTAGCATATCCAAAGTAAGGAATAACCGCTGTCACTCGTCTGGCGGACCCACGGCGCAGCGCATCAAGGCTGACCAGAAGCTCCATCAAATTATCGTTGGCCGGGTAGGAAGTAGACTGAATCACAAAAACGTCCTCACCGCGGACGTTTTCTTCAATCTCTACAAAGATTTCCATATCTGAAAATCGCCGGATACTAGCATTGGTAAGAGGCAGATTAAGATATGCGGAGATGGCTTCAGCCAAGGGACGGTTACTATTGCAAGCAAGAATTTTCATTGATTGAAATCACTATCTGTCTGGGTCAAAATAATTGGCGGCTAATTAAAGGGTCGAATGAACGCCGTGTCCTGAATACGAGCCAGCGAAATTTAACAGCGAGTCCCCAAACTGTAAATGTGAATCCCTCTACTGTGACCTAATCTGACCCATTCTGGACAAAAAAGTGCCTTTAGATGCTCAGGATGGAGGAGGCGGAGCCTTTCCCGGGACGTGTGGTAACTCTGGTTGGGGTGGTAACAGCGAATCGCTTTCCTCAAGAGGTGAGCTTGGTATCCCGCCATCGAACAATCCCTGAATACCATCTGCCGCTGAATTGGCTACGATTTCGGCGATCACACCCCATTGATATTCCAGGCTTCCCGCGGTGACCTGATTTTCCTGTATGGCCCGGCCGACCTCCTCTCCTTTGGCTGTAAAAACAGTCCAGACAATTTTTGCCGCCTGTCGCCCCCGGACCACCTTGCCAACTGTCACCTTTGATTCAACAAAATATGCGGCTTGGCGAACATCTTCGGTTACGGTGATGTCGCGTTTTCTCAGGGCTTTACGTATCTCAGCATACAAAGCTCTGTTACCATCTCCCGGCGCCCCGTAAATAGAGCGAATCATAAACGAGGGCTTGCCCCAGATGATTTCAGATGGGTTGGTTTTTTGTAGTTTCACCGGCGCATTTCGGGAAGCGGCGGCAACCTTGCTCATATTCGGCACGATCGCAAGGGGACGGCCAGACGATTCCGTTTTGGTCGGTTGGGGCGTGCGGATGGTCTTTATCGGCTTGGGCCGATTGGTTTTCAGAATATCCATCAGCGCCTTCATCCGCTCTGGCGACATCTCCTTTTGGGCCTTGGGGTTTTCTCTGATATTGATCACCACTTCACGTTTTGCAGGATGAATGTGCTTCTCCACCATATCGACGATCTTCGGTGTGACTTCCTTGATGATCAGGTTAATCGCCTCCAGTGATCCCTTTTCCCAATCTTCCAGTTCGCTGACAATGATCTGGTCGACTTCCGAGACCCGATCCCCTTCCGAGGCCAAGAGTTGCCAGACAGCCCGCAACCAGATGGTTGATCGATCACGTTTTATCTCAACAATCTGGCCTGTAACTGTCGGCCCGAATTTATTTATGTGTGACGATATAACGGCGGGCTTGCTCGCGTCACGCAAGGCGGCGGCGATTGCATCAGCGACGACCAGCCTTGCCCCCTCGCCGAGGCCGGATACCGGGGCAACAAACAACAGATTAGCTGTACTGATCTCGGCCTTGGTCTCTTCAACTGGGTCGGAGCTCCCCGGCAACATGTATGACAGGTCAGGTAGATCAGGCAGGCTGATACAGGAGGTCAAGGCAAACAGGCATAAACAGGACACCCCCTGACCGATCAATCGGGCCGGGTTAAGAATAACTGCATTGTTGATAAATCTGTTCACACACATTCCCACAGGTTTATAACATCTCCAGGTCGGGTTATTCGAGCTCAAGGGAGGGTAAAGGAAGGACAAGACCGGTTGAACCAGAGCCTTCACCAACGACAATACCCTCTTTATTGAACCCCACGCTGGTATTGTCCTGCCTACTTGAGTCTATCACGTCAAGAATACCCTGACGGGCTGCTGAAGCGATAACAGTTGCCATCTGTCGCCAAGGTCCGTTTAGCATCTCGTTGGGCATATTGTTTTTCTGGGTTGCCCTGCCAAATTCACTTCCGTCCGGACGTAACAAGGTCCAGATAATTTCAATCTGTTTCACATCCTCAGAAACGGGCGTCAAGCGAACCTTACCTTGAAGGGAATGGGTCGATTGCGCCTTGTCCTTGACCAATCCTACTCCGCTACCGCGTAAGGCGCCATTGATTGAAGTGGTCAGTCTCAGGTTTCCATCAGATGGCGCCCCCGTTACCGGGGCGATCCAAACAGCTGTTCTCTGGATTACTTCTTGTTCAGTGTCTTCCCCCAACCGTTGTTTAACCTTATCCAGTGATTTGATATCGATCACTTGAGGGACGGTATTCACCGGCAATGCAGCTTGTTGGCTCCCCCCTGCCTCTATCGGCTGTTTGAACCTCATCCGGGAAGCGCCGTTGATCATCTCAACCACCATCGCCGCAGTGATCAGACCAGTCTCACGAACAATTTTTGGCGATCCATAATCCCACTCCCATTCACTTCCCTTGATGCCCTGAATATACTCATTCACTAGGGCACCATTTTGTTGAAGCAGTTGCCAATGGATTTTAACCACGTAGGGGCTGTCCGGTTCATTCAGGGTTCTTACCGAGTTTCCTTTGAGAATATAGCGACTGGTCCCAGTCCTGCCGACAATGGCCGGAACACCCAGCTTGCCGAGCTCACTGGCAACAGAGCCGCTGAGCAGATTCGCCATGGGCAGTGAGGGGCCTTCAATAATCTCAATTTCCACGCCGTCTGAGGCTCCATCCAGAACCAGGAGGTTAGGCGGCATGGCTTTCGTCGACTGGAAGGGGCGAGGCAGTGCCGTACAGGCAGACACGGCGAACAACACCAAAACCACCAGACATAGTCGAGCACCTAAATTTGAAACGCCATTCAGCATTATCTTACTTTATAATCAATTCCAGCGGTGAACGTGACAAGCGTTCATTGCCATCCTGCGTAACGAGGACGGTTTCTCCAAGGGTCATTGCCAACTCAGTCTCTGAATCCATCAAAATCATATGGCAAAAGACCACCATTCCAGGTTCAAATTCTACCGGGTTCGCATGATATAACATCGGCCAGTCCATCCAGTTTGGGGCAAACGTCGTGCCTAGACTGTACCCACAGGCATTCAAGCGATGTTTCTGCAAACCTGCTCTATCAAATACTGTAGAGTGTGCATCAAAGGCCTGACCAAAGCTGTTACCGGGACGCACTGTGTTTTCAACTTCCTGCAGGGCCTCTAATGCCACATCAAACATTTTTTGTTGTGCAGACTGACATTCTCCGATGATTAGTGTGCGCATCATTGCGGCATGATAATGGCGATAGGTACCGGCCCATTCCAAGGTCAGCTGATCATTTTCCTCAAGCGTTCGACGCCCGCTGTAATAACGACACAACAGCGCATCCCTGCCGGATCCGATGATAAACTCGTTGCCCGGATAATCCCCTCCGCCCTTAAATACAGCGCCTTGCATGGCCGCCAGTATATCACCCTCAGTGGTCCCATTTTCTGCCAGCAACAGGGTCTGATCCCAGGCATCATCGGCCAGTTCAGCGGCCCGTTTGACGTACGAGATTTCGGTCGGGCTTTTGACAACCCGCAATTTGCTAATCAAATCAGAACTATCAAGCAGTGTGCAAAACCCCTCAAGGGCAGCACTCAGGCGCATGCCATTTCGCGCCGTCAGCCCATAGGCTTCCCACTCGACCCCCAGCCGTTTGCCCTGCAAACCGTGCTCAGACAGAATATTCTTCAGATCTCCGGCAGGGCTAGCGTCAGGATGGTCCATCCAGATGCGGATATCCTCAATGATTGATGTATGTTGCGCCTGACGTAAATCAGCAGAACGGGTCAGCAAGGTCAGGGTGCCATCAATCCCGAGATACAAACACTGAAAAAAGACATAGCCAAATGTATCGTATCCGGTCAGGTAAAACATGCTTTCCTGACGAAAGATCAACAGGCCATCAAGACCTTCTTGGGCCATCGCCGTGCACGTTTTTTCTCTTCGTGCCAGCAACTCCTGCTCAGAAAAATGGAGAGCCATAACTAATTTCCTTTTGGTTGGTCTGCAAGGGCAATAGCCGAAATCATCCGTCCATAATCTGTTTCTTTTCTATGGGTGGTTCGCCGGTAACTGAAAAACCGGTCTTCATCGGAGCAGGTATCATGACCTGATGAGACAACCTCAGACAAATCCAGTTCAGCCAATTGCGCCGCAATGAACCCCGGCAAATCAAACATATGATGGCCTTGGTTCTCGGAGGGAACAAAAAATTTAGCATACCGAGGGTCTCGGTTGGTAAATGCTTCCTGAAATTCAGGTCCGACTTCGTAAGATTCCTGATGTATACAGGGTCCAATCGCCGCGACGATATTGTCAGGCGAGGCCCCCAGTTTTACCATTGAACTGACGGTCGCCTCCAGAACACCATCAAGTGCCCCGCGCCACCCGGAATGAGCCGCCCCGATCACCCCGGCCTTGTCATCGGCGAATAACACCGGAGTACAATCAGCCGAGAGAACACCCAGCACAACACCAGACTGGCGGGTGACCATCCCATCTGCCTGTGGAGGACCATCTGAAGACCAAGGGCCGTCAACTTCAATCACATCTGGAGAGTGTACTTGGTAGAGGGTTACCAACTCTGAATTTGGTATCCCAAGCTGTTGGAGAACACGCTTTCGGTTTTCAGCAACATGTTCGGGTCGGTCACGGGAACCGGGACCACAGTTCAGGGATTTATAAATGCCTTCACTCACTCCATTCTCGCGGGTGAAGAATCCATGTTTGATACCGGGCAAACCGGACAGTGCGGAGATCGTAATCATAACGTCATTATGGGCAGATCTCGTCCATCAGGCAATCAACGAAATCATCTTGGTGAGGATTTATCAATTACATAAAGGCTACGCTTCGCGCCCGCCTAAATCAAAAAAAGGGGCACAAGTGCCCCCAGACTGCTGACAAAGGTATCCTTGCAATTGCCCAGTCATCGCTTGTTTTAATTTGTCAGGTAACCGTTGTGAGCCCTTTTTGATCAATGCTGCGGGGATTTCAAACGACCGTAAAAGGGGAGATGAGCCAGCGCGCCTATGGCAGGTCATAAAGCCCAAGAGCATTTCCGTCAGGATCGGTAAACTCTGAATACGTCACGACATTTGCTATTTGGATTGCTTCGCCGGTATCAATACCAGCGTCGGCCCACTTGGACTGAGAGGCGGCGATATCGTCAACAAGAAATCTCACGACAGCACCGGAAGGCTGGTGATCTTCGATTTCGAAAATCTGATACCAGACACCGGGTGCAACTTTGAACTTAACGACACCGGGAAAGGGCCTCAACAACTCGACCTCCGTGCCGAACATGCCCAGATATCACGCCTCCACATCGACAATGGATGAAACCGGACCCTCAACAATAGCTTATTGGAAGGGTTTGGCTGAGGCGAAACCGGCTGTAAGCAACAAAGCCGCAGAAATTGTGTGAAGCCCGCGCATTATTCGCCCCCTCCGGTCAAGTCTTCGGCAAGCATCATCGCGTTGCCATCAGGGTCATAGAAAGTTGCTGTCTTTACCATGCCCTCGACGACATCCGTTTCGCCGTCGAACTTGACTTCAACCTGTTCCAGTTTTTGCCTCGCCGTATCTAGATCAGCGATACCGAAGACGGGCACACAGTTTCCGGGCGCAGGTTTGGTATGCTCACCCAAACCGATTGTCACGCCGGTTATATTGGTCTGAATCTCGGACCACCCCGCCTCATCTGCGTGGTAGATAGTGTCAAATCCAAGGATGCTTTTGTACCACTCGGCACTTGCATGGCGGTCTGTGACTGAAAGCGAGATCGTGATGGTTTCTTGCAACGAAATTGGCGACATGGTCTTCCCTTTTGCATCAAAATATACTAACTATACTTTATGGACATTGGAACGTTTGTCAACACCACGTCAAGGGCTTGGGCCATACCGATTTTGGCGAACCTGCACGCAGGCATTGCAGGGCGTCAGGCACCGCTGTTGGCTGCCACCGGAGCAAGCAGGACCGCATTCGCGCAAAGCGTGGAACACCTGATCTCAATGGAACTGTTGGAACGAAACCCCGGTTATGGCCATCCGCTTCGTCCAGAGTTTCGCCTAACACAGCTTGGCGTTTCCGCTGCCGCCATTGCCAACAATATTCAAAGTGTCACAGCTGAAGAAGATCAGGATTTGCTTCGTCGCTCATGGACACTGCCAGTGCTGACAGCACTCCACAGACCGAGCCATTTCAATGATATCAAACGAAACCTGCGTACGATTACGGATCGCGCCCTGTCGCAGTCGTTGAAGACGATGGAAGTTAGAAGCTGGGTGCTGCGAAGCGTTGACAAGGCTGCTCGCCCACCCAGATCTATATACTGTGCTGTCAACACTGGCGGATTGATAAGCAGTGTCGCCGCGTCTGAAGTTAGCTTTTTCTAGCGTAACCAGCCGTTGTTGGTTGAGAAACAGTGAGAGGTAGGAAAGTCCAGCGTCACCGCCATTTGTCTTTCCCCTGTTTTGCTTGATCGCAATTACTCCACATGATTCAACCTTATTATGTTGAAGAAACCCACATCCCACCAAACCGACCTTGAGATGGTCACGCTTGAGAGTCTGGTTCCCGCCGATCACCTACTACGCAAGGTCGAGGCTGCGATTGATTTTGGCTTCATTCGCGATCTGACTGAGGGGCTGTATTGTCCTGACAATGGCCGTCCGCCGATTGCGCCTGAGGTTTTGTTCAAAGCCCTGTTCGTCGGCTACCTGTTCGGCATTCGCTCGGAACGCCAGTTGATGCGCGAGATCGAGGTGAATGTTGCCTACCGCTGGTTCCTTGGATTGCGTCTGACCGACAAGGTCATTGACGCCAGCACCTTCAGCCAGAACAGGCGGCGGCGCTTTGATGGTACGGATATTGCCCAGAACATATTTGACCACATTGTGGAACACGCTATTGCCAAAGGGCTTGTTGATGGCACGGAGCTCTACACTGACAGACCCATTTGAAAGCCTCGGCCAACAAGGGGCGGTTCGATATTGAATTGGTTGCCGAGAGCCGCGCTGACTATTGGGATGCACTGGATGACGCTGTGAACGCGGACCGTGCGTCTCATGGAAAGAAGTCACTGAAATCCAAACCGCGCTAGCCAGACGTCAAGGAAACTAAAATCAGCCGTACCGATCCTGACGCGGGCTACATGGTACACGACAGCAAGCCAAAGGGGTTTTTCTACCTCAATCACCGCCCCGTAGACAGCAAGTACACCATCATAACAGACACCCATGTCACGGCAGGCAATGTGCATGACAGTATTCCTTATCTGGGCAGGCTTGATCGTCAGACAAAACGGTTCGATCTGCATGTCAAAGCCGTGGGGCTTGATGCAGGTTATGCCAGCGCACCCATCGCGCAAGGGTTGGAAAACCGCGACATCCTGGGGGTGACAGGTTATCTGCGCCTCACAGGTCGCAAGGGAATGATGCGCAACCGGGCGTTCACATACGATCCAGACGAGAATGTCTACCGCTGCTCGGAAAGGCAAGCTCTGCCCTATGCCACCACGGATCGCGAGGGCTATCGTCACTACAAAAGCGATCCGTCCAAATGTAAGGTCTGCCCGTTACTTGCATCCTGCGCGACCAATCCGAAGGCGCAAAAGACCCTCAGCCGCCACGTCTGGGCTGACGCCCGTGAGCGCACCGACGCGCACCGCCTGACAGACTGGGGCAAACGCCTTTAAGCACGACTCCAGGAAACGGTGGAGCGCTCATTCGCAGATGCCAAACAGCTCTTTGGCCGCCGATTCGCCCGCTATCGAGGACTTACGGGCGTCAAATGGCAATGCCTGCTCGCCGCAACTGCTCAGAACATCAAGAAAATCGCAACCGTCATTGATAAAAGAACCAATATCAGCCCTGCATGACAGGCAAGGCGACGCTCGCCATCAAAACCCACCATCAAATCAATGACCTATAGCAAAACCCCGCCAAATATGACGGGGTTTGTCAGTGTTCTGAGGGGGCACAAGTGCCCCCTCTTCCGATTTTCAAATATAATCGATTATTTAAAAGAGACCCTATATTTGCCAAAACCATCTTTCCCTTCACCCACATAACTAATGGAACTCTCTGAATCGAGAGCTTCTTTAGCTGATGGTGAAGTTTCAAAGGTCACGTTCAGGTTCCCCTTGATCGATGCGAAACGCCAGTTGTTATCTGCGCTTGGGTCAATCTTCTTCTGATCGAAGATGTAGTTCGCTAAAACAGTGCGATTTTCATCCGGAGCCTTGATGATCGTCGTGGAGCCATCAAGTGCGGGAAAACTCCCCCCGCCACCAGCCCGGTAGTTGTTGGTCACAACAATAAACTTCGCCGACATATCAAGAGGTTTTCCTTGAAATTTCATATCAATGATACGGTGGCTCTCGGAGTTTACGATGGCTCCCTTTTTGTTGTAACGCGCCGGCTTGGTCAGATCTACAGCATATTCAATCCCGTCAATGACATCGAAGTTATAAGATGGAAAATCAGGATTTAGCAGGGCTTGTTCTTCAGATTTTGAACTATCAACCTGATTGAACGCTCCAGCCGACATTTCCAACCATTCACGAACTTGGGCCCCGTTCAAAAGCACAGATCGTAAGGTATTTGGATAGATATACAGGTCGGCAACATTTTTCAGAGCGATTTCACCTGCTGGAATATTGGTATAGTAGTCAGCACCACCCCGGCCACCGGCTTTAAAGGGAGCCCCGGCAGACAACACAGGAATGCCATCATACTCTGTTCCCCTGATCAGTTTTTCCACATACCATTTTTGAGAATTGGTCACGATTTGAATGGACGGGTCGTCCTGTACCAATGCAAAAAATGAATTGATTCCAGCACTTGTCTGACCGACGGATTTGCGCATGAACTGAATGGTTTCCTGATGCTCAGCCTTTACCGAGTCGACGATGCTCTGGTCTGGTTCAACAAGTGCAATTTTTTTGCGACCATCGCGCTTATAAATGCCTCTGACAGACCCGATTCCATCAACAACTTTCCAGTTGCCATTTGCATCGACATCAAGTTTCAAGTCGACAAGTCCGAGGTGGCTGCCCCAGAAACCTGGCATCGTTGACGCAACACCATTGATTGTTCCTTTGGCAATATTCACGCCATCAATTTTGTCATAGGATTTTGATGGGAATACCTTATGGGCATGCCCAAACAGAATGGCATCAATTCCAGGGACTTTTGACAGATAATAGGTTGCATTTTCGTCACGACCAGTCTTGGTCGCAACGCTAAATCCGGAATGAGGCACAGCAATCACGACGTTGGCTCCCTTGGCCCTCATTTCCGGGACGAAGCGTTTCGCCGTTTCAACAATGTCATGCGTTACAATTTTACCCGTAAGATTGGCTTCATCCCACTGAACAATCTGTGGCGGCACGAACCCAATGACTCCTATTTTGATTGCATGTTTCTTACCGGTTGCATCGCTGATCTTTCGCTCAAGAATAACATAGGGTGTATATGCATTCTGGTCGTTAGCATCATTTGAATCACCATCTGCGATAAAGGTGTTTGCAGAAACATATGGAAAATTAGCGTCGTTCAGTGTTTCAGCCAAAAAATCCAGACCATAGTTAAATTCGTGATTACCGAGATTCCCAACGTCATAATCTAACAAATTCATGGCTTTATAGACCGGATGGGTTTCTCCCTTTACCAGCCCTCGTTCCTTCGCCATATAGTCGCCAAGCGGGTTGCCCTGTATCAGGTCTCCATTGTCGATAAGAATTGAATTGTTAACTTCTTTTCGGGCTTCTTTGATCAACGTCGCCGTTCTTGCCAGTCCAACAGCAACTGAAGGCTTGTCAGAATAATAGTCATAGTCAACAACATGAACATGAATATCAGTTGTTTGCATAATCCGAAGCTGAACCTCCGTTGCGGACGCTGTCGCGGTACTCAGAGCAATTATACCCGCCGCTGCGCACAAGAATATCTTCATTTTGGGCCTCCCAAATAAAATTATTAGTTATTGATTATTAGATTACCATATCGGGAATTTCTTGGTTCTGTAAAGTGATTCCAGATCGACTATCAATGTTTATTTCTGGATTGCGCCGTCCACAGCCCGATGAACTATTCCATGCCCGGCGGGGTTGGCATACCTGTTTGTGTCAGGGCCAGCACCTTGAACAGGTGCCCCATACCGTTTTCTGCGGTTGAGGTCAGTCTTTCGAGGGACAAGGTGATATCCTCTGACTGCTCCGGCGTCGCTTTTTCCTGCAAAGAATTGGCCCGGGCCTCGATGCCCAGGTCTTCCAGAAAAGCCGCCTGAGTGATCGGCCCGTGGGCATCAATCCCCGCGTCACGTGCAATGTCAGCAAGAACGGCAAAGTCAACGTGGGCGGTCAAATCCGCCTCCCCCGGCGTTTCCAGAACCGGAAAATACTGGTGCCCTTTAACGGCTTGTAATGTGTCACCGATACCGCTCTGCCGGTGACCATAGTCGATAATCAGGGCCGCGCCGCCGGCTTCGCGGATTCGGCTGGCCAGTGTTATGGTGACAGCAACACTTACTGGCGAAACCTCCACAACTGAGCCCGGAGGGGCTGAATGGAATTCCTCCGGAACCAAAGGCAGAGTGCCTCGAGGCGCAGATAGCTGAAAACAAAGTTGCTTATCTTCACTCAAAGCAACGTGTCTTTCATGCCAGCCGACCTCACTGCGCTCAAATTGGCGAATCGGCAGGGCATCAAAGAATTCATTAGCGATTGCGATAATCGGCCCATCGGGAAGGCGGGAAATATCTGCCAGCCAACGGGGGGAATAGGCCCTCAAAAGCTCTTTCTGTTTCTTGCGCAACGTCGGACTTGTCTCAACAAGGGAGACTTTTGCGGCATCGACAAACCCCGGCACGGCCCGACCTGCCCGCAGCATATCGGCCATCAAGGTGCCGCGACCAGGTCCAAGTTCAACTAGGTTGAACGACTCTGGTGCCCCGATTGAATGCCACTGGACGACACACCACAATCCCAGTAACTCACCAAACATCTGTGAAATTTCCGGAGCCGTGGTGAAATCCCCGTCAACACCAAGCGGGTCTTTTTTCATATAATAGCCAAACCGAGGATTAGAGAGCGCCTCTTCCATAAACTGAGCAACGGTCAGCGAACCTTCGTTATTAATTCTACTAATCAGGATATCTATCAGGGCAGTCATATATTTTTAATCGTTACTTTACTGGTGTGGGTGTGGATCGATATATCAGGAACAAACCAATGGCGACCATCGGCAGAGACAGCCACTGTCCCATGGTGGTTCCAAAGCTGAGGAACCCGAGGTGAACGTCGGGTTGGCGGAAAAATTCTGCGGCAATTCTCGCCACCCCATAGCCTGCGAAGAAAGCCCCGGTCAGGAACCCACTGCGCTCCCGGATCAGCGGAGAGCGACTCAAGATAAAAAGCACGACAAATAATAACAGCCCTTCAAGGACTGCCTCATAAAGCTGACTGGGGTGGCGGGGCACCGGGCCCCCGGTCGGAAAAATTACCCCCCACGATACATCGGTTGGACGTCCGATCAATTCGGCATTGATAAAATTGGCGATCCGGCCAAAGAACAATCCGATGGGCGAGGCGCAGGCAATCACATCAGCCAGATGCAGCACACTTAATTGGCGTTTGCGAGAGAACAGGTAGGCCGCCGTGATGACCCCAATAAAGCCGCCGTGGAAAGACATTCCCCCTTGCCATACGGCAAGAATTTCAGAAGGATTGGACAAATAATAATCCGGTTTATAGAACAGTACATAACCAAGCCGCCCCCCGACAATCACCCCGATGGTCGCCCAGAATATAAAGTCATCGATATCGAGCGGCTTGATTTGATAGGGTGTCGGCTTGATCAGAACCTTCATATAGTTCCAGGCAAAGATAAGCCCCAGCATATAAGCCAGCGCATACCAGCGCAGGACGATGGGGCCAATCGAGAAAATAACAGGGTCAATATCAGGGAAATTCATACCGGGATTATTCCACGGGACTAACGATACCGGTCATCGGCATCAAGGAAACTCTGGACATACTCTTTCACGCCATCTTCCAAAGACGTTGAACCACCGTTGTATCCGGCCTGATGCAGCTTATCCATACTGGCTTCGGTAAAGTACTGATACTTGTCACGAATATCTTCCGGAGTATCGACAAACTGAATATCGGGGTTCTTATCAAGTGCTGTATAAACGGCTTTGGCCAAATCGGCGAAACTGCGCGCCTTGCCGGTACCACAATTGAAGATGCCGTTTACATCCTGATTATCCAGCAACCACAATATGATTGAGACACAATCACCAACCCAAACAAAATCCCTCAACTGTCCGCCATCTTCATAATCTGGATGATGGGAGCGGAACAGCACGGCAGGCTCATCGTCAGAGATTGTTTTGTAGACTTGCGAGACCACACTGCTCATCCGCCCTTTATGGTATTCGTTGGGGCCATAAACATTAAAGAACTTCAGGCCAGCCCATTGAGGTGGGCGAGGTTCATCACCCTCAATAATCCGGGCGACGCGCCGATCAAACAGCTGCTTGCTCCAGCCGTAGGGGTTGAGCGGGCGCAGTTTGGCTAAGGCTTCACAGCTGACATCATCAACGAATCCATGCTCGCCATCACCGTAAGTCGCCGCCGACGACGCATAAATATAGCGAACCCGGTGTGAGCTGCACCAGTGCCACAGGTCCATCGATAACCTGAAGTTGCTGTCCATGATCAAATCGACATCGGTTTCGGTCGTCGCCGAGATGGCTCCCATATGAATGATGGCGGTGATCGTATTGTAATTGGCCTCCAGAAAAGCATTGAGATTTGCCGGATCGACAACATCCATCAACTCACGCTTGGCAAGGTTCCGCCACTTGTCTGCGTCCCTCAATCGGTCAACCACAACCACCGGCCCCAGGCCCGCCTGTTCCAACGCCCAGACTATATTGGAGCCAATAAATCCGCCCCCCCCCGTCACAACATACATATTCGTCTCACCGTGCAAATTAGAGTCCGAAAGTTATAGAACCTGCACTCGCAACCTGCAAGACAGAGAAGTGTAACTTAAACCAGTTAGGGTCAGGTCCCTAAGCGTCTCGCAAATGATCAGAGACCGGGATTGCAAGTCGCGCGGCAACGTTTCATAATGGTTTACTCTATCAATCCATCTGAGGAATAAATCGGTGCAAACAACCAATCGAATTTTTGATGATCTTGCCAAAGTTGCCAACGGTGCTGTGACGACACTCGCCGGGATGAAGGCAGAAGTTGAAACGATGATCCGTCAACAAGTCGAAAAGCTGTTTTTGGATGCCGATCTGGTTCCGAGGGATGAGTTTGATGCGGTGCGCGAAATGGCGGCCAATGCGAGGGCCGAGCAGGAAAAACTATCCTTGCGGGTTGCCGCACTGGAAGCCAAGCTCGATGCGGTAGCGCCCAAACCTGCTCCAAAAGCAAAACGAGCCCCGGTAAAGCCGAAGCCTGCAAAAAAATAATTTCTTTCGTTTTTCTCTCCCCTTCAACGGCCCGTCCTGTTTATCCACAGAAAATGAGTCTTTCTGCGGATTCCCGACTTGAACCGCCTCAAGGCTTGTTGCAATCTACAGCTAGTCGACAAAATTGTGTTACACACAATATCTTGGACTAGACGCTATATATTGTGCTAGCGTGAATTCAGGTCATTGGTTTGCAGTACTGCGGACAGGAGAGGAAGGTCATCACAATGCTGGAATTCCCCGAAACTACCCAAGCTGGACACCCCCTCGACATTATTGAAGAGGTTGTCGAATGCAATGACTGGATGTTTGATCGACGCAATGATCAGGAAATAGCCATCCAGGCCCCCGGAAGCTGGTGCGATTACAGCCTCTTTTTTAACTGGAACGAAGACATAGGTGCCGTCCATTTCACCTGTGCCTTCGATATGCGGGTTCCGCCAGAGCAGCGCCAGTCCGTTTATGAATTGCTGGCACTGGTCAATGAGAAGATGTGGCTTGGCCATTTCGGACTGTGGGAAGATGAAGGTCTGCCAATGTTCCGACACTCTTTACCTCTGCGCGGCGCAACAGGCATGACACTCGGCCAGATCGAGGACATGCTGGATACGGCCCTGATCGAATGCGAACGCTTTTACCCGGCATTTCAATATGTCATCTGGGGCGGCAAAACCGCAGAGGAAGCTGTCGCCGCCGCGATGATTGATACCGTCGGCGAAGCTTAGGAAACACTCTATGAAAGACCAAACCCTGCTTCTTGCCGGTTGTGGCAAAATGGGAGGCGCCATGCTGGTCGGTTGGATCGAGCGCGGCGTGAATCCGGCTCACGTCTATATTGTCGAGCCGAATGCCGAGACCGCGTCTTTCCTGAGAGACCAACACGGCGTTCAAACGGCCGCGGCCTTTGGGGAACTGCCGACTGACCTGCAGCCGAATGTTGTCATTTTTGCCGTCAAACCGCAGATGATGGACACGGTGGCACCGGA
>Ga0316189_10002596_pt1 | contig 17684 bp, 15 predicted proteins | sample LowCovwburrow_MG_FD_204930 | JGI IMG/M metagenome (GOLD analysis project Ga0316189, IMG submission 204930) | Coastal sediment microbial communities from Maine, United States - Lowes Cove worm burrow | ecosystem: Environmental > Aquatic > Marine > Coastal > Sediment | place: USA: Maine...
CGCGATAGCGAGCAACCTGGGGCAGGACCTGGACAACATGATGTTGCTGGACATCATCCGTGACGCCCGCATCGATCTGGACCTGGAACCTTGGAACGATCCGGCGGAGTCGCTGTTCGACTGGATCGAGGACCGGACCCAGCGCAAGGAAAAGACGGAGGCCGAAAACGAGGAGGTTAAGCGGCTTTCCAGCAGGCTGGAGGCAGCACGTGCCGCCCTCACCGAAAAGAAACAGGCATTGCATGAGATGGAACAAACGGTCAAAGAACTTGGAAGGAAGTCGGAGACAGTCCGTGAACCGACCCTGAAAGACGACGCCAGGAGGCATGACCTGGACACCGCTGCTCATCAGGACAGGGAGGAGACATTGCAACGGCTACGTATCCAGGTGACAAGCCTGAAAGCGGAAATCGGCGAGCAACAGCAACAGCGCGGTCAATTACGAAAAATGCTGGAGGAGGAGCACAAGAAGCGCTTGGCGCTATCGACACAGAGTGCGCCGGTGGAACAAGCCGATCCCGACGAAGAGGCTGTCATCGTAGCGCCCTCGGGCAAACCCACTCTGCCGGAATATACGGACGCTTTCCGGAAGACCTGCGAGTCCCTCCCGCCAGCCCTCGCCGCCAAAGCGATCCTGGCGGTCGGACGTTTCGCTGCGCACGAAAATGCGATCTGGCGGCAAACCAAACCGATCAAACGCCTTCCGGAACACTATCGCATCCGCATCAGCCTCGATTACCGCATGATCGTGCACTGGCAGCCGGGCAAGTCACTACGCATCCTCGACGTCATCCCGCGCCAGGACCTGGAGTCCTGGATCAAACGACATGGCTGAGAGACAGCGAGTGCGCCGTGCTTTTGCCCTTTCGTGGTGGCCTGTCGCTGAAGCATCGGCGGGAGCGTAGCACTACCGTTTCCTGTCATTTGACTGAAATGCCAGGTAATGATCCGCTGAATGCCCGAGAAGAGGCCGATACTTTCTCTTAGATCATTATCACCAGTGAATCAGCGTGAAGGTCTCAGTTCGGGGCAGAGTTGCCGTTCCCCTGACACGGAAAATCCCGCTGATGCGGGGTTCCTGTTAGACGGCTTTCGGCCACAATGCGACATTCACCGGATTGCTGTGGAGGTCTCAGTTGCAGCATAACGCGACATTCAAACACTATAGAAAACGGCCCCGAAGGAGAAGTAATCATATCTGAAGCAATTAAGCCGCTATCTTGCGTCTGGATAGCCCGAATAGTCCCAACAACCCGGAACCAAACAGCCACACGGCTGCGGGCAAGGGTACGGCCGACACCACACTTAGGCGTATCACGTCAGTGCTGCCTATTTCATCCGTCAGGTAACTAATATCTAAACTCAAGCCACCACCCAGTGTGGCTAGCAGCAATGTATCAAAACTTCCACTGATGGTTTCTGCCAGCAGGATATCAAAGCTATCCCCAAGGCTGGGTGCAAATAGTCCATCGCCCAGATCAAATAGATCTACATCCAACCTGCCCTCAAGACTTGCTATACCGGTTATATTGAGTACGTCATATTCTGTACCGGCAATTAACCCGCCAAGTTCGACATCCAGCGTACCGCTGGCCAACTGCGAGTAATCGCCATCAACAATCAACTGCCCAGGCGAGTTACCTGGTCCTACAGTACCCGAGTTCCTAACCGTACCGTTGATAGCACCCTTGCCGGTCAGACTGCCGCCTAGAATATCAATCAATCCGGATACACTCAGCGTTCCGTCTACATTCGTAGTACCACCGGTTTGTATGAAATCACCGGTTCGATTCAGCACACTGGTCGGAGCCACCTCAACGAGTCCATTAGTAGTAAAGCTTACACTAGTAATATTCATACCCTTGATGCCTTCTGCGGAAAGCAGACCACTATTGCTGAGGCTATTACTCTGGATCTGTAACTCCTCATCAACACCTTGCGCACGAATAGACCCGCCATTATTGATACTACCTACATTTATTCCGACCTTGCCAGATCCCCGGATAGCGGTTCCGACACCAACGGTTAACTCGTTACTGTTACCGAGAATCCGGTTACCAACATGATCCGACATGACAATCTCACCAACACCGCCAATTGATTGCGTGCCGTTAAAGTTTAGACTGGTCGTACCGCCGGTTGAATTCATGTTCCATGCGCCGTTCAGCGTCAGACCGTTGGTCACCGCGTTGGAATCTGAATTTCCATGCTGCATATCGCCGTTCAACGTAACACCATCAAACGTGGTTTGATCCGCACTGGCGATACCCGTACTGACGACGTTGATTGTGCCGTTTATAACAGCATTACTACTCAGTTTCAGAGAAGACCCTGCATTTACGTCTACCGACGTGTTATTGGCCACATTGGTACCTTGTATCCGTAAACCACCCGCGCCTTCAGCACGAAGAACACCATCGTTCGTTAACGAAACCGATCGAACCAGCAGCTCATTCACAGTCCCTTGCGCCAGTATTTGGCCGTCGTTCACGATATTTGAAATATTTCTTCCAATTTCACCAGCCCCACGCACTACTGCATCCGAGCCAATTGTGAGCGAACTGCCATTCCCTGAAACTCGATTCCCCACATGATCCGACATGACAATCTCACCAACACCGCCAATTGATTGCGTGCCGTTAAAGTTTAGACTGGTAGTGCCACTGGTCGAGTTCAGGTTCCACGCACCGTTCAGCGTCAGACCGTTGATCACCGCGTTGGATGTGAAATTGTTATGCTGCATGTCGCCATTCAGCGTGACACCGTCAAATGTGGTCTGGCTCGCGCTAGCCGTGCCCGCACCGGCGACATTAATAACTCCGTTAATCACTGCGTTACTACTCAATTCCAGCGAAGAGCCAGCGTCCACATCCACGGATGTGTTATTGTTCACGTTAACGCCTGAAAGATGCAGGCCACCTGCACCTTCTGCACGCAGCGTGCCATTATTGGTTAGCGTGCTGGTCTGGATGAGCAATTTGTCATTGGTTCCCTGAGCAAGAATCGACCCATTATTAATCAGGTCCAGAAGATTCAAGGTTTTGCCCGCCCCCCGGATAGTCAGGTCTGCGTCCACTGTTAACGTACTGGAATTATCACCAAGCAGACGATTATTAATGTTGTCCGACATGATCAACTCGCCAGTACCGCCAAGCGTCTGAGTACCGTTAAATATCATATCAGTACTGCTACCGGTACTGCTCAGGAACCATCGTCCATCAATTGTGAGATCATTAATGATGGTATGTGAAACGCTATTGCCCTGAATAATTTCACTACCCGAAATAACTGTGAAGTTATCGAAGGTAGCGGCGTTTGAATTTAATGAAACTATGGCGAGATAGGCGCACACAGCACCCAATAGGCTTGATTTCTTCATGAGACATCCTCCATTAAGCCATTTTTATATTAGTTCGGTCTTAATATTATTTTTCGTTATTAATGATAGGAGGTCAAAGTTAACAGAGACGCCAATAGGCTGACATTGTGGAATCTACTTATTCAGCGTATCACTATGTAATTATGAAAAATGAGAACCAACCGGGTATGTCGCATTTGGGTCTCCGATCAGAGCGCGGCCCAGGAACGGCAGCTTCCACTACCTTCCTGAACTACATGCATTAATGCTGTATGACCGGCATATGGGCGACATCGGTCATCCGAGTAAATTACTCAGGTATTTCCGGTGAAGGGCAGGAAAGCGCCCGTAACTTACCGTTCCCTGGCGTGATCTGGAGAACAGCAATGCCGCATAAGTTGCCGTTCCCATCAGGTAAGGGAAAAATCGATGGCTATGATTTCTGATGCCAATTTATTTTGTTATTAGCATCATTTATTATCAGCCTGACGTATTGAGAGCTAATTCGCGCTATTTTTTGGCGTCGAATTAAGTGGTTTGTTATTATTTCTTATAGAAACAATCAGTATATACAATACGCCCAAAAACGCAGAAAGAATTGAAGCGATCATTATAGACGTTTTTGCAATATGCAGATTCTCTGCTTGCGCGTCAAAACCAAGCGTAGCTATAAACGTTGACATAGTAAAACCTATCCCGGCTATGAGTGAAGCACCGATTACGTGCTGAAGATTAACGCCGTCAGGTAGTCGGCCAATTTTATAACGCAGACCAATCCAGCACGCACCAGAAATACCGATAAATTTTCCTAAAACAAGTCCTGTAATTATTCCCAGACCAGTTGGATGCTGAAGACTTTCGGCAAGTGAGCTTAAGTCAAAAGGTATACCGGCATTAGTCAACGCAAACAAGGGTAAGATAAATAATGCAACCGGCAAGTCCAGCGAATCTTCCCAGCGCCGTAGAGGCGTGCTGGCGCGTTCTGCAAAATTACGCACTTCTAAAACCTGCTCATGATCTATCTGACTACCGAGAACATCGACGGGTCTGTTCTTTTTTTGTATTGAATTGATTGTTGTTTTCGCCTTATCAAGTAGCTTTCCTGACGATAACTTTGGTCTTGCAGGTGCCGTCAAGGCTATCGCGACACCGGCAAATGTGGGGTGAACGCCGGATTTGAGCATCATCCACCAGGCTGCAAGCCCTACAAGAACATAGAAAAGAGGCTGGCGTACGCCCGCGTAGTTGGCTACTGCCAGGAACGTGATAAGCGCAAATGCACTGACCAAATACAGTAGTGATATATCCTGAGTATAAAATATTGCAATGACCAGAATCGCACCGACATCGTCGACGATAGCGAGACCGACTATGAATGCCAATAGACTAACAGGTATGCGTTTTCTCACTATAGTGAGCACACCCAGCGCAAATGCGGTATCGGTAGCCATTGGGATACCCCATCCCATCTGTGAATCAAGTGACCAGTTAAAAAAAGAATAGATCACAGCCGGACAAACCATTCCGCCAACGGCACAGAGAATTAGCATGCGACGACTATCTGACTGCGCGAGATCACCGGCGAGCATTTCCCGTTTAATCTCAAGCCCGAGCAGAAAAAAGAATATGACCATCAAGCCGTCATTCATGATGTGCTTGAAAGAAGCTTGCAACTGGAAATCGCCCAGAAAGAACCCTATGGGGGTATGTATCAAATTCTGATAAGTGGCAAAATATTCTGAGTTTGCCCACCATAAGGCCACGATTGTAGCCATCAGCAGAAAGAGGCTGGTGGTAGTCTGTGCGCGAATAAAATTGGAAAAAGGATTTTGAATATTTTCCAAGCCACGCTGCAATACATTTTTTGAATTATCAGTCATATTGCCAGGTCTAATCATACAATTATGTTGTTAAGGTTAACTGCATCGCTAACAAACAAGCGCTCAATTTCAGCATGGGAAACTCATAAGGTGAAGAAATAATTTTCCTATTGAAGAGTTATATTAGAAACATACTATTGGTAATAGTAACGACGCGTCCTATTGTGTGTATTGCAGAAATTACTCATTAACAAAATAACCGGTTTCCACTTATTGTGGAAATTAATTAATAGCTATATTTCGCGTCCCTAAGCAAGGCCTGATTATCCGACAAGAGCCACCGACTGAATCTAGAGGTCCGACTTCGATACGGCTCCGGCCATCCAGGCAGAAATCCTGCACTTCCGATCAGGGTCGCACTCTGTACTATAGAGAATGCTTATACAAGAGGGTTATGTAGTACCGGAACCGGCCAAAAGTACGCGTTCAGTCAAATTGTACTTCAAATTATGTTGCGGCTATACAATCTCGTTTAGGTAATTTTTAATCAGTTGCTTTTGCTCGATTTCTAGATCTTGGTAACGCACCCTCTTGCGCCTACCATTAATCAGGAAAGGATAATACTCCCAGGGATGCGGCCAAATACAGGTACTTTCTACGTGCTCGCTCGATACCTTCTGTTCAGTAATGAGCTTAAGCATGATGTCAATTTCTAATTGTATCACTCGCACCTCTTAATGCTGTCTGAGCTGATACCCGTTCTTAGGTAGCACCTAAACATCCGGCATTCTACATGGCAGGTATCTCGCTCATCACAGTCGTTGCACGGGCATGCATGCGCATCGTTGCATGTGTGCGATAGAACAGACGAGCGTGACACCCCGGGGCTGGGTGATGTGGGTTCAGCGTGAAAGAATGCACCGGAGGACAGTAAGGGTAGATCCATTTTTATGTTTATTATTAAAGTACCAGGCTCACCCGTGGATAATCCTCTCCAAGATCATTCCTTTATTAGTCACTTCAAGAAAGATTACCAACGCGATGGCAAACGTACTTGATAGCATCATCAACAACGACTTTCTGAATCTGAAAGTTTTTTGAGTCATGACATCAACTCCCCTATGGCTGGTTATGGGTAGCCGGTTAGGAGCAGTCAGCCAGCATGGCTTCTGTTCCTAACCGGATTGTCGTGCTGTATGGCACTCACCGGTCGGGATTTCTGTGGGAGCAAATAGAGAGGTGGAAAGCGAATCAGAGTCTAGTTCTTTACTGAAGGAAAGATATAGGTATATGTACTTACTTGGAGTGCAGCCCCCCCCCCTAAACGGCAACAGGGTAGACTCCAGCCAATCAGCGAAACTTTATATTAAAATCTCATGCAGGAACGAGAAAATCTGCAACAGCAGATAAACATTATTTAGTGAGGTGAAGCAATGGAATTACCGGAACGCGATGGTGATGGATACCTGGTCGACAGCAGTGTGTGGACGTCTCTGCGGACATCTTGCATCTTATTGCATTTAGATACTCGAAAAGAGAGCAGCGCCTCTAACATTTTGTGGTCGACTTCCGGAGGTTACGTACGATGAATCAACCCAAGCCCGCCTCCCTACGCGCCGAGTCGCGGCTTCGCCTAGCTTCCTGGGTGGAGACCCCGCGCGTCCAGTACAGCATCGTCGTGCTAATTGTCATAAACGCCATCACGCTGGGGCTGGAAACCTCACCAACGGTGATGGCCCATGCCGGCTCCTGGCTGCTGGCACTGGACAACTTCGTCCTTGGTGTATTCGTTGTCGAGATCTCGGTTAAGCTGTACGCACATCGCTGGTTCTTCTTTCGCGATCCCTGGAACGTGTTTGACTTCATAATTATCACTATTGCGCTGATCCCCGCCAGCGGTCCGCTCGCGGTATTGAGAACGCTGCGGATACTGCGTGTATTACGCCTGATCTCCATGGTACCGAGGCTGCGCTTCGTCGTGGAATCACTCCTGCACGCCATCCCGGGAATCGCATCCATTGCCGGACTGCTGGTATTGCTCTACTACGTGTTCGCGGTCATGGCAACCGGGCTGTTTAGCGCCGATCACCCGGCGTGGTTCGGGACCATCGGCAAGTCGATGTATACACTGTTTCAGATCATGACACTGGAGAGCTGGTCGATGGGAATCGTACGCCCGGTGATGGAAACACACCCATATGCCTGGCTTTTCTTCATCCCCTTCATCCTGATCGCTACGTTCACCATTCTGAACCTGTTCATCGCGATCATCGTCAATACCATGCAGACCATGCATGACCGCACTCACACACAGGAGAAAAAGGCTATCGAAGATGCGTTGCACCATGAAGGCAGCAATTTGGCAGAGCAACTACAGAAGCTGCGCGAGGAGCTGATAGAAGTAAAGCAGCTACTGCGTCAGCGTGGTGGCGATCAATCGTGACAGGCACTCCTATCAGACCAAGCCGCTACACGTAAATGATACTATTGATCCAGCAATAGAATCCTTCGAAAAATAACGACACGAATATCGATGCGGCTTGTAATCGCACCCTCTATGTTTCTAACGTGGTGATTTCAGTGGGCATACCCAACTCAACAACATAATAACCAACTGTTAATAATGACTAATATCAGGATAACCCCTTGAGTCACCATCCAAGGAAAAGATTCGGCCAGGACCCCTCCCCTGCTTTTATTCCACTCGTTACGATGAAGGGTGAACTCCAGTCAATCTCGCGCAGGTTCAGTGACAGCCCCACCATAACGAAAAAGATTGGTGTGAACAGCTGCACTATAGGTTTCGTCTGCGTTTCGATGCGTTCTGCGAAGGCTTCATCGGCATGCAATGCAATACCCAGGGGCAGGAAAAAACGCCTTGACAACGCCAATCCGGCTGCAAAACCACCCAGCAGTTCGGGTGCGCCTATGACATAAGCCAGCCAGGCAGGCAAAAAATAACACCAAAGAGACAATCGTCGTTGGTATCAGCCCGGGGATTTCGCTGCGCGCATCCAGGCGTTTGATGACGACAGATATCAGCTTGGCAGCCACCGGCGCCAGCACAAAAAAAAACGCTACAAAAGGCATGAGTCTCTTGTCGAAACTCTTTCCCAAAGGAGCATGATATATGTCTGTTTTTTATTTTCGATCAACGTTTGTTTCTTCATTCATATCATTTATCCCCTGGCTATTCATTGGCAAACAGTGACTCACGGGCTGCCTCCACCACGGCGGAGACGACGGGGTGCGTGACCCTGCGTTCGACGGATATAGCGTAGAATCGCTCTTTCACTTCGTCAATCTGACCAATCGCAGCCACCTGATACTGCCACTCTACTTCTGCCTCGATAACAGCGGGTGCGATAAAAACCCCCGCTCCCTCTTGCCCAAAAACCTTCATCAGTGCGCTGTCATCAAACTCAGCAACCATGCGCGGATGAATGCGATGCTTATCAAGCCATTTGTCAATGCCGGAACGCAGCTGAGTACCGCTGCTGGGCAATAATATCGGTGCGCCATCCAAACAGCGGGGGAAATCACCCTTTAGCTTCTTTTTCAGTTTCTCTGTAGCAAAGAAGCTGACCGCACACTCACCAAGTTTGTGACTGAAGCCCCGCGTACTGACCGTAGGCGGGATAGGACGGTCGGCCAGCACCAGATCAAGACGGTGCACGGCTAGTTCCGCCAACAGTGTATCAAGACTTGCCTCGCGGCAAATCATGCGCACCGGCTCCGGTATCTGCAGCGCAGACTGAAGAACACGATGGGCAATGGACTTGGGCACCACATCAACCACGCCCACCCTGAACAGCTGGGGACGACCCTCCGGTAACTGATGTATCACCTCTTCCAGTTCACCACCCAATGAGAAGATTTCATCGGCATAGCTCAACACCAGCCGTCCGCTGTCAGTGAGTTCCAGATTGCGTCCGACCCGGCTGAACAGATCCACCCCAAGATGTTCCTCCAGCAGGCTCAATTGTCCACTGATGGTCTGCGGCGTCAGGTGCAGGCGCTCACTGGCCCTGGCGACACCGCCTTCTCTGGCCACCGCCCAGAAGTAGTGCAGATGCTTGTAGTTAATCACAGGTTCTCCGTTACATCGTAATTACCGAATAGTGTATCAATTATATTCGACTTTTACTGTTTACCAAACCCGCCTAGCATGATTGCTCATGAAACATCAACAGCAAAGCAAGGGAGGACCCTATGCAGATTGACATCCAGGCACGCCAATTTTCCCTGACCGACGCCCTGCGCAACCATGCCGAACGGCGGCTGCGTTTCGCCCTGGCCTGCTGTGACGATCACGTTAAACAAGTAGTGATGCGACTATCCGACATCAACGGCCCGCGAGGCGGAGCGGACAAGCGCTGCCACTTGCAGGTGATGCTGACCGGCCTACCCGATGTGGTGGTCGAAGATACCGAGGCCGACCTCTACATAGCCATCAACCGTGCGACCGATCGTGCCGGGCGAACCGTTGGGCGTCGGCTGGCGCGTCAGCGCGACACGGCCCGCGCATCCGGTCTGCACGACATGGTAGCGATTACTGAATAACCCGCAACCACTACCAGATTAACCAGACAGGAGACAACCCACCATGAATACATCAATTTCGGCGACCCATGCACAAACGGCCGTCTTGGCGACCAACAAGGTGATCCGCAACACCTATACGTTGCTGTCCATGACCCTGTTGTTTAGCGCGCTGACTGCCGCGTTGTCGATGGCGCTGAACCTGCCCCATCCGGGACTGCTGCTGACACTGGGTGGTTACTTTGGTCTGCTGTTCGCCACCGCCAGGTTTCGTAACAGCAGCCTGGGGCTGGCCTTTGTGTTCGCCCTGACCGGCTTCATGGGTTACACCCTGGGGCCGATTCTCAACGCTTATCTGGCGCTGCCCAACGGTGGCCAGATCGTGATGACTGCCATGGGCGGTACCGGCGTCATCTTCCTCGGCCTATCGGGTTATGCCCTCACCACCCGCAAGGACTTCAGCTTCATGGGTGGTTTTCTGATGGTCGGCATTCTGGTCGCCTTCCTGGCCGGTCTGGGTGCAGTGTTCTTCGAGATGCCCGGCTTGTCGCTGGCGGTATCTTCCATGTTCGTGCTGCTCATGGCCGGGCTGATCCTGTACGAGACCAGCAACATCATCCATGGCGGTGAGACCAACTACATTATGGCTACAGTGACACTGTTCGTCGCCATCTTCAACCTGTTCACCAGTCTGTTGCACCTGCTGGGATTCATGAATGGTGATGAATAGAGACGCAACATAAACCTGTCAGTATCGGGAGCATTGAATGAATAGTTTCAGACATCGGAAGGCGACATCGGCTGTCTGTAGCGGTGCTGGATTATGCAACTGCAAGAATTACGGCACTTCGAAGTTTGCCCGACCTCTTGGGTCGGCCCCGGGCGAGCGGAAAAATCAACACTAACCGAGTCGCCTTAAGGGGAAATGTAATGCCGAATAGATGGCTGCAGATCAAGGGGGATCCGATGGTACGCGGGTTTCTGTTTCAGCAACAACGGGTGGAAGGCCTTTTTGACACGTCCATCAACTGCGCACATGAAATCGCACATACACTCCTCACGCGCAAGGGCGTGTTTCATACCAAAATCAACTATTCGTCCAGCCAGTTGACCTGCTGGTTTGCGCGCGAACCGTTCTGTTACGAAAAGTTCGTGCGGGAAGAAGTGCTCGACGATGACTTTCTCGACCGATTCCCGGAGGCGGACTATGCGGGCCGAGATCCCGTGCTCGAACCACAGGACATTGATGGCATCTTCAAGGAGTTCCGGCGCCTACGATTGACGGACCATTTACCTGCGCAATGGCTCAGTCAACATGATTAACGGCATGATCAACATGGGGTTCTCCTGCGACGGCACCCGTTACATCGACCATCAAACCTTCTTCGCGAAGCTCCAGACGTTCTAGACGATCGACCAGCCATCGTGATACCCGACGAACAGATATTGCCGGCACAGAAATCGTTCTTGGGCGTAAATCGCCCATACCGATCCATACATGAACATGAGGCATTTGATATGACGCACATGACTACTCTCGACGAACTCAAACAGCAAATCACCGTGCTGGCCAGCGTTGAAGAATCAGACGCACCTTTTATCAGCTGCTACCTTAACCTTGAAAACAGGCAGACCGGCTGGCGCGATGTGATCGACGAACGCGCCCATATCCTGCGGCGCATTCTCAAGGGCAATGACCTCGCCGACCTCGAGGAAGTTTTGGGCAAGATCGAGGAGTGGTTGACCACCGATCTGCTGCCAGAGGCAAAAGGGGTGGCCATCTTTGCCCGCGGCACCTGCGGCGGTGCCTTCATGCTGCCGATGCAGTTTGCCGTTCCCCTGCCCAACTGGATCGCGGTTTATCCAACACCCAATATCTACCACCTGATGGAACTCAAGGACAACTACCACCGCTATATAGTACTGCTCACCAAGCCGGACCGGGCCTGCATCCTGGAGGTAAACCTGGGCGCGGCCACAACCGCGGCCTGGATCAACGAGCCGGACCTGCGTACGCGGGTAGGCCAGGAATGGAGCCGGCCCCATTACCAGATTCACCAGGCGCATCGCGGAAACCGGTTTGTGCATGCCAAGATTTCGATTCTGAAACAATTAATGCAAGCCGGTGGACATACCCATCTTATCCTGGCAGGTGATCCCGAGATTACCGGGCGGATCCGCATCGCCCTGCCCAACGAACTGGCGGACAAGCTGGTGGATGTAATCCCGGCTACCGAACGCGATCAGCAGGCTGACGTCGTGATGGCGACTCTGTACAGTTTTATCGAACATGAGGAGATGGAATCCCGGTCAGTTGCCGAGCGTCTCATCGAAGGACTGCGCAGTCACAACCTGGCGGTCGCAGGCACGGAAGACACCCTGGATGCGCTGCGCTGGGGTGAAGTGGATACGCTGGTCATGGCCAGCGGCTATCAGCCTGATCCCGGCTGGACTTGCACCGCCTGTCGAGCCATCGGCACTGAGCTGCCCGAAACGTCCGTATGTCCAGAGTGTGGCAAACCATCCACACGGTCAACGGATATCAGGGAGGCACTGCTGCGCCTGGCAGGCCAATTGGAACGCCCGGTTGAAATGGTAGAACACTCTGACGAGTTGATGTCCCTGGGCGGCATTGGCTGCCTGCTGCGCACCCAGCTCGATAAACAAATCGACCACCAAACTGCAGCTGCGGCTGCAACCGGATAGAAGATGCGTGCATGTTTGCGGTCTACGACATTCAGGGACAGCGATTCAAAAACACCCCGGAGCAGCCACAGAAGATCCGGAAAACTCAACCAACCATAAGGTAACGTACTATGCCACTCGTTGACATGAAAGATATGTTGCAGCATGCTTATGACAACAGCTATGCGGTGGGAGCCTTCGACCTGGTTAGCCTGGACTTCCTCGAAGGCATTACAAGTGCTGCTGAGCGTTGCCGTGCACCGGTAATCCTCTCACTCGCCGAGTCACATTTCGACTATTTTGATTTCGAGTTAATCATGCCCGCGGTGGAAACTGCGGCGCAACGCGCCACAGTGCCAATGGCGATTCATCTCGACCATGGTGCCAGCATGGACTCGGCGGTAAGTGCAATCAATCTGGGGTGTAACGGCGTTATGGTCGACGCTTCCCACGAGCCGATACCGGATAATATTCGACGTACCTGTGCCGTGGTCGACATGGCCCATGCTTGCGGAGTGCCGGCGGAAGGTGAACTGGGTTATGTGCCCGGTGTAGAGGGAGAGGACGCAGAGCGCCATCCAGGGGAAATAGCCTATACGACGGTAGCCGATGCAAGACGCTACGTGGAACAAACCGGGGTGGATTTTCTCGCGGTTTCTATCGGCACTGTGCATGGACGTATGACAGATACTCCAAGGCTGGATTTTCAGCGCCTGGAACAGATCAATGAAGCACTGGGTATCCCGTTGGTGATCCATGGCGGCACCGGTCTTTCCGACGATCAGTTCCGTCGACTGATTGTCAATGGCGTCGCCAAGATCAATTACTACACGGCCCTGTCAGATGCGGCCGAAAAACAGATCAATGAAAATATCGGGGCAGGTACTTCCAGTGGCTTTACCGGGTTGGTGAAAAATATCCGCACAGTTGTTGCCGCCGAGGCCGAACGCTGCATGCGCCTGTGGGGGGCCGCAGGCCGTGCCGACGAGGTACTGTCGTGCTGTCGACCATGGATGCCTGTGGAGCATCTGATCATCTACAATGTCATGGGAATCGACAAGGATGGCGCAGAGACAATGATAGCCGAAGGCCGCCAGATACTCTCCGCCATTCCGGGCGTGCGCGAGGTGTTCACAGGTGAAGCTGTCCAGGATGATGCGAAGTACCGCTACACCTGGCTAGTGCGCTTCTGTCATCCGGCGGTGATCGATAGCTACCGCGAGCATCCCGGCCATGTGACTTTTGCCAACACGCTATTCCGGCCGGTGACCGGCGAACGCATCAGCATTGATTACCTGTCGATTGATCCTGTCGCACGGGTGTCGAGCAACGTCGAACATTCAATCAACATGAAAGTCATGCCATAAATTGTCCAGCCTCTCAAGCGGTTCCGGTGATGAGCAAACGTCTGGCCGACAAGCCACCCCATGCAGCATCGAAATGGCATTACCCAATGGATCTGCAATGCTCGACCGATAACGCGTTTATTAGAATCCATATCAGACATAGAGACACAGCATGACCAACACCCCCGCCACCTCCACACTAACATCGCCTGGCCATAAGCCACGCCCACTGGTAGACCTGCTGTTCAGCATTATTATTCCCTCCTTAATTCTGATGAAGTTCAGCGGAGATAATGGCCTTGGAACGAGTCCCGCGCTAATCGTGGCACTGGCGTTCCCTGTGAGCTGGGGCCTTTACGAACTTCTGAAGCACAGGAAATTCAATTTTATTGCGCTGCTGGGGTTAATCAGCGTGTTGCTTACCGGCGGCATCGGTCTGCTGCAACTCGACCCGCAGTGGCTGGCTGTCAAGGAAGCCGCTATCCCCGGACTGATCGGCATAGCGGTGCTGGTCTCCACGCGCACTCGTTATCCACTGATCAAAACCCTGCTCTATAGCCCTGCAGTTATGGATATCGGCAAGATCAAGCAAAGACTCGAGAATCTCGGAAATACAGCAGCGTTTGAAGGTCACCTGTTGAACGCAACGTATCTTCTGGGCAGCACCTTTTTCTTTTCGGCTGTGATGAACTACATCCTTGCCAAGTGGATTGTTACCAGCCCGGCAGGTAGCGCCGCATTCAACGAGGAACTCGGACGGCTGACCCTGCTCAGCTATCCGGTGATCGCCATCCCCTCAATGCTCATGATGCTGGCAATCTTTTATTACCTGTGGCGCATGATTCATGGCATGACCGGGTTCACGCTGGAAGAGATATTGGTCTCGCGTCGCCCGCAGAATGAGCACGACAATGTATCAAGTTAAACACAAGCCGTACCCAGGCCTGCAGTGATGTATGGACCGATTCAGGGCAGGTTTGGGTTTTACATATAACCCGCTAACCCCCTCGGCAGGCCAGCGTTCACGCAGCTGCCGCACCGCAGTGAGTCCGTCCATCACAGGCATGCGCACATCCATGAAGATGATGTCTGGAATCTGTTGAGCGATCAACTGCAGCGCCACGGCACCACTACTCGCCATGGTCACCTCGACACCGGCCCGCTCCAGAAGCCCGCTGAGTACTTCGCGATTGTCCTCGACATCATCGACGACGAGAGCGCGGACCCGGTGTGGCGCGGCCAGTCGGCACAGCCGGCCAGTCTGTCCATGCTTCGAGACTGACATTGAAGAGAAGCCACGTACTCGTTGCTGGAAACTCTAGCCTAGGACAGAACATCAATTTTGAAGCGAACCCTGCAGACCTTGTTGATAACACGGATTTCAATCTTTGCCCTGTCGCCGGCAATTGCCGGCGACAATCCTAAATTGATTTTGCAAATAACAGTCGACCAGTTACGCGGGGATTTGCCAACACGCTATTACGATCGGTTGGGAAAAGGGGGCTCAGGTATCTACTGAACAAGGGCGACGTAACAACCTCTGCTATCCGCTCCCAGTCACCGCAATGAGTATGTGGTACTGAAAAAAATGCCAGGTAACTATTTCAATAGTCTCGCTCGTATACGTGTTGTGTCGGTTGGGCGGATACCTCAGCATGATTTACTTACCCTCCCCGTCCATACATGCCTGAAAAACAACAAGTGATATCATTTAGCTCACAATCGTTTTCTCATCACATATGACCGATGCAAATATCGATGAGAGTTGTAATCGCACCCACTATGGTTCTAATGTGGTAATTTCAGTGGGCATACCCAACTCAACAATATATAACCAACTGTTAATAATGATGAATACCAGGATAACCCCTTGAGTCACCGTCCAAGGAAAAGGTTCGGCCAGGACCGCTCCCCGGCTATGATTCCACACGTTACTCAGTAAGTTAGATGCGTGTGTAACTCGACCGCTGCCACTTTTGCCGACAGCTGTTAGATACCAGCGGTGGTTCTCTCATTCTGATTAACAGCTGTTTTTCTCTTCACTCCCTGCTCTTCAAATCAGATGACGCTGATGGTCTGCATCATTTTCAAGAGATGAAGAGTAAGACGCGTTAGCACCGTATTCCTTTGAAGCACATTGTCAGGCGCAATTTCTTATGAGTAATCCATGTTTTGCTGATTGACCCACTCAAGACTTAAAGCGGAATCTTGGTAAGCTAATGTCATAATGAATAGCCAGCAAACGTGAAATAAACATGCTTAGTCCTGAAATAACAGCGGCCAGGGTTATATCTTGACTAAAATATAACAGTCCTATGAAGATTAAAGAGCCACCCCAGGACACAGTCGCATAGAGCGGACTAAGAAACACAACTGGTGGCTCGCTGCATAGTACATCACGGAAAATACCGCCCATGGTTCCAGTCATCACCCCCATAAAACTGGCAACAAGTGGAGGCGCCCCAACCATAAGCGAAACCAATGTCCCTGCTATACCGAAAGTTGCAAGACCTGCAGCATCAGCGATCAAGAAATATTTTGGTGAAACCACTATTAATCTGGCAGCAATAAAAATAGCAATGGCACTACCAAGTGAAGCAATAAAAAACACTTGGTCGCGAATCCAGAATACATCTCGACCCAGAAGCATGTCACGGAGTGACCCACCCCCTAGCCCAGTGGCAATAGCAATAATAATCACACCAAATAGATCAAACTGCTTAAAACCTGCCTTAAGAACACCCGAAGCTGACGAGACAATAACTGCAACCAAGGTTATCCAGTATAAATTCTCCAGGAGTGCGGGTGTTGGATCTAATGTCATTTGCAAATTATTTTAAATTAGCTTTTGGTGCCTAACGTATTAGACGGACAATAAGGTCTGTATATCACGGGGCGCAATAAGGCACATATTACAGCGTATTATTCTGATCACACTGTGAATTATCATATCAAGGTCAAGATATCAGAAATCGCAAGTGCTGACAGATTACTTTAATCGCCTTGATCATTAAAGCGAATAACTGCAGCGCATGCTAGCAAATCTCGGTGTCAGGTTTCCACTTGCCAGCTCAACCGGTCGATGCAACACTTTCTCTTAAAGGGAAAAGGTGGAGTGCATGCAGCTATCCTCGCCGCCTATTCATTACACACTTCCTGACGTCACTAGTACAACATTCCAAGGTGTCCACGCAATCAGGGCAGGTCCTAATCACTGCCATACACGGATGACCAGCGAATGGCACCACTAACCACCTGGATCTCCCGAGTCTTCCACTTTACCCATCAAAATTAGCAAAATTCCAGTGAACATCCGGTTTTTCTGGATCAGGGCTGTTGATTTGCACCGAAATTAGTCCCAATAGAGTTGGATATTTGCATTCTGCTTTGACCCATCTCCGCCAGGAATGATTGGTTTGTAGCCACATACTTACAGCAGTTCTGGTGGTATATATATTTCAGTGCAAATGGTGGATCATTTTTCGGTGCAATTTAACAGGCTGGGCAATAAGGCCAAAGCTTGCCAGTTGGGAGTGGGTCTCGGGACTCATTCGGCACTATTCTCGGCTAAACAGGAAAACGGCGTGAATCCGGCTGCACGGGGATATAGAGTGCCTCAGGCCCAGACATCCTGCAGGCTGTACCGGATCGACCGGATCCCTAAAAAAATGGGGACGTAAAAAAAAAGGGACGGAGGGAATAAAAAGTATTCCCTACATCCCTTTTTTACTTTTGTTGATCTCGTTGAAACATTTCTCCACAAGCAGAGCCGGTGATGGTAAAAAGACCTCATCGTCCCTGGCATCCCTGTTGCCTGAATCCGATTCACTTAAAACAGAGTCTGTGTATGACTGAATATAATTACGACCTTCTGGTCATCGGCTCCGGTCCTGGCGGCCAGAGCGCCGCACTGCAGGCCGCCAGTCTGGGGAA
>Ga0316189_10002597_pt1 | contig 17683 bp, 12 predicted proteins | sample LowCovwburrow_MG_FD_204930 | JGI IMG/M metagenome (GOLD analysis project Ga0316189, IMG submission 204930) | Coastal sediment microbial communities from Maine, United States - Lowes Cove worm burrow | ecosystem: Environmental > Aquatic > Marine > Coastal > Sediment | place: USA: Maine...
CCGCAGACCCCAACAGACCCCAACAGACCCAAGAGAAAGGTGTAGCGGCTCGCCGAGGCGAGCGCGCAAGAAGCCCTCGCTCCGAAGGTCCGCCTCGATCCTCTCATCGACCGCCGACAGGGGATCGGACAGGCGCCCCGCCCTACCCCGAGCCACGACGCAGCTCCGTCCTGTCGTCCCCGCTCGCGACAAGCTCGGACCGCAGAGGTCTCCTCCGTCGACTGCGGCTCTGGGGTGCTCGGGGCGCTGAAGGGGACGCTGCGAGACCGGACGACTCCGCCGCGCAGGGCTCGGCACGGTTGGATCGGGTCGGCCTCCGTCGGCCTGGATCCGCCTGGTTCGTCTCGTCTCACCGGAGCACGACGATGGGCCCAGCGCCCCTCCTACTGCGGTCTTCTGGCCCCTATCGGCGCCGCTCGAAGGCTCCCCAGCTGGCGCTGTCGACTGCTAGCCTCGAGCCATGGCCCTCCCCCCCTCCGCCCATATCATCGCCGCCCTCGCCCTCGCCCTCGCCTTCGCCTGCAACGGCGACGATGACGACATCGGGGAGAGCGAAGGGTCGAGCAGCTCCGTCAGCGATAGCGGCGGCTCCTCGAGCGCCGGTGAGACGAGCGACGACTCGATCCAAGAGCTCTGCGTCGACACCATCAACGACTACCGCGCAGGCCTCGGATTGCCGGCCTACAAGCGCTGGGAGAGCGCCGAGGGCTGCACCGACGATCAAGCCGAGAGCGACGCCAAGTCAGGGAGCTCCCACGGGGCCTTCGGCGCCTGCAAGGAGTGGGCGCAAAACGAATGCCCGGGCTGGCCCTCCGCCGATCCCGAGAACTCCCTCCTCGGCTGCCTCGAACAGATGTGGGCGGAGGGACCAGGCGAAGACTTCAGCGCCCACGGCCACTACATCAACATGAGCAGCGAGAGCTACACCCAGGTCGCCTGCGGCTTCTACACCACCGACGACGGCAAGCTCTGGGCGATCCAGAACTTCCAGTGAACGGCCCCGCCGCGGTACCGATCCATGGGCCGCCCCCCCCATGAACCATCACACTGAGGATCATCCCCCCAGCCCTACCGTAGACGCTCATCCAGAGATGATCCCGCGCCGCGACGCCCCCCATGAGACGATTCTCTCCTCCTAGCCTCCCGCTCATCGCCGCGCTCATCTACACCGCTTGCTCGGGCGATGACCTGCAAGACCAGAGCGCGGCCGAGGCGACCGCGACGAGCACAGGCGGGAGCGAGGGCAGCAGCGATAGCAGCAGCGATAGCGCAGCCACGACCAGCGATAGCAGCTCAGCGTCGGCGACCTCCACCGCGAGCGAAGGGACCACCGACGGGACGTCGACGGAGAGCACGACCGACACCGCCGGCCCTCCGGGGATCCTCGCCGGCGATATCATGATCGACGACGTCGAGCTCAACCAAGGGGTCTCGATCCTCATCGCCAGCGCCGGCCAACCAGCGCCCGTCTCCGACTACGACGCCCCGGTGATCGGCGGGCGCACGGCGCTCGTCCGCGCCTCCTATGTCCTCGGTGACAGCTTTAGCCCGCGGCCGATCATCGGCCGCCTCTGGCTGCACGAGAGCGCCGCAGACGAGGACACTCTCTACGACGATGAGCGGATGATCGCCGGCCCCAGCGACTGGCAGAGCTTTGGCGGCACCTTTCAGTGGATCGTCGACGCCGACGACCTGGGGGAGCACAGTGAGTTCAGGATCCAGCTCCTCGAGGTCGCCGAGGAGGGCGAGCCGGTCGGCGACATCAGCGGCTCCCAGCTCCCCGCCGCAACCTTCGCGCCGCTCGCCGCCTGGGGAGATCCGATGGTGCTCGACCTGGTCCTCGTCCCCTTCACCTGCGCCGGCGAGGAGGAGCTCGACCTCAGCCCTGAGAACCTCGCCGACTTCGAGGCCTATCTCTTCAACACCTTCCCCCTCCAGGGGCTGAACCTCACCGTCCGCGACCCGGTCCCCTCGGCTGGGTGCAGCGAGTTCGACGCGGCCGAGGTCGATCTCCCCGCCCTCCGGGTCGCCGACGGAGCGGCCCCGTGGGTCTACTACGGAGGCCTCCTGCCCGGGAACGGCGGCGGCTACTCGATCTCGGTCGCCGGCGGCGACAGCATGGACTACCGCCGCACCTTCGCCAGCCATACATGGCGTGACGCGGGCCTCACCTTCGACCTCTACGCCCACGAGCTCGGCCACAACCACGGGCGCGAGCACTCCTTCGAGGATCCAGGCTTCCCCGGCTCCACCGTCGACAAGTGCGGGGCCATCGCGGGCTACGGCTGGGGCCCCCGCTCTGCCCTGATGCCGAGCTCGGGCTGGAGCAACGACCTCGACCTCGGGCTCGCATGGTTCGACCCCCACGAGACCCTCCTCCTGCCCACGGGTAGCCCCTGCGCCGGCGCGCCCGAGGGCAACCGCTGGAACTTCAACGACATGATGAGCTACCAGTACCCCTTCTGGGTCAGCGCCTACACCTATGCCGCCGCCGCCGAGCGGGTCCGTCTCATCTCGAGCTGGTCGGCCAACGCAGGAGCGCCGACACCCGCTGACTTCGAGACCCTGCGCCTCATCTTCAGCCCTGAGGGCGAGCTGCGCCGGGTTCGCTACCCGCACAGCGGGCCTGCCCGGCTCTCCCGCGCCAGCGAGCCCCACCGGCCAGGCGCGCACGTCCCTGCCCTGACGCTCGACGCCGCCGACGCGGCCCTCTGCGCCTCGGACTCCGGCCCCCTCCGCCTGCCCGTCCGCCATCGGCCGGGGCTGCTGGAGCGCCCCCAGGAGGACGGGACGATGCAAATCTCCGTCTTCGACGCCTACGAGGTGACGGTCGGACCCGACGTCGATCCGACGACCTGCACCCTCGAGCTCCCGGGCAGCTCGCTCCCCTTCGTCACCGACGACGAGCGAGCCGCGACGACGACCCGCCACGCCGGCGACAGGATCGTCGGTCCGCGACCGTGACCCCCGCCTCGCTCGCGCCGACGAAGAGGGCGCCGACCGCTACGACGCGACCCTCAAGGGCCAGATCGCAGCGGCCGACGCCCTCGGCCTCCGGCGCTGCGCCGGAGGACCGCGCCTCACCCCTCGCTCAGCGAGGCACGAACTTGATCACGTCATGGCTGTCGCCGGCGAGCACCGAGGCGATCTGCTTGCCGCGATACTTCTGGCCCGTGACCACCTCGAGCGCGCCGTGCACAGCCCCGAGCGTGAAGCTGAGCCGATACGACGACCCCGGCTCCTCGCCAGCGGAGCCGATCGTCTCGCTGAGCTTGACGATGAAGTCCTCTCCGTCCTGCTCGATCGCGTCGATCCAGCACAGCCGGGTCCCCTCGCCGCCGAGGGCCTTGCGGAGAGCGTCACGCGCCTCCTCGAGACCCATCGCCGAGGTGATCCCGAGGCTCTCTGTCAGGTCCTTGCCCCGCTTGCGGCCCGCCGCCTTGAGACAAACGCCTGCCGCTTGCGCCCCGAGAGTATCTTCAATGCCGTGCATCACGGCCTTGAAGCAGACGATGCTGCTGAAGTCCCCGAGCGTCGGTCGTAGATCTTTGTTGTCCATCCTGTACCTCTATTACCCTTCTAGAATTGACGCACCTTGCCCCGTTCTCGGGAGGCGCTCTCACCACTACGTTCACTGCACTATCAACACGAGCCCTCCGCCTAGAGGGCTTGGAGCTCCGACATGGACGGGCCTCATCGCCCGTGTTCTGGCCATATCGGAGCCCGGAGCTCGCGGCGGCCGTAGCCCCCCTTGGAGAGCTAGGAGATCTGCCTTGCGATCTCCTTCGCGCTCCGCGTCGCGTCGAGGAAGATCAGCCCGAGCTTGGCGCTGCGGGCCGCGAGCACCGAGAGCACAGCGTCGGGCCCGCAGCGGACGAGGATCGTGTAGCCGTCGGAGCCGCGGATCATGACCAGCTCGAAGAGCCCGCGCCCGAGCTCGCCGACGATTCGATCGGACATCCCGAGCAGGGCCGCGCTCATCGCCGCGACGCGGTCGTCTTCGACGTCCGACGGCAGCGCCGCCGAGATCATCAGGCCGTCGTTGTCGACGATTGCCGCCGCCTCCACATCAGGCGAGGATGAGGTGAGAGATTTCAGAAGTTTGGCGATTTGCTCTGAGCGACTCATGATGTTTTCACTCCGGTTCCTGGTTTGGTTGCACCACGTGGGCGTTGGACAGACACATATTCCATGGCAGAGGTCACTACCTAATCACGAATACATCGACTTCGACTTCTAAGCCTCGACCTATACGTCTCCGAAAGGTGCCACCGGCCCGTCTCATTCACCCCGCAACCGCACCTGCCTGCGGGGCTGCAGCGCTCCACATGTCGCTACTATATGCGGCCAAATCACCGCTGTCAGCGGTAGATATCGCCCACCCCAGCGCTCCGCAGTCGAGCGCACCTCCCACGCCCGTCCGTCGAGCGTCCAGCTCTGCACCTCATGCGTGCAGACCGTCCCTCATGGGGACGGGGAACGCCTCTGCCGACGATGTGGAGATCCGAGCCCTCCCCGCGAGTCGGAGGGGAGGAGTCTGCAGCGATGACCTCGACCGAGCCCCTGCCCAAGCTCCGCGCAGAGGATCTCGCTCCGAAGCTGAGAAGACTTCCTCTGAAGGGTCCGCACGGGCTGAAGTGCCCCCCACGACAGACGACACGATCCACGAAGAGCCCTGGGCGTATGGCCCCGGCAGCCCCCTCAGGGTCGGCGTGCGACCCCCATCACGACCGGGTAGCGCGCGCTCTGCATCTCCATCTCGAAGGCCGTGCCGACAAACTCGACGTTCAACCCAGCCGCGCTATAGGCCTCTCGCAGCGCGCTCGGGTGGAGGCCCGTGTCCGTCGGCGAAGCCCCCTCGCCCAGCTCCCAGTCCCATTGGACAAGACGACCGCCGGGCGCCAGGAGAGCGGCCAAGGTCCGCAGGGTCGCCGGATAGTCGTCGACGAAGGCGAAGACCGACGACGCGACCACAAGATCAAAGGGCTGGCGCAGCGCCGCCTCGGTCGGCGCCGCCCCAGCGCTGAGGTCGACGCAGAGGCTCTGGACCCCAGGGAGCCCCTTGCGGTCCAGCACCTCGAGCATCCGCGGCGAGGTGTCGACCGCGACGATCGCCGCACAGAGCGGGGCCATGCGCTCGGTCAGGAGTCCGCTCCCCGCCCCAAAGTCGAGTGCCCGGAGGTCCGGGGCCCCGAAGAGCGAGCCTCTGCGCTCGAGGAGCGAAGCGTGGGCCCGGTCGGCGAAGGCGATCACTTCGTCGCGAACATCCCAGGTCGAGGCCAGCTCCTCCCATGACTCGGCGTCTGTGCTCATGGGCCCACGCTACCACCCCCCGCAACATCTGCTGGCCAGCGCGCTCCGTTCCAGTCCAAGATGTTGAGGTGCACGATCGCGCCGACGGAGCCCTCCGCTGGGCGGTTATCAGCCTGCTCGTCTCCGTCGCCGTTCTCGCGCTCAAGCTCGGCGCCTGGGCGGTCACCGAGAGCGCCGTTCTCCTGGCTGACGCCGCGGAGTCGCTCCTCGACCTGGTGACGGCGTCGCTCCTGGTGCTCACGGTCCGCCTCGCCCGCAGGCCTGCCGATCCCGGGCACCCCTTCGGCCACGGAAAGGCGGAGTACTTCTCCTCCGGCTTCCAGGGCGCGCTGATCTTCGCCGCGGGGGTCGCGATCATTGTCGACAGTGTCGGCCGCCTCGGACACCCGCCGCAGATGCTCCAGCTCGGGGTCGGCGCGGGGCTCTCAGCCGCCGCGACCGTCGTCAACCTCGCCCTCGCCCTCGCCCTCGTCCGCGCCGGCGCCCGCCACCGATCCCCCGCGCTCTCGGCCGACGGCTATCACAACTTCGCGGACGTCTACACCACCGTCGGCGGCTGGCTCGGGCTCCTCCTCGCCTGGGCCACAGGCGCCTGGATCCTCGATCCGATCTTCGCCCTCCTGGTCGCGGCGAACATCCTCCGCACAGGCCTCAAGTTCTTCCTCGCGGCGATCAGCGGCCTGATGGACGCGTCCCTGCCGGCCGATGAGGTCGCGGTGATCGAGGCGACGATTCGCGAGGCGATGGGCCCCGCGGTCGAGTTTCACGACCTGCGAACACGCCGAGCAAGTCATCACACCTTCGTCGAGTTTCACCTCGTCGTCGACGGCGCCACCACCGTCCATGACTCGCACGCCATCTGCGACGCCATCGAGACCCGGCTCCAGGCCCGCGCCCGCGTCAGCCACACGACGATCCACGTCGAGCCCGAGAGCGAGCGTAGCCAAGCGACTGCGCAGGGCGTGGTATGAATGCCCATGCGTACGCTTCCCCTCGTTCTTACGCTCGCCCCCACCCTGCTCCTCGTCGGAGCCTGCGGAGAGGACACCGCCACCGGCACCGAGAGCACGACTGAGGGAGCGACTGCGACCGCCACTGCGACCGCCAGCACCTCGCCGAGCACGTCCGACGGCTCGACGACCGACCCGACTCTTGGCGGCAGCGAGAGCGACACCGGCACGACCACCGGCGACCCGACGACGACCACCACCACCGCGACGTCCGCTCCGACGACCACCACCGACGCGACCGAGAGCGACACCTCGACCACCGAGCCCGTCACCACGAGCGACTCCGACACCGGCACCTCGACCACCGGCGACCCCCTCCTCTGCGCCCCCAATAGCCAGAGCTGCTTCGACGACGATAGCTATCAGATCTGCGACGAGGACGGCCTGAGCTACGACGACCCGGTCCCCTGCGGCGAGAAGGAGGGCTGCCTCTCCGGCGAGTGCGTGGCCCTGTGCGAGCTTGTCAAGGCCGACCCGAGCTCGATCGGCTGCTCCTTCTTCGCCAACCGGATGGACAACCTCCACGCGAACCAGCCCGACTCCGTGATCGTCGGCAACGTATCGACCGACCTCCCGGCCAAGGTCCAGCTCTACTTCGTCCCCAACGGCGGCGGCGATGAGCAGCCCCTGGAAGGGCCCATCGACGTCCCGCCGAGCGGCAACTACACCTTTACGATCGACAACGCCCAGATCGAGAGCGTGACCACCCTCCGCAAGGGCGGGGTCTATCGGATCGAGAGCGACCTGCCGCTGGTCGCCTACCAGCACTCGCCTATCGGCTCGCAGGCGACCAACGACGCGTCGATGCTCCTGCCCGAGCACGCCCTCACCGGCAACTACGTGGTCGCCTCCTACGCCGGCACCTATCCGACCCACTACCCCAGCTACTTCACCGCGATCGCGACTGAGGACGGGACCAACCTCAACTTTGTCGCCGGGATCGCGACGGCCGGCGGCGGCGGTGTCCCGGCCCTCGCCAAGGGGGCCGCGACCGACGTGGCGATGAACCGCTTCGACACCCTCAACGTCGTCGTCTCCGGCGACTATACCGACCTCTCCGGGACCATCATCGAGGCCGACAAGCCAGTCTGGGTCGTCGGCGCGACCGAGTGCGGCAACGTCCCCGAGTATCCGACCCTCTACTGCGATCACCTCGAGGAGGTCAGCATCCCCCTCGAGTACTGGGGCGACACCTACGTCGGCGCCCACGCCCCCACGCGCGGCAACGAGGCCTACCACTGGCGGGTCTACTCCGGCGACGCCGCGGTCACGATCGACACCGACCCGCCGCAGCCCGGCTTCCCGGTCTCGCTGGACAAGGGCGAGTACTACCAGTTCGCGACCAAGGAGAGCTTCATCTTCACCGGCGACGGCCCCTTCATGCCGGTCCAGTACCTCGAGGGGCAAAACGCGGGCGCCAACACCGGTGACCCGTCGATGGTCCAAATGGTCCCGGTCGAGCAATTCCTCAGCTCCTACTCCTTCCTCACCGGCAGCAACTACCAGCTCCACTACTCGCAGATCATCCGCCCAATCGGCGGCGCTGACGTCCTCGTCGACGGTCAGGTCGTCACCGGCTACTACACCGTCGGCGACTACGAGGTCTCAGACTGGAAGCTCAGCGAGGGCGGCCACTTCGCGACCAGCGACGATCCCTTCGGCGTGATTCAGCTCGGCTACACCCCGGTCACCTCCTACGCCTACCCCGGCGGGCTCCGGCTCAAGGTGATCAACCCGCAGTAGGGGCTGCAGCCTGCAGACGACCCGCTCACGTCGTCTGCGGGACAACGTTGCGACCTTCGCAAGGGACGAGCTCCCCCCAACCTCGCCGCTGCTCGTAGACCGACGGGTCGTTGCGCTACGCAGAGCCCGCGGCTCCCCAGCCCTAGCGAGGCTCACTCCCTCAACCGACCAGGGATCGAGCGAATGGACTCGTTATCGCCTGACGTCCCTGCGACTCCTCGACCACTTCGACGATGACAAGGCTCGACTCTTCACCAAGCTGCTGCGCGATACTCTGACCGCAAAATCCGAGTTCATCCCCGATCTTGAGGGCATCGAACTTCGGCGCAGCATGCCTCTGGTCGCATAACCGACACGATTCATGACCTGCGGGACAAGGACTACCAGGTCGATGGCGTCAAGAAGGCGCTCTTCGAAGCTCAGCATAAGGAGTGTGCATAGTGCGAGATTCGCCGCCGACACTGAGCGCTACAGATGCAGCTCAGCTGCCGCAGGATCCTCTATAGGTCGCGAGATACCCGCCTCGAACGAACCCAAAAGAACGCCGCAGCGCCCGGACATCCCGGGGCTGCGGCGTCTCAGCTCAGCGCTCTGAGCCTGTCGCGATCGCGACGTCGGCGGCCTAGCCGACCTTCTCGATCAGCCCCTTGATCTGCTCGATCATCGGCTGGGCGAGCACGTACTCGAAGGTCATCACGCCGGAGGGCAGGTAGAGCGAGGTCAGGTGGAGGTCGCTCAGGTCATTGCCGAGGGCGACCGGCACCTTGCTCAGCTCCGCGGCGACCGGCGGGAACTTCTTCAGCCAGTCCATCGTCGCCTTGACGTTGAAGCCCATGAAGCCGCTGATCGCCTCACTGTGGCCGAAGATCGCGGCCAGGCCGGGATCATCGGCGAGCGAGCCCTTGCCGCCCTGAGCGGCGATCGCCCGGGCCATCGCCGCCTCCTCGCCCTTGGGCGCGATGGCGAAGATGACGTTGCCGTTGGTCTCCGCGCGATCGATCGTCAGGGCGAGAGGGCCCCAGTACTGGTCGACGAGCGCCTTGGCCTCGGGATCCTCGGCGAGCTTCTTGTCGAGCTCCTTTTGCACCTCGGCGCCGGGACGGATCACCCAGCGGTCGACCGCGACGTCGCCGCTCTTGCTGGCGTCGGCCGTGAACTCCCAGGTGACGTACTTCGAGAACTCGGCGCCGAGCACCGCCTCGGGGGTGAACTTCGCGCTCCAGGCCTTCCAGGAGTCGCGAGCGGCGACGCCGGGCTTGAGGCGCTGGACAGCGATCGCCGCGAAGGTCGCCCCCTCCTGGTCGAAGACCGCGATCCCGCCCGTGCCGTCGTGGAGGCCCGCGCTCTCCTTGATATAGTTGTCGACCGAGGCGGTGACGGCCGCCTTGTCGAGCTCGGCGAGGTCGGACCAGGTCTCGATCGCGAGGGCCCGGATCTCCTTCACCTGGGCGGTGTCGATCGCCTTCGGGTCGGTGTTGAACGCGGCGACCAGGAGGGAGCCGGCGGGCAGCGCCTTGACGAAGGCCGGGTCGATCAGCCGACCCCCGGCGAGCTTGGCGTCCTTCTCAGCCTCGCTGCCGGCGGTCGGGATCGCGGTGAAGCCGAAGCGGACGCCGGTCTTGGTGATGTTGATGTAGGCGGAGAGCTGGTCGTACTGCGAGAGCCGGTCGAGGCTCCGCTTGGTCGAGGTCTTGTTGTACTCGATCCACTTCTGGACCGCGGCGTCGACCTTCGGGTTGCCGGTCTCGTCCGGGGTGGTGTTCGAAGCCTCGTCAAAGAGGGCCATCAAGTCGCCGATCTCCTTCTGGTACTTCGACCAGATCGTCCCGGTGTAGGCGATGAGCTCGAGATCGCCGACCATCGCACCGCCGCGGTCGATGATGTCGGCCTGGAGGTAGCCCTTGGTCTTCTCAAAGAGATCACCGTGGGCGGAGACGGCGACATGGTTGCCGAGCCCGTCGATGTAGATCTCCTCGCCCTCGAGGACGTAGACCGCGGCGTGCCCCTCGGCGTCCGGCTTGCGGCCGGTCTCGCCGAGATCCTCGAGCAGCGCCTTGACGCCGCCCTGGTAGCCGAAGGTGCAGGAGACAGGCTTCTCCCAGGTCTTGAAGTCGACGATGGCGCAGCCCATCGGCTGGGCGAGGTCCATGTGCTGGGCGACCATGCCCTGCTGGTCGAGCGCGACCGAGACCAGCGAGCGAAGCGCGGCCTCGTCGAGGAAGTTCTGGTACTGCGGGGTGACCAGCTGCTCGCGGACGTCGACCAGCAGCTTCGAGGCGCTGGGCAAGGCGAAGTGACCGAGGATCCCCTCGTCGTGGGCGATCCGATCGACGCCGGGGACCTTGGCCTTGGCGATCTTGGCGGCGACGTCGGCGGGGACCTCGGCGGCCTTGGGCTCGTCGGTCGCCGCCGCAGAGTCAGCCGCAGCCTCGGCGGGCTTGTCCTCTTCCTTCTTGCTGCAGCCTCCAAGGGCGAGCATGAGGGTCAGAGGGGTAATCGTGGAGAGTGCGAGAATTCGACGCTGGGGTCTCATAATGGGGGGGGGAGGCTACGCCTCGGGCGCATGCTACCCCAAAACTCTGAGCCTCGCGCAACGCCACAGGCGCATGTGGCGCATCGCCGTTTTCAGGCACCTAGATGGCCATAGAGCCGCGATTTCCCCCGAGCGCCGATCGCTGTCAGACTGTGGCCATCGCCACCATGAGCATTGACGATCGACCGACACTGTCATCGGGCCTTCGCCTCCATCGCCTCGTCCTCACCTCCTGCTTCGCCCTCCTCGCGCCCATCGCCGGCTGCGAGGAGGCTGAGGCTGACAAAGGGACGGAAGAGCCGCGGGATGTCCCCACCTACGTCGACGGAGTGATCCGCTTCTCCGCCGCATTCTCCGAAAACGCAGGGATCGTGACCGCAGAGGTCAAGGAGACCGAAATCTCGCCGGTCGTCTACGTGACCGGCACCCTAGAGCTCAACGAGCTGCGGATCGCCGCCGTCGGCTCGCGGATCTCCGGGCGTGTCCGCCAGGTCCACGTCATCGAGGGCTCCGAGGTGAACGTCGGCGATCCGCTGGCCACCCTCGACAGCGCCGAGCTCGGTGAGGCCCAGGCGGAGATCCTCGCGATCGCCGCTCGGGCCCGCGTCGCCGACACCGACGAGGACCGCAAGAAGCTCCTGATGTCCCAGGGGATCGCCTCCAAGCGGGCCGCAGAGCTCGCCGCGCAGGCCTCCAAGGTCGCCGACGCCGAGCTGATGGCCGCCCGCCAGCGGGTCAAGGCCCTCGGCGGCGGCAAGGTCAAGGGCAAGAAGAAGGACCTCGGGACGATGTCGATGATCTCGCCTATCGAGGGCGAGGTCATCGCCGTGCACGTCAGCCGCGGTCAGGCTGTGCTCCCGAGCTACACCGCCTTTACCATCGGCGACTACGACCAGCTCTGGGTCCGCCTCGCGGTCTTCGAGCGCGACCTGACCAACCTCCGCGAGGGTGACGAGGTCGAGATCCGGCCGGTCGCCACCCCCGAGGTCAAGCTCGTCGGCCAGGTCGCCTACATCTCGCGGATGCTCGACGCCCAGACCCGCGCCGCCGAGGTCCGGGTCGTCGTCCCCAACGAGGAGGGCAGGCTCCGGGTCGGCCAGGGCGTGACCGCCGGGATCGAGGCCAGCGGCGCTCGCCACCGGGCCCTCGCCGTGCCCCGCACCTCGGTCGTCCAGGTCGACGGCAAGCCGACGGTCTTCATCGCCGTCGAGGAGAACGCTTTCATTCCCCGCCCGGTCAAGACCGGCGCCCGGGATCCAGAGCTGATCGAGATCCTCGAGGGCGTCGAAGCCGGCGAGCGAGTCGTCACCGAGGGTGTCTTCGCCCTCAAGTCCGAGACCTTTCGCTGAGCCCCGATCGCCATGCTCGCCTATCTCGTGAACCTCTCGATCCGCCTCCGGCGGGTCATGATCATCCTCCTCATCGCAATGCTCGGCGCCGGGGTCCTGGCCGCGAAGGCCCTGCCTATCGACGCGATCCCGGACATCTCGTCGATCCAGGTCTCGGTGCTCACCGACGCCCCAGGGCTCAGCGCCCTCGAGGTCGAGCGCTCGGTCACCTTCCCGCTGGAGAACGCCCTCAACGGCGTCCCGGGGACGGTCGAACTGCGCTCGGTCTCGCGCTCCGACATCTCGGCTATCACCCTCGTCTTTGAAGACGGGACCGATCCGTGGTTTGTCCGCGCGCTGGTCCTAGAGCGGGTCCTGGACGCCAAGAGCGTGCTCCCCGCGGGCCTCTCCACGCCCCAGCTAGCGCCGCTCTCGACCGGTCTCGGCGAGATCTATCAGTTCGTCGTCCGCTCGGACATCCACTCCAACAAGCAGCTGCGGACGATCCTCGACTGGGAGATCGTCCCTCAGCTCCGCGGAGTGCCGGGCGTGATCGAGGTCAACACCATGGGTGGCGACCTCAAGCAGTACCAGGTCGTCGTCCAGCCCGACGCGCTCCACGCCCACGGGCTCACCGTCCGCGAGGTCGCCGAGGAGCTACGCGCGGCCAACGCGATCGTCTCCGGCGGCTACGTCGACCGCGACGCCGAGGCCTACACCCTCCGCGCCGTCGGCATCTTCTCGTCGATGGAGGATATCGCCAACGTCGTCCTCAAGGGCGACTCCGACGGCAACCCGGTCCTCGTCAGGCACATCGCCGAGGTCGTTGACGGAGCCGCGCTCCGCCACGGGGTCATCACCCACAACGGCGAGGGCGAGGCGGTCACCGGCATCATCATGATGCTCCTCGGCTCCAACAGCCGTGACGTCGTCTACGCGGTCAAGGACCGGATCGACGAGGTCCAGGCGATGCTGCCGCCCGGGGTCGAGATCGAGCCTATCTACGACAGGGCCGACTTCGTCGAGCGGACGCTCAAGACGGTCATGACCAACCTGGTCGAGGGCGCGGCCGTCGTCGCCGTCCTCCTCTGGATCCTCCTCGGGACCATCCGCGGCGCCCTCGTGGTCGTCCTCGGGATCCCGGCGGCGATGTCGATCGCCCTCTTCGGGATGCACTGGCAGGGGATCACCGGCGACCTCATGTCGCTGGGCGCGATCGACTTCGGCTTCCTCGTCGACGGCCCGATCGTCGTCCTCGAGGCGCTCGTCGCCGGCTTTGTCGGCAAGCAATTGACCAACAACGACCGTGCTGCGGCCTACGCGCGGATGATCACCAAGGTGATCCGCCCGGTCGCCTTCGCGGTCGCGATCATCATGCTCGTCTACGTCCCCCTGCTCGGCCTCGAAGGAGTCGAGGGGCGGATGTTTAAGCCTATGGCGATGACCATGGCCTTCGCCCTCTTCGGCGCGCTGGTCTACTCGATCATCTTCTTGCCGGCGCTCCTGGTCGCCTTCGTCCCGCCGTTGAAGAAGGAGGGCGCGACCTGGCTGCGACCGCTCGCCCGCGGCTACGAGCGCGCCATCCCCGCGGTGGTCCGCCTGCGCTGGCCGCTGCTGGCCGCCGCCCTCGCGGCCTTGATCGTCTCCGGGATGATCTTCGGCCAGTCCGGCGCCAACTTCATCCCCCGGATCGACGAGGGGGACGCCGTCGTCACCATCCGCCGCTCCCCCTCGATCAACATCCCAGAGGCCAAGCGCCTCGACCTGATGGTCCAAAAGGAGCTCCTGACCTTCCCTGAGGTGGTCACCACCCTGGCGATGACCGGCCGCGCAGAGGTCGCGATCGACCCGGTCGGCAAGGACAACGACGACACCTTCGTCCGCCTCAAGCCGAAGACGGAGTGGACGACCGCCCACGATCTCGACTCCCTCTCAGAGGTGTTCAAGAATCGGATCGAGAGCAAGGTCCCCGGGACCTTCGTCTCGGTCTCGCAGCCGATCGAGGACCGGACCAACGAGATGATCTCGGGCTCGCGCGCCGACGTCCAGATCCTCGTCAACGGCCCGGACCTCTTCGAGCTCAAGCGGATGAGCGAGGAGATCGCCGACGCGGTCCGCGACATCGACGGCACCGGCGACCTCCGGGTCGAGCGGGTCTTAGGGCTCCCGGAGCTGACGATTCGGCCCAACCGCGCCAACCTCGCCCGCTACGCCGTCCGCATGCAGGACGTGCTCGACGCGGTCGAGGCGGTGCGGGTCGGCAACCCGCTCGGCTGGGTCTTCGAGGGGCAGCGCCGCTTTGAGACCCGCCTCCTGGTCCCGCCGCGGACGACCCGCGTTGAGGCTGTCGGCGACCTCTTCGTCGAGTCGGTGACCGGCGCGCTTATCCCGCTCGCCGAGCTCGCCTCGATCCAAGAGGCGGAGGGCCCGGCCCAGATCCGCCGGGTCAACCGGACCCGCGTGGTCCGGGTCGAGGTCAACCTCCGCGGACGCGACCTCCTCTCCTGGGTCAACGAGGCCAAGGGTGCGGTCGCCGACAAGATCTTTCTCCCCTCCGGCTACACGATCCAGTGGGGCGGTCAGTTTGAGAACTTCGAGCGCGCCTCCAAGCGACTGGCGACGGTCGTACCGATGTCGCTCGGCGTCATCTTCGTGATGCTGATGTGGATCTTCGGCGACGCCCGCTACGCCGCGGCCGTCTTCGCGGTGGTCCCCTTCGCCCTCACCGGCGGGCTGGTCGGCCTGATCGTCCGCGACATGTCGTTCTCGATCCCTGCGGCGGTCGGCTTCATCGCCCTCGCGGGGGTCGCGGTGCTCAACGGCGTCGTTCTCGCGAGCGAGGTCCGAGAACACATCGAGAAGGGCGAACCCTTCGACGAAGCGCTGCGCCACGGCTCGGTCCACACCATGCGGGCCGTCCTCACCACCGGCGCCGTCGCGGCCTTCGGCTTCATGCCGATGGCCCTGGCCACCGGCGCAGGCTCTGAGGTCCAGCGCCCCCTGGCGACGGTCGTCGTCTTCGGGATCGGCGCCTCGACCCTGATGACGATGTTCCTCCTGCCGAGCGTGCTCAAGATCGCGATCCGGCGGGAGCAGAAGGCGCCGATCCCGACGACGCTCGACGACGACGACAAGGACCCGCAATCGCCGTAGGACCCTTCGCCTTCGCTGCGCTCATCGGCCCTCTCAGGCGTCGAGTAGACTGACTGGTCTGCTCGGCTCCGAGAGGGCCGACGCGCTCGAGGGCAAACGCGCAGGTTCCTCTCAGGGCCCCTAGTAGCCCCAGGGCAAGCCCCGCGGGCTCTCACGCCGCAATCGTCGGCCCGGTCGGCGCGGGCAAGACGCCGCAGGACCGGGCCGTCCTGCAAGATCCGGCCGAGCTGCGACGAGCTCTGGAGGGCCCGCGGGACCTTGTACCGGGCTCCTCGGCCGCTCGCGCCGGTCGTCGGTCCTCTATGATCTGGGTCCCCGAAGAGTGGGTCGAAGCACGCCGACAGGCCTCGCGAGGGCGAGGTCAAGCCTCCTCGGCATCGCCAGGCGGTAGACTTGCGACGTGCCCCGTCAAGCATCGGCCCTTCTCGCCGTGGCAGCGCTCCTGCCCTGCGCAGCCTGCGTTCTCGCAAACCCCGACTTCGACGACTCCGACGCAGGGGGAGCGACAAGCGCGAGCACAGGTGTCGGCTCAGCGAGCGCTCCGACGGCGACCGGCGCGACCGCGCCGACCATGGGCTCCGCCAGCTCCGCCAGCTCCGCCGGCACGACCGACCCCACGGGCACGACGAACACGACGAACACGACGGTCACGACGGACACGACGGACACGACAGACACGACGGACACGACGGAGCCGACCTCGGGCTCGGAGTCCGACTCCGACTCCGACTCCGGGAGCTCGAGCAGCGGCGGCTCGGACTCCGACTCCGACTCCGACTCCGACTCCATGGGCGACTCCGCCTGCGGTGACGCTTCGCTCGACCCAGGCGAGGAATGCGACGACGGCAACCTCGACGCAGGCGACGCTTGCTCGCCCCTGTGCCACATCGTCCCGACCGGGATCAAGCTCGTCGACGAGTCGACGATCGAGAAGGCCGGCATCGGCAAGCTGACGAACCAGGCGAAGTGCGGCTCGTCGATGGCGCTGATCAAGCTCGACGGACACCTGGACAACAGCGACTGGCACTGCCGCCCGTCCTTCTCCTGCAGCGGGCTCACGCTCGCCGCGGACCTCAGCGTGATCACCCAGGTGAACGCCCAGATCGGGCCCTTTGGTCTGAACTGCTACCAACCCTCGACAAGCTGGGAGCGGCCCTGCGCCCCCGGGCACGCGCTCGTCGGCATCTCCGGGAGGACTGGGACCATATTTGACAAGCTCCAGCCCCGCTGCGCGCCGATCGAGATCCACGAGAACGCCGACGGCTTCACGATCGGCACCGGCCCCACCGTCGCGCTCGACCCCGTCGGCAGCAACGGCGGCAACCCCTTCGGCCCCCTCGACTGCCCCGCGAACGCGGTGGCGGTCGGCGCGGAGCTCGGCGCGGGGAGCTGGCTCGACGCGCTCCAGCTCTCCTGCAAGACCCTCGCGCTGAGCTTCGACTAGCAGCCTCGGCGCCTCGGCGCTCCGACAAGCCGACGCTGCATCTGCGGGTCGACCTCAGCCCAGCCCGGCCACTCCACGCCTAGGGATTGGCCCCTGCTCGCGCGCCTCGTCGAGCGACGGCACGCTCACCCCGCTGTACAATCCGCCGACCATGAGCATGCGCTACGCCTTCCTTGGGAGCACCGGAGTCAAAATCTCGACCCTCGCCCTCGGCACCATGCCCTTCGGCGGCGAAGGGGTCGACCGGGCGCTCTCCCGCGAGCTCTTCGCCCGCAGCCGCGACGCCGGGATCAACCTCTTCGACTGCGCCGATGTCTACAACGGCGGCGAGTCTGAGCGGATCCTCGGCGAGCTCGTCGCTGGCTGTCGCGACGAGGTCGTGATCACCAGCAAGGCCTACTTCCCGACCAGCGCCGACGCCAACGCCCGCGGCTCCAGCCGCTACCACCTGCGGCGCGCGGTCGAGGCGAGCCTGCGCCGCCTCGGCACCGACCGGATCGACCTCTTCTTTCTCCACCGCTTCGACGAGCACACCGACATCGAGGACACCCTGCGGACCCTCGACGACCTGGTCTCGGAGGGCAAGATCCTCTACCCGGCGGCCTCGAACTTCGCCGCCTGGCAGGTCGCCAAGGGGCTCGGCGTCGCCGCCCGCCGCGGCTTCGCCCCCTTCGCCGCGATCCAGCCGATGTACAACCTGGCCAAGCGCCAGGCGGAGGTCGAGCTGCTGCCGATGGCGGCCGCGGAGGGGCTCGCGGTCCTCCCCTACGGCCCGCTCGGCGGCGGCCTCCTCTCCGGGCGCTACGGCGTCGATCGCCGGCCCGAGAGCGGTCGCCTGCTCGACAACAAGATGTACGCGACCCGCTACGCCGACCCCGACAACTACGCCATCGCCGAGCGCTTCACCGCCCTCGCCGGCGAGCTCGGGATCCACCCGGCGAGCCTCGCGATCGCCTGGGTCGCCGCCCACCCAGCCGTGACCGCGCCGCTGCTCGGGGTCCGCAAGACTGAGCACCTCGAGCTCGCCCTCGCCTCCCTCGACATCGACATGACCTGCGAACTCTACGGCAGGATCGCCGCCCTCTCCCCGGCGCCGCCGCCCGCGACCGATCGCAACGAGGAGAGCTCGAGCCACAACTACGGCAGCCGCTGAATCGCC
>Ga0316189_10002598_pt1 | contig 17683 bp, 11 predicted proteins | sample LowCovwburrow_MG_FD_204930 | JGI IMG/M metagenome (GOLD analysis project Ga0316189, IMG submission 204930) | Coastal sediment microbial communities from Maine, United States - Lowes Cove worm burrow | ecosystem: Environmental > Aquatic > Marine > Coastal > Sediment | place: USA: Maine...
CTGGATTTGAGCCTGTTGGCCTACCACCGCGGTTGTTACGGGAGCCGGCGTTCCCACGCGACCCCGACCGTCGTTTTGACGAGCTCATTTCTTCACAACCAATGCAGCAGCGTGACATTGGATGCCACCGGCCAACCCGGGAAGACCTTCGGTTCGTTTACCTTTGACCGTGACAGGGGCGCCGACAACTTCAGAAAGTGTCTTTGCCATTGTGTCACGTTGGGGGGCGATCTTTGGTGAATCGGCTATCACAGTAATATCGACATTAATCGGATGCCATCCCCCGACCCCAAGTCGGCCGATGACGATGGCCAACAGCCGCAAACTGTCGGCGTTGGCGAAACCATCGTCGGTGTCGGGGAAGAGGGTGCCAATGTCACCCATGCCTGCGGCGCTCAGCAGCGCGTCGGTACAAGCGTGGCTCACCACATCGGCGTCACTGTGACCTTCCAAACCAGCGTGGTTGTCAAACAAGACACCACCCAAGACCAGTCTCCGTTGTGGGTCCCCAGACCAGGGGTGCACATCGAATCCATGACCAACTCGCAGTCCCTCAATACCCATGGCAGAACTCTTTCGATTCGGTGCCCATCGACCGTGGCATCACGTTCACACAATCACTCTGTCGTGAACAATAGTTGACCCCAACCCCTACTCATACCCACTACCGTGCCAAAGCGACAGAGCATCGTCTACTGTGCAGGTAATGGTTGACATAGATCACATCCGGTCGATCGAACTTTTTCGTGACTTCGACCAACCCAGTTCCGAGCAGTTGGCCAACGCCAGCTCCATCCGCCGACTCCAACGAGGAGACGTCCTATTTGGCGAGAACGACGAACCCAACGATCTGTTCGTCGTAATCTCAGGCCGAGTAGCCATGGTCAATAGGTCGATAGACGGCCGAGAATCTGTGGTGAAATTGATGGAAGACGGCGACCTTTTTGGTGAAATGCCGCTGTTTGACGGCCAGACTCGATCCACCGATGCTCGGGCGCTTGAATCGTCCGAGGTGATAATCATCCCGTATGAGTCAGTTCGGGGGATCTACACCGAACAGCCGAACCAACTGTGGCGAGTGGTAGAACTACTGACCCAACGGCTGCGTGTAATGGACGGTGTCCTGGCTGACTCGGTTTTCCTTGACGTCACCGGACGCACCGCCAAACGGCTTCTTGAGATGGCCGGAGATTCCGATGATTTCTCGTTGCCCGTAACCCAAGAAGAATTGGCCGGAATGGTTGGGGCATCCCGAGAACGCGTGAACAAAGCAATCGCTTCGTTTATCAAACTGGGATGGATCGAGCAGCGAGACCGCCGCTACCACATCTCCAATCGCCAGCAACTCGAACTGCGATCCCGTTAGAAGAGTGGTCGGCTAGAATCGATCGAGGATCGTTGACTCGGTGAGGCGACAAGTACCATCTTTGAGTTCTTTGGCTCGCCGAGGACCAACACCTTCGATCGATTCGAATTCATCGGTGGTTGCTTCGAGAATTTTTACGAGATGATCAAACCGGGCGACCACCCGGGCAACAACATCGGGGTTGACCCGAGGGAGTTTCGACAGCAGCCTGAGCCCACGGGGTGACACGTGTCCGTCGAGGTCCAGCGAATCACCCCCCAATCCAAACGAACCGGCTAGCAGCTCATCATCGAACAACGCATCATCGTCAAGAGTGGCGAGGTGATCGATCGCCTCGTCGATCGACTCTGGACCGTTTGGACAGAGGTAGTCCTCAAGAACCATGCGCCGGGCACCTTTGACCCCAACCATGAGTTCGTCACGCTGCATCTGCACCAGTCGTCCGTCAGAACCCAGTTCCACAAGGTTTCGGTCGATCTCGTCAGAAATCCGAACAACCATTTCCATCCGTTGAAGGACTTCGACCACTTCTCTAACCGTGACCAGATCTTGGACTTCCAAAACATTAAGATTTTTAGTAATAGTGTCGAGTCGGGCCCGGTAGCGCTCAAGTGTCTTAATAGCTTGGTCTGATCGTTCCAGTAGACGACTGGCCGAGGAAAGGTGGTGGACTTGATCGCCGACATAGAGTTGAATCTCTTTTCGGGACTCAGAAACCGCCACGGTGGTGGTATTTAGCGATCGGGAGACTCGTTCTGCGGTCCGGTGTCTGGTGCCCGTCTCCGACGTTTGAACGCTGGGGTTAGGAACCAAGTGAACATTGGCGCGGGCAATACGGCTTAGATCACTGGCGAGTATGATTGCTCCATCCATTTTGGCCAGTTCTGAAAGCCGCTGTGGACTAAAGGCGGCATCAAGCAAGAACCCGCCAGAACAGATATTGAGGATTTCGGGTTCATCACCCATGACGATGAGAGCACCACGACCCGACATGAGAATCCGGTCCAACCCTGTACGCAGAAGAGTACCTGGCGCCACTGCAGCCATTGCCCGGAGAAGCTCAGCATCGAGCCGCGTATCCATTGAAGCATCCTAGTGTAATGCGGGCCTGGTAGCTGTGGTGATCCGTCTAGTCGAGGTGCATGTCTTCCGACTTGCTTAAGTCGGTGACCACCCGAACAGCATCGCCGACAGTTGCCACCGGTTGCAGTTTCATTCCGACCGGGCCTTCGGTGACCGTTGCCGGGACGAGGGCCAATCGGAATCCCAGACGGTGGGCCTCTTGAAGCCGAAGGTCGATCCGGGGTACCGAGCGGACCTCACCCCCAAGGCCAACCTCGCCGATTGCGATGAGCTCTGGTGGTAACCCACAAGACAGCATCGACGACACCATGGCGATCGCCAAACCAAGATCAGCACCCGGCTCGGAAAGTTTGGCCCCACCGGCCGCCGACACAAAAATGTCGTAGCGGGTAGTTGCCAAACCAACTCGTTGAGTGAGCACGGCGGCCACAATCGCCAGACGTTTGCCGTCTACGCCTTGGGTAGTCGTTTTTGGTGAAGGGGCGGCAGTTTCGACCAGCAGCGCCTGGACTTCGGCCAACAGTGGGCGCCCACTGTCGAACGTGCATACCACCGACGAACCGGGAAGCCCAACCCGTCGATCGGCCAAGAACCGCCCTGAGGGATCAGACACACCGGCTAAACCTGCAGCAGTCATCTCGAACAACCCGACTTCGGTCGTTGGGCCATAGCGGTTTTTAATAAGGCGTAGCTGGCGGAGATCACCAGAACGTTCGCCGGAAAAAGTACAGACGGTGTCTACGAGGTGCTCAATAGTCTTAGGACCGGCCAGAGACCCGTCCTTGGTAATGTGACCCACCAGGATAAGCGTGATCCCCAGGCGTTTGGCTGAACGGCTCAAACGCTCAGTGACAGCCTTCATCTGGGCGACCGAGCCCGCGTTACCGTCAAGATCGGTGGCTTCGATCGTCTGAATGGAATCGACAACAACGACCTGCGGTTTCAGATCTTCCATGGCGGCGATGGTTGCCTCAACCGAGATGTCGTCCAAGACATGAACCGAAGGCGGAACCGATCCCAGACGGCGAGCCCGAGTGGCGATCTGTGTGGGTGCCTCTTCACCCGCAACCAATAGAACGCTGGCCCCATGCGAGGCAACGGCGATTGCTATCTGCAGGGTCAACGTGGACTTTCCTATACCCGGCTCCCCTCCAAGCAAAATCACGCTCCCGGCAATCAGGCCACCGCCTAGAACCCTGTCGACTTCATCAAGGCCGGTGGGCGAGGGAACGCCGGCATCACCGATGAACTCAGCCAGCGGACGGCTCGAAGTACCATCAGCCGAACTGGTCAGCGAAGAGATGGTACCTCCAGCGGTGATTGTGGCTTCTTCGATGGAGGCCCAAGAGTCGCACCCGGAACACCGCCCGGCCCAGCCAGCGGACCTGGTTCCACAATCTCGACAAACGAATATCTTCTTAGCTTTAGCCACGGTATGACCCTAGTCGGGGGGTGTGACACCGAAGGGCAGGAAACTCAGAGCGACGGTCTTGTTTGTGGTTCTGGTTGTGGAGGGCGAGCGACTAGGACGTCGCCGATGTGATCTTCGTCCGGGAACTCAAAACCTCTGGTTATCGGGTGTCCTCGGGAGTCTTCTTTCAACCCCGACGGGCTGAACCATGTAGTGGAGTACCCAAGATTTTGAGCGAAATCAAGAACATCAAGATCGACGTCCATGATCATGATCTTCGATACTTCTTCACCAGTAGTACGGCGCAACACCTCAAAGATCGGCCTTGACGGCTTGACGTCGCCTACCGTACTGCTGACGACCCACGGATCGATCAGATTCTCAAGGCTGTGCCTGGCCCGAAGTTTGGATGCCCAAAGTCCGGCATCGTTGGTGATACAGGCAACTCGAATTCCAGAATCACGCTGACGTCGGAGATACCTGATTACGCCCGGCATCAGCTGTTGTCGAGCCAGGTAGGCCGAGTCGAGTTCACCGGCTAGACCGCGAATGTCGATGGACCGCCAGAAATCCGATGTGGTTGTTCTGCCTAATTGGAGCGAACGATACCGAGATTCAATTTGGGCAACGGTTACTTTCGAGCCCTTCTCCCTGGCAAAGGGAACGATAAGATTCCGAATCGGGTCGGTTTCTTTGTAAAGAACACCGATACCGGCCAAGGCCAACACGGTGTGAGTCGGACCGTCGTCGACTTTTTCGGCTTCAGAGTGGGGTACCTTTTGGATTTCTTTGGTCGATTCACCGGCGTCGAGTGGGCCGCGTACCAGTTTCCTTCGAACCGCCGGCTTTCGTTTCCGCCGCTCTGGGAGCAGAATCCGCAGGATCTGGGACAAGGCGACTATGGCGGCGAGAACACCCGCAACAACAGCAACACCACGGAGAACCAGTGCCTCAGTTTTTCGAGTTCCGGTTTGGAACCTGATTTCGGTGACGCCACTATCACCCATGGTGGCCAACCACTCGGCACGAAGTTCGGTGTCTGAAATGTCGATGACCCCTGGCAACGGTTCGCCTTGAGCTTGCCCTGGGAGCGATACCTCAACCCTGACCGTCACGTCTGATGGCTTGGCCCCATACCGGTCGGCCAGAGCCGAGATCGGCATCCCAAGTGCTTCGGTAAGGGCAGAATCGGCGAATCCATCAAGCCCAGCGGAGGTATCGATAGTGCCTTCCAGCTGATAGTCGACCTCGGCAAAACTTCGTTGACGGAAGAGCTTGAACTCCCCGAAGGGACCATTCGGACCATTCAACTCGTCAATGATCTCGGTCAGCTGCTCGGTGGTGCCAAACTCCTTGGAGGCCGTGATCACCGTCGATCCGTCGTTCTGGGGTGCGGGGCGACCGACAAGCCATCCGGCCAACGCCAGATCTTGTAGCGGAAGCCCGTCACCACCGGCCTCCAGATCAAGTAATGCCGCAGTGGTTTCGGCGTCCATGGTGGTAGTGGTTTCCACATTGCCTGACCCGTCAGCCTCAATGTCGATCACCACATCGAACGAAACCTGGCATGCCGTGCCCAGCAGAATGAGTGCCAACAGCCCGACGAACCGCAGCATCCTCTGTTCTATGGTTGTCCCAAGCCACACCACAGCCCACAACCTTACTCCGCTATTCCCCGAGTTTTCCTCTGAAAAAAGATCAACGCCCCCTAAGGGGGCGCTGATCGTTCAAAGCAAATTAGTTGTTGTGTAACTACGAGTCGCCGGTGCCGGCCAGCTCAGGTGTGCTTGGCGGCTGAAAGCCCTCGTGAGCGGTGAAGCTAAGCTCTTCTTCAGAGTCGCCGTTTACCACCACATCAACCACGATGATCTGTCCTGCACGGAACTCCTTGTAAAGGAGCTTCTCGGAGAGCATATCTTCGATCAGTCGTTGGATCGCTCGACGTAGTGGGCGGGCACCCATCGTTGGGTCGTAGCCGTTGTCGGCCAAGAAATGTTTGGCTTCCCTGGTGAGTTCAAGACCGATTCCTTGGCCTTCAAGCTGCTCTACCGTCCGCTTGATCATCAGATCGACGATCTCGATGACCTCAAGTTTGCTGAGCTCGTGGAAGACGATGGTTTCGTCGATCCGGTTGAGGAACTCGGGCCGGAAGTGCACCTTGAGTGCGTCGTGGACCTTTTCCTTCATCCGCTCGTAGCTCACGGCCTCATCGTTCTTGGCAAAGCCGAGTGTGGCCTTGCGCAAGTCCTGGGTACCCAGGTTTGAGGTCATGATGAGCACGGTGTTGCGGAAGTCGACTGAGCGGCCCTGGGAGTCGGTAAGACGGCCCTCTTCCAGAATCTGGAGTAGTGCGTTGAATACGTCCGGGTGGGCTTTCTCGATTTCGTCGAACAACACGACCGAGAAAGGCTTGCGACGGACGGCTTCAGTGAGCTGGCCGCCCTCCTCATAGCCCACATAACCCGGAGGTGAACCAACCAGGCGGCTGACGGTGTGCTTCTCCATGTACTCGGACATGTCGAGGGTGATCAGGGCTGAATCATCACCGAACAAGAAGTTGGAGAGGGTTTTTGCCAGTTCGGTCTTGCCGACGCCGGTGGGGCCGAGGAAGATGAACGAACCGGAAGGACGCTTAGGGTCCTTGAGACCAGCCCTAGTGCGTCGGATTGATTGTGAGACGGCCCGGATGGCGTCTTCTTGCCCGATGACCCGCTTGTGAAGCTCGTCCTCCATACGAAGGAGTTTCTCGGTTTCCTCTTCGGTGAGTTTGTAAACCGGGATGCCGGTCCAGATGGACAGCACTTCGGCGATCGACTCTTCGTTGACCTCATCGAACAAATCGACACCGGAAGCCTTGATTTCGGTTTCCATCGATTCCCGCTTGCCAAGAAGTTCCTTCTCGGTGTCACGCAGGCGACCGGCTTCTTGGAAGTCTTGAGATTCGACCGCTTCCTTTTTCTTGGAGACGATGTCGGCAATCTCGTTTTCAAGCTCTTTGAACGCGGGCGGGGTGGCCATGCGCTTGATCCTCAACCGAGAACCGGCTTCGTCGATAAGGTCAATGGCCTTGTCGGGAAGGAAACGGTCGGAGATGTAACGATCGGCGAGGTTGGCTGAAGCCACCAATGCCTGGTCGGTGATAGTGACCCGGTGGTGGGTTTCGTAGCGATCCCGAAGGCCTTTGAGAATCTCGATCGTGTGCTCGACCGAGGGCTCTTCAACCTTGATTGGCTGGAAACGACGCTCCAAGGCGGCGTCCTTTTCAAGGTGCTTGCGGTATTCGTCGAGCGTGGTTGCACCGACAGTCTGCAGCTCACCACGGGCCAACATCGGCTTGAGGATACTGGCGGCATCGATGGCGCCTTCGGCGGCACCGGCACCAACAAGGGTGTGCAGCTCGTCGATGAACAGGACGATGTCGCCCCGGGTCTTGATTTCCTTGAGCACCTTCTTGAGACGCTCTTCGAAATCACCCCGGTAACGGCTACCCGCCACCAGAGCCCCCAAGTCGAGGGTGTAGAGCTGCTTGCCCTGCAAGGTGTCGGGAACGTCGTCGGCGGCGATCTGTTGAGCCAGACCTTCGACGATGGCGGTTTTGCCAACTCCGGGTTCGCCGATAAGAACAGGGTTGTTCTTGGTACGACGGCTGAGAACCTGCATAACCCGTTCGGCTTCGCGTTCACGACCGATTACGGGATCAAGTTTTTTCTCTCGGGCCAGCTGGGTGAGGTTCCGACCGAACTGATCGAGGATCAGCGAACCGGACTGGGCGTCGGCTCCGGCGCCACCGGAGGTAGCGCCGGCTTTGCCCCCCTCAAGGGGAACATTGCCGCTGCTACCGGTTGGGCCGGAATAACCCGACAGCGTTTGGATGACCTGCTGACGGACACGTGAGAGATCGGCGCCAAGTTTGACGAGCACCTGGGCGGCTACGCCCTCACCTTCACGAATCAGACCGAGCAGTATGTGCTCGGTACCGATGTAGTTGTGACCAAGCTGCAACGCTTCCCGCAAGGAAAGCTCAAGGACCTTCTTGGCTCGAGGCGTGAACGGGATATGTCCACTTGGTGACGAGCCACCTTGACCGATGATGTCTTCGACCTGATGGCGGACGGCTTCCAGCGAGATTGACAGTGACTCCAAAGCCTTGGCAGCCACACCTTCGCCTTCATGAATCAACCCAAGGAGAATATGCTCGGTTCCTATGTAGTTGTGATTCAGAAGCCGGGCCTCTTCTTGAGCCAACACGACCACTCGTCGTGCACGATCCGTAAAGCGTTCGAACATTGATTCCTCCCAAAATGGGTGGGTAGAAGGAGTGCCTGCCAGCCTACAAGTACTGGCATCAGTTAAATTCGTCGCCTAGGCGACCCGCCTATCCCTTTCGGCAGACGCGATAGGGATAGTGAGCACCTAGACAGACGGAAGATTGGTGTTCTGATCCACCGTAGACCGCAATAGGCCATATGCGCAGATCGGCGATGAGCTACATAGGTCATTTCACATAGGATTTTTTAGTCCGGAAACATCAGCAGGCGGCCGAACGAGACGATATCAAGCCTAGTGGCCTAGCTTGTAGGGGTGGCTGACACCCCTCTTTCAAGACTTCCGACAGCGGCCGATGATTCGGCTCGGATTGAATCGTTCCTTCTGGAGAGCGTGACAATAGAAGGCGACGCTTACCTTTCCGAGATCGCGGCGCACCTGATCAAGGCAGGTGGGAAGCGCCAAAGACCTCTGTTCACTGTGGCTTCCGCTGCGACCGGAACCGACGACGGCATACCTGTTCCCCATGATGTAGTGCGAGGAGGTGTCGCTGTTGAACTGGTTCAGGTCGGTTCGCTCTATCACGATGATGTAATGGATGAAGCCGAGATTCGGCGTCAGGTTTCGAGCGTCAACGCCCGCTGGGGAAATCTGCGGGCTATTCTGGCCGGCGATTTTCTTCTAGCGAAAGCATCCGAAATCGCTGCCGATCTTGGCACCGATGTTGCCGGTCTGCTGGCTCGCACCATCGCTGAACTATGCCAGGGCCAAGTCGCCGAGCTTCAGACGCTTTATGACATCTCCCGCACCGAGGAGCAGTACTTCCCATCGATATCGGGCAAAACGGCCAGCTTGTTCGCTGCTGCCACTCGGATCGGCGGCATCGTGTCGGGTCGGGAACAGCCGGTGATCGAGCAACTGACCCGGTTTGGCCATCACTACGGCATGGCTTTTCAGATCGTCGACGACATCCTCGACGTGATCGCCACCGATGAGCAACTCGGCAAGCCTGCGGGCAGGGACATGCTTGAGGGCGTCTACTCCCTTCCGGTTATCCATACCCTCGCTGGGCCAAGCGGTCCTCAGCTGGCCAAACTTTTGTCCGACGGCCTGGCAGATCATGATCGACACAAAGCGATCGACATCGTACGGTCCGGTCGTGGAATCGAATCGGCGTTGACCATTGCATCCGACTTTGTGGCCAAGGCCCAGGCCGAAATTCTGGGCGTCTCCAGAAACAAGGTCGCCCATGCATTGGCCGACACGGCCCAGGGCCTACTCAAATCGGTTTCGCTCCTAACCACAGCTTGACAGCCGACTGTGGGTTCCGAGCCACTACCCGGCTGTTTAGAACAGCCGGGTAGATAATTCGGGCGAACCGGCCACGAAGGGTGTGGCGACTTGAACCACGCCACCCCGTCCGGCTGCCAGTAGCACTCCCCTACCGGGGATCATCTCGATCCCCGGTCGAATGTCGACGTTCGACCCCGTGATCTCTTGCACCTCGCGACGGCTGGACGGCGCCAAGATCAGAAGCGTTCGGCTTCGCCTTGCTTCCCCCACCAGGGAGTTCGTGGTGTAAGACCGGCCCGAACCTAGAGAAGCAATCCAGTTGTAACCGGCCGAGGACAGCCGGGCTGAAACTTGGTCGAACCCCTCCCTGCCGCCAACCGCCCCCTGTTCGGCCAAGATGTCGAGATCGTCGATTATCACCACCTTGTCTCTGTGATCAAGGGTGGCAGCCATGAGGTCGTCAAGAAAACCGGCGACGATGGATGCCAAGCCCAACTGCACCGTCTGGTCGGACAGTTGCATCGATTGAGCCCACTGACCAAGGGGGCTTGTCGACGGGCCGACGATGGCGGCCAGACGGTCTTGGTTGTGTAACTGCATGGCGAGTGTCATGAGTGCGGTAGAACGGCCGCTGCCTGGTGGTCCAACGACCGCCATTGGCCCACGACTTACCGAAACGCCCACCACCGCTGCGGTGATGTCGCCAATCCCCAACGCAACAGCATCAGGTGCAAGACGGGTGCCAACCGAGCAGTCGTTCGTTGGATCGAAATATATGTGATCTGGCAGCGGCGCAGTTTGTAGTTCCGGCTGGACAGTCGGCGGTTGAGAGCGGTTCTGGGGTGGACCACCGGCCATGGCCACTTGGATGGCGATTGGCTTGGGGAAACCGGTACCAACCACAAATCCCCGACCCGGCGGTGGATCACGGTCTTTTGAGACCATGCCCGCAAGCCCCAGTTCGGCGTAGCCGGAATGGTCGGCTTGGCGCAGCATCACACGGTTGGTTATAGCCGACAGCACCGAGGTCTTCACCGATGCCCGACGACCGGCGCTTAACACACAATAGATACCAACACCCCGACCATCAACGAGGATTCGGTTGAGGCGTTCCATCCAGGGGAATAGTCCGCCACCGGCTGAGCTCCCTTCGAAAGTTTCCACCGCCGCTCCGTAGTTGTCGATCAGCACGAGGATGGGAACATCCGGTTCAGCCACCATCGTTGGTGACGCCACACCAAAGTCGTCAGGTTGAGGGGTTTGAATCCGCCGTCGACGTTCCAGTTCGGCTTCCAGAACCAGGATGATCCTGGTAATCGCTTCCAGGTCTTCGCCGGTGGCCACAGCCGCAGTGCGTGGGTTCCGGGTCGTCCGTGCCAGTCGCCGGGAACCAAAGTCGAGTACGTATTCAACCGGTGGGTCAGGCTGTTGGGCGGCCGCGGCCGAGATGGTTGACAGCACCGTTGTGCGGCCTGAGCCACCAACGCCGATCACGACCAAACCTCCGCCTGCCGCCAGGTCGATGACGGCGCTGTGTTGCGCCTGATTGGCCGCATCGTCAACCAGGCCGATCGCCACCTTCAGCTCAGACACAGGTTCGTCAATATCGTCGAAGCACGCATCATCGGTTTCCTCTCGGCTATCAGCCGGATCTCGGCTTTGTCGGGCTGGGTCCGATTCCGGTTGGGCGAGATCGCTGAGCCGGATCTTCAGTGGCAGCTCCGGCTGCCATGGGGGTCGCCCAGGAGTCGATCGTGCCTGGCGGGCTGCATCAGCAATGCCCCCAAGCACCGCGGCGAGCTGGTTCTGCTCGGGGGTGGTCGACCGGCCAACGGCTCGAAGGCCTGTTGACATGGCACCGCCAGGTTCGACTGTCCGGAAGGCCCCATCGACGGCGGGGATTTCAAACCGGTCGATGGATACGCCGGACGTTTCGGCATCGGTCGGTACGGGGGCACCTGACCAGGGGGCCTGGAAGGCAACGAGCTGGCCCGGGCCAAGCCGCATGAAGGCCCGCCCCTTGAGCGGCACCGGGATGGAGGCCGCATCCTCAGACCCAATCACGCTGCGCGACTCGGCGCTATCGATCATTCGAAGCGAGATCCGAAGGTTGGTGTTGGCCAAAATGTTTTCGTTGACCGCTCCGGTTGGGCGCTGAGTAGCTAACAGCAAATGGATTCCCAGGCTGCGTCCTCGTTGGGCGATATCAACAATGCCGGCCATGAATTCCGGCACCTCGGACACGAGGGTGGCAAACTCATCGATGACGATCACCAGCGCAGGCGGAGCCGATTCAGGATGACGATCCCACATCTCATTCAAGTCTTTGGCTTTGCCCACCATCAGCGCCATCCGTCGGCTGAGCTCGGCTCGTAGAGAAACCAACGCTCGCCTGGCCCGAATCTCGTCAAGATTGGTTACCGAACCAACGGTGTGAGGCATGCCGTCGAAAAGGTCGGCTAAGGCACCGCCTTTGTAGTCGACAAACAACACGTTGGCCCGCTCGGGGGGATTCAGCACCATCAGTCCGGCGATCATTGAGGTAAGCAGTTCGCTTTTGCCCGCACCGCTGGTGCCACCGATGAGCCCATGGGGGCCCTGGGCAACAAGGTCGATTACTGCGATGCCGGTACTTGCGATGCCGACGGGCAACGGTAAAGAAAACGATGTTGTTGAATCAGGCTGGAGTTGTGGGGTGGCGTTCCAACAATCAAGCACCCACCCGGCGTTTGGTTCGGCCACTCCCAGCGATTCATAAAGTGAAACCGTTCGAGGCACACCGGAGGAGGAGGTGGCCGATGATGCGTCTCGTGTCCCGCTCAACGCTCTGGCCAAACGTGCTGCCGCCGCTGCCGACAAGCGCTCGATTTCGAGCGGCCTCGACACCTGACGTGGGTCGGTGACCGAAACCGTCGACGGGTCGGGATTAACCAACGGGCTGCAGATAACGGTCGTTTCGGCTTGGCGAGGGACTTGATCTTCCAGTTCGCTCAACCACAGGGCCGACATGTTGGCCCGCGGAGCCGCATCCAGAAACCGGGTCAGAAGTGCGGCATCGGGGGCAATCATGACATCGAGAATCACCAGCATCCATGGCTGCTGGGTCGCTTGATTCTGTTTTTGTGCCACTCGTGCTTCGGCGACTTCCAACAACCCGAGCAGGAGGCGATCGGCGCCATCGCGATCCCAGCCGAGATGGGGGCCCGGAAGTGGTGAGGTTGCACTGGAAAAATGGGGCAGCCACTTGAACCACTCCCGCAGGGACCGGGACGGGTCGACCGCCGCGGCCATCACCAGTTCTTCCGGAGTGTGGAGGCCAGCGGCTTGAGCAACCAATGCCCCCGCCAGGTCCGTGGTATCCACCTTGCGCCCGACCAAAGCCAACGTGGGGTTCTGCTTGAGATTGATGGTGAGAGGAACGTCGGCCAGGGTTTTCAGAGGTTCCAGATCGGCTTCGAGGTCATCTCGGATCTGGTCATCACCTCGGGTTTCACCCCGGATTTTGATCGCAGCCGACACTTCGGCCAAACCGAGCCGCAAGGCAAGGAAATCCTCGTCCTCAGGACCCCTCACCCAAAGCTGGGTTGAACGATCACGCGCTCGTTCATAGATTTCGGTTGTGTCCGGGGCGGAAGCAAAACGAAGTGACCGCTCGGTTTCAAGAGCATTCTTGACGTCGATGAGCAGTTGGCTTCGTTTGGCCTCAAAACGCTTCAAGGATCGTTCATAGCGCCCTCCGTTACGTCGCCGTTGTTCAAAGTACCCGGCGACCCCGACGATGGGCGAGAGGGCGGCAAAGATCAGAAAACGGGGCGAATACAGGAAAGCCATGGTGATGCCCATGACCAGCGGGGCAAGCATTCCCAGATATGCGAAACGGACCGGTTCGGGCTTGTCGGGGATGACACCGAGAGCCTCGAATTCAACGGTTTCGACCGGCTGGCGGTAATAGGGGGTTCGTTGAAAAGGAACTCGGCCGTCGATACCCGGTGTGTCGATGTTTTGGGGCCGGGACACCAATGACGGTTGGACGCCAAGTGTTGTTGCCCCGATTCGGATGGTGTCAGCGACGGTGACTTCGGCCGAGGTAACTGCTTGCCCGTTAACCGATAAGGGGAACTCGTCGACACCGACCGCCTCGATGGCGAACTGGCCATTGGCGGCATCGGCCCGAACGCGGAGGTGAACGCGACCAACATTTGGATCCTGCAAGGTGAAATCGCATGAACGATCTCGTCCGACGGTAATCTCCTGGCCGAGTTCGATCGGGTGCGCCGTGGCGGCATCAGGACCCGAGCGAACAACGATCTGACCGGCAGCGGTAGAAAGCCCCACAGGGCCGGTTTGGGCTACTGCGTCCACCGCCGGTGACGCCTGAGAGGCTTTAGGGCTAGCGCTGATACCGGCGCTAATGGTAACCGTCGTTCCGTTCACCAAACTTGCCCCGGCCAATGTCTGGCCGGGGTCAACTTCTACACATGGGCTTGTGGGGCTGCAGCCTCTACAGTTCGGTTTGTGAATTGCTACCGACACCGTTGACGGTTCAAACCCTTGGTAGGTGGCAATCGCATCGGCCACTTCCGATATAGGGGTACGACGGTCGGCGCTCACGATGAGACCGACGGCCGAGGGTCGTAGCCCTACCTTGGAGATGACGTGCAGAAGCAGTTTGGTGGTGGTGACAGTCACCAAGCTCGAGAGGGCTAGACCCCGACGGTGTCGGCAGCCAATGTGCCTTCCTTCGCACTGCTCATGAAGGCCGAGATGTTGCCCAGAACCTGACGAAGCATTGCTTCAAGATTCTCGGTTTGCTGGGGCACAACCGTATTTTGGGCGTAGTCGCGAGCTTCACCCGACCATCCGGGGGTCGACGCTGTCGCCCGAGGGATCGCTTCAAAAGCAGCCTGGTTGTCTCGGAACATCGAGCCGATGGCCGCTTCAGTGTCAGGTAGATCGCTGCTGATAAAGGTGTCGAACCCGGCGACATCGATCCGGTAATCGTCGGCGGCAACCCCGGGAGGGGCCGGAAGGTCAAGCGGTGGTGGGTTGTAGACAAAGATGATGTCGCCTGCGCCCAATGATCGAGCGATGTTTGAGGTCACGGCCGAGACAGCGGTGGCGAACCCACTCATCGCTTCGCTGATGTTCGCTACCGACTCGGCGGCGACCTTGATCAGGCCGGGATTGAAGACCGTCTCGGCATCGGGGCCCTCATAGGTGAGGGAGAATGCTCGTGTGACAAGGTCGGTCATTCGCTCGTTTACGCGAGCAAAGATAGCCAGCGCTTCCGACTCGTAACCGTCGATAGATGCCTGGCTAGTGCCAATAATATTGTCAGTCATTTGGTTGTCCTTCTTGGAAGAAAGCACCAGATGACGCTAAATGATCGCGCTTTAGGCAATCAAAGACGTATGACTGGCACCTGATCCACCGGGGATGAATTTAAAGGGCGGGAGCAGGACTCCGAGTTGGACAAAACCTACCGGTGCCGACATTCAACAAACAACATCTATGAAAGAAATCTAAAGGAATTAGACGTATTTCTATGCTGTCCGTACTATTTATAGATGCATTGGGGGGATCATTAGCCTTCGACTACGACATCGAGGCCGACATCGAGAACCGGCGCCGAGTTGGTGATTGAGCCTGATGACACCAGATCAACGCCAGTGTCGGCATAGGCATCAAGCGTGTCGAGGGTGATACCTCCCGAGGCTTCCAGCAAAGGGCGTCGGCCACCGTCAACCGTCAAGGCGTCAACCAAGGCCACGAGGCTCTTCAACTCGTCGGGAGTGAAGTTGTCAAGCAGGACGATGTCGGCTTGTGCGGCCAGGGCTTCTTTGAGTTGGTCTTCACGATCGACCTCGACGTGGACGGTTCGCCCCGGCCAGCGCCGTTTCGACTCGGCAACGGCTTCGGTAATGGTGGTTCCCCAAAGATGATTGTCTTTGAGCATTATCCAGTCGGAGAGGTTTCCCCGGTGGTTGTACGCTCCACCGGCCCGTACCGCTGCTTTTTGCAGCGAACGATAGCCCGGCGTGGTTTTCCGGGTGTCCCACACTTTGACTCTTCCGCCCGCCAATTCGATCCAGCGGGCCGCGTTGGTGGCCACGCCCGAGAGTGCGCTGAGAAAGTTCAATGCTGTTCGTTCAGCAGTTAGGAGGCTGGCGAAAGGTCCGGTGGCAATTGCCAGTGGCTCTCCGGGCTCAACGCGGTCGCCGTCGACCTTCAACCATTGGATTTGCAGCCGAGCGTCGACTGCGGTGAATGTTTCGTTTACACAAACGCAACCCGATAGGACACCCTTGCGGCGAGCGGCAAAGGTTGCGCTGCCTCTCAAGTCGGAGTCGAGCAGTGACGACGTCAGATCACCCAGAGGGGTCAAGTCTTCGATCAGCGCCCGCTCAACCAGAAACCGGATGTCGGCTAGCGGAGCGGTGAGGTTGACAGGGATGGTTTTGGATGTTGAGTGGCCGGACGAGGAACCACCGGCATCAAAGCCGGATGCGTCGGTTGACAACTCAGTCGCCACCAATCAATTCGCCTGCTTGAGGGGTTTCTTGTTCAACCTCGGGTGATTTGTACACCGGTGCCCCGATGGAGTTCTCAGCTTCAGCCACGATTGTCCGGCCCTCGGGCCCCATTTGGCGACCAAGAATCCGTTCGACGACCGTTATCGCTTCAAAGGTGATGGGTACCATGCCCGTCCACCGGAGATAGCCGGCCATGAAACCGGCAAGCCGGTCACCGACCTCTTCCATGTGGAGGAGTAAGCGTTTGTTCTCACCGAGGAGTCGGGAAAGTTCGGTGTAAATCTGGGGAAGGGCGATTTCAAGATTCACGGTGGGGGCGAACGGCCAATGTTTCCAAGGCACCCCGATCTCGTCGTAACAATGCAGATTGTGGTCAGACGGAATAAGCGAAACAACAAAGGAGAAGTTGTGTTCCCGAATCCATATCACCTCTTCGGTACGTCTCACTCGCCGGTGACTTACGCCGTACCCGCCGGGGCGCTCACATATCGCCAGTTTCTCGTGAATGATCCAACTAAACTGACGCGGTTCGATGCCCTGCGCCCACTTGCCTCTGGCCATCATTGCCTCCTACGGCCCCATGGTAACGAGCCTATGGAGATGAGCGTACAGGCCACACCAACCACACAAGATCTACCCCTTCTGCGAGACTAGGCACAAGGGCCGCATATAGGAGACTGCTGATGGTCGAAGACAACGTTCAATTCTGAATCGAATACTGCTATTAGTCGCTACGACTCGGGCCGCTGACGATTAAGCGGCCGTCGGTTCGAGATAGACGCCGACCGCCTCGAAGTTCAGTGGCGATGATCTCATGGTTGACCACAGCCATCGCCCGGTCGAGTTCGGCAGCCGAGGGTGGGTGGCCAAGGTCGTCCCGCAGCCAGCGACCCAACGCAGCCTTGGCCACCGACGGCACCAGCTTCTGCAAGGCTCGGGAGTCAGTGACATCAACTTGGGCGGCGAGTACATCAATATCAGCCACGGTCGAACGGGCGGTTGCCGCTGTCCGGACGAGGAGCGGCACAACATCTCTACCCGATACGTCGTTCAGGAGCGGCAACACGTCATGGCGAACCCGGTTGCGGACAAACCGGGGGTCGGTGTTGGTGGGATCAACAAATGGTTCCAGCCCGAACTCATCACACAGTGCCACGGTTTCTGACCGGCGCAGACCAAGAATCGGGTGTCGGTACCCGGCCTCGATCGATGCCAAACCACGAGGACCGGCACCTCTCATCAGGTTGACGACTAGCGTTTCGGCTTGGTCGTCGGCGGTGTGACCGGTCATGGCGTCGGGACCAAGAGCTTGGTGACGGGCCAAGCGGGCTCGTTCCTCCAAGTTGGATCCAGGTTCCACTTGCACGGCTTCGGCCCGAAACTGGGCGCCGAATCGCTGAGCGGCTTCCCGCACCCGTTCGGCTTCATTGGCTGAATCCGGTCGCAGGCCGTGATCGACATGCACCGCTGTTACCTTCAAACCCGCTTCGGCGGCCAGCACCAACAACGCCAGGGAGTCAGGCCCACCTGACACGCCGATAACGACGGAGGTGCCCGCTGAGGGAAAGGTGCACTTGCCCAACAGCCGTTTGGCCAATTGCCCAGAGATTGGCTGCTCCGCGTTGGGAGCAGCGTTGCTCGGTTTTGGAGCTTCAGGCACCGGCCGGTTGGCCGACCCTGCTAACCCACAAGCTCGGTTGGCGGATCTCGTCAAGGTTTGGCAGCATCTCG
>Ga0316189_10002599_pt1 | contig 17679 bp, 12 predicted proteins | sample LowCovwburrow_MG_FD_204930 | JGI IMG/M metagenome (GOLD analysis project Ga0316189, IMG submission 204930) | Coastal sediment microbial communities from Maine, United States - Lowes Cove worm burrow | ecosystem: Environmental > Aquatic > Marine > Coastal > Sediment | place: USA: Maine...
AACCTCACCGTATTTCGCAACCAGTCGGCGTCGGGCCTCGCCAGTGAGCTTCCAGGGCCAGCCGCCCTTGAAGCCGTCACCCCCACCGATCAACTAGAAGTGGATATTGGTAGTTCTGCCGCGGTGCCGGTGGAAACCGTGGCGCCAGGGCGGTGGAAGCTCCAAGCCTCCGGGGAAGCCCCTATCTTGTTGTCAGTACCCAGCGACGGACTTGCCGTAAACGGTTCGGAAGGCCTGATCCTTTCGGGGTTCGACGGCCTGACTATCGTGCCAGCACAGTTTCAAGGTGAACTTGAGGTCTCGTACCTCACCCCCGTGTCGCGAAGAGCAGCCCTCATCTTGCAGTTTGGCATCGTGGCCTCAGGCGTGATCATTGCCCAAACCAGGCGTGAGGAAGTGGTGTTATGAGGTTCTCGGTGGCTTTTGTCATCCTGGGGATGCTGGTCTCGGCGGTCATGTACGATCGGCTGGTTTCGGTACCTCAGACCGAGACCGAGACCGAGGGAGCTATCGTCACTCCTTCCATTACCGACCCTGCTCGGCTGGAGGCTGCCTGGTATTGCCCGGTGGGCTCCAGCAGTGCCGCGGGGTATGCCGAACACACCGTGATCGTCTCGAACTTGGGTGAAGACTCGGCTGCGGTGTCGGTGTCCACCATGACGGGGGAAGGGCGGGGACCATCCCTCCAGCTTGATGTCGCTCCGTTTACCACTGAAAAGATTCCGCTAAGCCAGGTAACCGAGTCGCCGGTGGCCGGGGCGGCGCTGGCTGTTATCGGGGGTGATGCGGTGGTGAGCCATCAGGTGGTCACTACCGAGGGAACCGCCGAAGGCCCGTGTGCTACCCATGTGTCAGACACCTGGTACTTTGCTAGTGGTCGCACTACCCGCGACTCCAGCGAAGTTGTGGCCCTCATGAACCCGTTTCCCGAAGATGTGGTGTTCAATATGCAGCTGCATCGTCCGGCGGGACGACCTCGTTTGCCCTCAGACCTTCAGGGGGCCGTTGTGCCCGCCCATTCGGTGCGACTGGTGCACGTCGAAGACTATCTCTCTCGTGAAGAGGACGTGGCCGCAGTCATCTCTACCGTGACCGGGAGGCTGGTGGCTGAGCGTTTGCAGATCATGACCGGTGACCTTGGGCCCCAAGGCGCGGCCCTGCAACTTGGCACACCAAACGCCACCGATTCGTGGATGTTGGTGGCGGGACGAATTCATGAAGAGGGAAGCGACCGCGTAATCGTTTTTAACCCGAACGAGGAAGAAACGGCCACAGTGAACATTGATCTGTGGCCGCTCAATGCCACCGACCGGTCGTTGTACGGATTGGTATCGATCCCCCGTGAGTTGCTTCCAGGACGGTTCGAGGTGATCGATCTCAATATCGAGGCCAGCCGGTTTGGCTTGATTTTGCCCTACGAGGTGGGCATCAGCGTGTCAAGCACGAACGGTGTCTCGATGGTGGCAGAACGATGGCAATTCGCGTCGAAAACCAATGACGGACTTCTCGCTGGCACCGGTATCGTCGCCCCCGCTGATCCCAATGCAGAAGGCGGGAACGCAGCAGGCGCTGAGGTAGCCGCTAGCGGCGAAGACCCCGAAGGCGCTGAGGACGCAACCTCCGATAGTGAGAACGCGGCTGCCGAGGACGGCGAAGGCTCAGTCGCCACCGACGGAGTGGGATCGGCCGAAGCCGCTGAAGTCGGTGACTTGGACATTCCCGGCATCTTTGGCGGGGTGGCGCAGGAGCTGCAACAACCGACGGCCGACAAAGGAATTGCCACCTCTCGAGGAACTGAGCGGCAATCGAACCGATGGATTGTGCCGTGGGTGCCCACCCCCAACTCCCGATCTTCTACCATCGTTGTGAGTTCGCTGCACACCCCGGAAACAGAAGTCGAGGTGTATACCATCGCGAGTGGTGCCTTGCAGGGGCCGTTCCAGGCCACGGTGGAAGCAGGAGGCCGAGTGAACGTACCTCTGCCACAATCAAGTGCGGGCACACCAGTGCTGGTGATTGCGAACGCTCCGATTTCGGTCGAGGCTCATGTGGTTGATGCTGGTGTGCGACAGGCCATAATCCCCGGCATCCCCACCATCAGCCGATTCGGCGACGGTACCCCATGACCGAACGCCTCGTTGTCCTCATTGTTCTCACCGCTATTGGCATTGGGGTGGCTGCGTTGTTGCAGCGGCGCCGACCTGATCCGCCCTCCGCTCCGGGGTATCGCGCACCGGCCCAACTCAACCGAGCCGAGTTCGACCACCAGGACAAGCCGACGTTGTTGGCAGTGTTTGCCTCGGTGAAATGTGATAGTTGCCCCGTGGTGTGGGACCGAGCACAAACGGTCCACGCGGCGATGGCCCCCGATCAGGCAGGGCGAGTTGGCCTTCAACGCATCGACGTGGAAAGCAACCCTGACCTCCACAAGCGCTACAAGATCGATGGTGTCCCGACCGTAGTGATCGTGGACGCCGACGGAGTGGTAGATCGGGCGTTCTTTGGGCCGATCACCGAAAACGAAATTGCCGAAGCGCTGGAGCGCTCCGGCAATTCCAGTTCTTCGAACTGATCAGTCGTACGACCGCTTTCTAACCATTCGGCTCAGCGGGGGCCCGGGATGCGGGGCTACGAGTCGTAGCTGCCTGGTTGGGGTGGTGTTGATGAGTCTTCAGGCTGCTCTGGAGCCGCGCTTGATCGTCCACCTGGTGACGAATTGACCATCTGCTCGGTCGGAGGCAGCGGGGGTGTATTATCGACCACCCCGTTGCCGGCCAAACCAATCAGGCGGTGAATTTCGGCTCCACTGAGGGTCTCGTGTTCGAGGAGTCCTCGTGCGATCAGATTGAGGGCGTTGCGGTTGGTGGAGAGCATCTCGTAACAACGATCCTCTTGCTCGTTCAGGATGCGCTGTGTCTCTGCGTCGATCAGACCAGCGATCTCTTCTGAGTACTCCTTGTGCTGGAGCATGTCGTCACCCAAGAACACAGGACTACCGCCGCCGAACGCCATCGGGCCGATGTCGTCCGACATGCCCCATTCGCGCACCATGCGACGGGCCAGGCCGGTCGCCTTCTGCAGGTCGTCACCGGCGCCCGACGACATCACATCGAATACCAACCGTTCGGCGTTGCGGCCTCCGAGCATCATCACGATCATGCTTTCGGCGTATGACTTTCGTACCGAATGTCGGTCTTCTTCAGGCAACGTCATTGTCACCCCCAACGCCATACCGGTGGGAATGATCGTCACCTTGTGGAGCGGATCGTAACCCGGCAAAAGTGCGGCCGTGAGTGCGTGACCAGCCTCGTGGTAGGCCGTCAACTCTCGCTCTTCGTCCGACATCACCAGAGAGTCTCGTTTCACTCCCATGATTACTCGGTCGCGAGCCATGTCGAAGTGGCGAGCAAAGACTTTGGCTTCCCCGTTCCGCACCGCAAAGAGCGCGGCCTCGTTGACGAGGTTCGACAGATCGGCACCACTCATGCCAGGGGTGCCACGGGCGATCACATCGATGTCGACATCATCGGCCATCCGCTTGTGTTTCATATGGACCTGCAAGATCTGCTTGCGGTCAGCGAGCTCAGGCAACGGCACCACCACCTGGCGATCGAATCGGCCAGGGCGCAACAATGCCGAGTCAAGAATGTCGGGGCGGTTGGTGGCCGCCATCATCACGATGCCTTCGGTAGCTTCAAAACCGTCCATCTCGGACAGCATCTGGTTGAGTGTCTGCTCGCGTTCGTCGTGACCGCCACCGAGACCAGCGCCTCGTTTCCGGCCAATGGAGTCGATTTCATCAATGAAAATGATGGCTCGCCCCAATTTCCGCGCCTCGTTGAAGAGGTCACGAACCCGGCTGGCGCCGACCCCGACAAACATCTCCATGAAGTCTGAGCCAGTGACCGACAAGAAGGGAACACCGGCTTCGCCTGCTACTGCTCGAGCTATCAGGGTTTTACCGGTACCAGGAGGGCCGACAAGCAGCACTCCCTTTGGGATCCGAGCCCCAATTTCGGCGAACTTGGAGGGATTCTTCAAGAAGTCGACCACCTCGGTGATTTCCTTCTTGACCGACTCATACCCAGCGACGTCATCGAAGGTGGTGCCCGGTCGTTCTGATGAATAGGTTTTCGCTCGGCTGCGGCCGATGGACATGATGCCGCCCATCTGTGACTGTTGGCGGCGAGCCATCCACCACAAAAACCCGACAACGAGACCAAAGATCAGCAAGATGGGGAAGATGTCCGAGAAGAAATTGCCGGTTGGGGTATCGGGAGTGAACTCAACACCGTTCTGGCGCAGAACCGCCAGTTCTTCTTCCGATGGGAACTGGCGATGCGCCGTAGTCTGGAAGGGTTCACCGTTGCGGTCACCGTTGATTTCCTGGGTGAGGTTGTTGAGCTTGATCTGTTCGATCTCGCCGGATTCAACCGCCCCCATGAACTCGCTGAACGCTATGGAATTCCCCGGCCCCTGGTTGATCAGGCTTGCCGCTATCACCAGCGACGCGAGGATGCCCATTACCACCCAGGCCGACCATTTCGGCCAGGTGCCATTGGCGCGGCCCGGCGTCTGATCATCAGGACCGGGCTTGTTATCGGGAGACGAGCCTTGCTTACTCATGAGTCTAGCTTAGGGTTGATTGTCGAAGAAGCCGAGATCGGCTTCAGTAACTGGCGTGGGCGGAGTTGTGCAACGTCCATCGTCACCTCGTCGGTAGATGCTGGTCTGGGATGAGTGCTGGCGGTAAAACTGTTGGGAAGGACCCCTTGAGGTGTTCCTGTTCTCCAACCGTCGCACCTTTCACGGGCATGCCGAGGGCTAGGCCTTCGACGCCAATCCGTGGCCGACCTTACAGCCATTCCCTTACGATTCGGTAGCCAATCCACAGCAGATCCTGCAGAGCGATCCTTCTCGCCGGCGGATAAGGTTCCGGCCCGAGAGGCGGTGGCAGCTTTAGAAGCGTGGAAGGGAGGGAGCGCAGCACTCATGGTCGGTGCGTTCAGCCTATCTGACAATCCTTTACTGCCACCGGTGGAAGTAAAGCAAATTCGCGCCGTTTCGCGGTGACGCTCGGAATCGTGAACACGACGGTCTACACCGGGGGCGCAGGGCGCTACCGTGCCAAGGATGACAGGTGTTCGGCTTCTTTCTCTGTCCCGGTGTCCTCAGGTTCCGGTAACCCCTCAACGGTGGGGAGTTAGCCACGCGATGGTGGTGTTCTTTGCCACCCAACTGTTAACGGTGGTCTGGGCAGTGACCCTCTTAGGCGACGGTTCCTCGAACCGTCGGGAACAAGCGGCGTTTCTCGTTGCGGTTCAGGTCGCGTTGTGGGTTGGGTATGGGGGCGGCAGTTGGTGGGTTGCTCATCGTTATGGTTCAGGAATTGTTGAAGCCTATGGGGCGCGGTTTAGCCGCTGGGATGTGCCGGTCGGTTTGGTATTGGGGGTGGTGATGCAACTCGCCGTGGTGCCCGCCATTTATCGGTTCGCTTTTGGTTTCCTCGACCTCGACCCGGGGCGCCAAGCCCAAGAGTTCACCAATCTGGCTCGCGGTGGCGGCGACCGCGTTCTCCTGATCTTCTCGGCTGGGGTAATGGCGCCATTGGTAGAGGAACTGTTCTACCGGGGTTTGGTCTTGCGTTCCGTCCAACGGTGGGTTTCTCCGTGGGCGACTTTGCTTATTACGTCCTTTTTGTTTGCCCTGGTTCATGGAGATTGGCATCTGGTGCCAGGGTTGACTGCCTTCGGGTTGGTGGTGGGCTACCTGGCCTTGCGTTCCGGGCGACTTGGTGGCGCGTGGGCCTGTCACGTCGGCTTTAATGCCACCACGCTGGTCCTGTTGCTGGGATAGCTCGCCCAATTCGGCCGTGGTGGGATGGGTAGTAGGCGGGGGTGGTACCGCTTGACGCCCAGATGCGAATACGCTGGCAGTGTGGAGTTCGAAGCTGACGAAACGCGACCAGCCGCCGATGCGCTCGTTGACGAAGACCCCAACGGGGGAGTGGCGATAGCCGACGAAGCGTCGGAGCACGCTCAAGGAACCTGGTCGACGGTGTCGTCGGCCGGGCTGGTTGTGTCGCTCATGTGTTCCCTGTTTGTGCTCAACGCCCTGGGAGTGGCCGACATTCTGCGCAACACCACCCCATCTGGCGGTGATATGGGTGCTCACGTGTGGGGGCCCGCCTACATGCGCGACCACCTCCTAAGCGAAGGGCGCCTCGTGGGGTGGACCCCCGACTGGTATGCCGGATTTCCGGCATACCACTTTTATATGGTTGTTCCACCCCTGCTTATCATCTGGCTCAACGCAGGTTTCCATCCTCTCCTGGCTCTGTCAGCCACCCTGGTTTTGGCCGCGGTAGGGGTATATGTTGGGCCTCGGATACCTTCGCGGCTCCGGGTGCATGCGGCAAGCTTGGCGTTGGTGGCAGTGCTGTTTGTGTGGTCGGTGCCATACGGTCCAGCGTTCAAGGTGGTCACCATCCTGGGCCTTACCACGTTCCCCGTCATGGCGTGGGCAATGGCTCGATTGATGCGTGCCCACGAGCCCATTCCGGCGCTGGCGCCAATTGCTGCCACCGTTTTTCTTTTTGATACCAACTTCACAATCTATGGCGGCAACATCCAATCAACGTTGGCCGGCGAGTTTGCCTTCAGTATCAGCCTAGCCTTGAGCCTGCTCGCCCTTGGCCTGGCGGCCCGCGGGATGGACACCGGTCGCCACCGCGTGGTCGCGGCGGTTGTGATCTGTTTGGTGGCTCTCACTCACGTGATTCCCGTGTTTTTCATGGTCGTGGCGTTGGCGGTTGTGGCCCTCTTACGCCCCGGTCAACGCTGGTATTGGCCCGTTGTCGTAATCGGTGGATTCGCGGCTGGAGCGGTGGCTCTCTCCGAAAACGTCCCGCTGGTGGCGAAGGTCGGGGTTGGGGTTGGGGTTGTGGCCCTCGTCGTGGTGATGAATATCCTTGACGACAAGCTACGTCCCCGTGCCTTGTGGCTAGTGCTGTGCGGGCCGATCGCGGCCTGCATGGCCGCATTCTGGCTCTTGCCTTTCTATCTTCGCGCCCCCTATTTCAACGACATGGGATGGGAACGGTTGGAGGAGTGGCGGGAGGCGATCTTTACCGCTCCGATGAAGGTGGCTTTGCCGTTCGCTGCAGTCGGCTTGTTGCTTTCGATTGGTCGCCGCGAGCGGATCGGGATCTTGTTTGGGGCGCTGGCGGTGGCTGCTGGTGTGGCCGTAATCACCATGCCTGAGTCAGCGCTATGGAATGCCCGGCTTCTTCCGTTTTTCTATCTCTCGGTCTACCTGGCTGGGGCGGTAGGTATCGGGCTCGTTGTGCGGTTGGCTATTGCGGCGTCTGCCCACCCCGACGAGCACGGGCGATGGTCATTCGATCTGAATACCCCGGCCATGTTCACGGCCATCACACTACTGGCAGTGGGAACGCTTATTGGGGTGAGTGTCCCCTTGCGTTGGCTTCCGGGGGGATCAGAAAACGAATCAGGTGAGTGGCATTGGCTTGGGCTGGTGTCGAATTCCCGAAGTCAGATCCGTGTGTGGGCGCCGTGGAACTACACGGGATATGAGGAGAAGCGGTCGTATCGGGAGTACCACGGCATGGTGCAGACCATGGACGAGTTGGGCCAAACCAACGGGTGCGGCCGAGCGATGTGGGAGTACAACCAGGACCTGGATCGTTATGGCACACCGATGGCCCCGATGCTCTTGCCTCACTGGACCGATGGTTGTATCTCATCAATGGAGGGTTTGTATTTCGAGTCGTCGGCCACCACACCCTTCCATTTCTTGAATCAGTCGGTGCTGTCGGACGCCCCTTCGCGTGCTCAGCGCGATCTCCCGTATCGAAGCTTCGATATCAATCTTGGTGTCGCCCAGCTGCAGACCATGGGTGTGCGGTATTACATGGCGCTTTCCGATACCGCAATCGCCGCGGCCGATGAACACCCGGATCTGGAATTGGTTGCCGAGGCGCCGCCATGGAGAATTTATGAGGTGGCCCACAGCGAACTGGTAGAGGCCCTCTCCTTTGAACCCGTGATCACTACTGGTCCCGAGCTTGCCGAGGGCGAGGATGAGACGATCGGTTCCCGGTTCGACGAAGGCTGGCTGTCTCAGGCCGTGGAGTTCTACAATGATGTCCCGAACTTCCAAGCGATTCCGGCCGAAGATGGGCCGTCATCGTGGGCCGAGGTTACCACCCTGCTACCCAGTGATGGTGTGCCCCTGGATCCAGTTGAGGTGACGCTTCGCCCAGACGGCATCGACAACGCGTCGATCACCTTCGACGTCGACAAGACCGGCGTTCCTGTGCTGGTCAAGATCTCGTATTTCCCCAACTGGAAAGCCGACGGGGCGGCTGGGCCGTGGCGAGTGGGGCCAAACCTGATGGTGGTCGTACCCGAGGAAACCACGGTAACCATGTCGTATGGGTATACGAGCGCCGAATTCCTCGGTTATGGAGTCACCCTGCTGGGATTGCTTGGTTTATTTGGCCTCTTCTTGCTCGACCGCAAAAACCGTCCGCTGACCCTGGTGCCGGCCTCCGTCAAAGATGTTCGGAAACGTCGGCCCGAGGAGCCAATGGTCGGCGATCTGCTCGATCCGGCCCACACCGAAAGTGGTACGTTTGGGCCAGCATCAGACGAGCCTCATCCCCAACCCGACCTTCATCAACTGCCGCCGCCCCGAGTCGCTGTTGCCCATGATCCCACCGACCGCAGCGATGAGCACAGTTCGGTACCGGACCAAGAATGGGCGCCTCCGCGGGGACGGGGGAGCGGAGACCCTGCTGCCCCTTCTACGACCGGAAAAGCCTCAGAAGCCATCTCAGTATCGGCGGGGGCGGTGATTCCCCCTCCCATTCATCCTGATTTCGAAGACGACTTCAACCGTGGTGAAGACCTGATCCCGCTCGACGAAGAGCGAGTAAATCCATCCCCAATGATGATCGCGGCGCCAGTAACCGAATCCGAGGGCGAGGGCGAGGAGAAAACATAATGCGTCGAAGAATACGCCTCATGATTGTCGTCGGCCTGATAGCTACCGCATTCGATGTCGGCCTCCTGAAGTTGCTGGTGGGGCGACTTAATGTCTATGCGGCGAACGCTGTGGCTTTGGGGGTGGCTTCGGCACTGTCCTACACCCTCAATCGGTGGTGGACGTTTCGTGGTGACCCCGAAGCTCGTTGGGTGCGTCGGCCCCGTACCTTTGTGGGGGTAGCGATCGGAGCTGCCGCCATCGACTATATGGTATTGACGATCGGCTTGGCCTTCGCCTTACCCCTGGTGGCAGCCAAACTGGTGGCGATTGCAGCGACCGGGGTGGCTCGATGGTCGGTGTATCGCCGGATCCTGCTTGGTCGCGTGCGCCGGGAACTGGCCCTTCGTTTTGATCGCCCTCCTGTGGATCGACCACTGGCCGCCACGGTTGTGTTGCCGGCATACAACGAAGCGAGCCATATCGCATCCACAGTCGAAGCGGTCCACGAAGCGATGAGCGGAACCTATGGTTCAGCGGATTATGAGGTATTGGTGGTCGATGACGGTTCGTCCGACGAGACGGTGGCGATAGCGGCCGCCGCCGGGGCGCGGGTGGTATCACTCGATCAGAACCGAGGCAAGGGCGGGGCAGTGCGAGCCGGGATGTTGGCGGCCCAAGGGCGTGCGGTGGTGTTCACCGATGCCGACCTAGCCTATTCGCCTGACCTGCTCGTGGACGTCACCCAACGAGTCGAAGAAGGTTGGGACATGGTTGTCGGCAGCCGACGGCACAGCGACACTGACACCGTGGTGCAGGCTCCAAAGATTCGCGAACTGGGGGGTCGTGTTATCAACCTGTTGACCCGCATTGTGTTGCTCGGAAACTTTCGCGATACCCAATGTGGAATTAAGGGGTTCCGTGGCGACATCGCCACCACCATCTTTGAGCGGACCCGGCTCGATGGTTTCGCTTTCGACGTCGAAGTCTTTTTGATCGCCGAACAAGACCGACTTTCATTGTTGGAAGTGCCAGTCCAGGTTCGGAACAGGGAAGGCTCATCGGTACGGATCGTGGGCGACACGATCAAGCTTTTAAATGATCTTGCCAAGATCCGTCGATGGGCTGGTGCTGGCTTGTACGCACCGAATGCCGCGCAGCAAAGCGTTTTGGATGCACGCTCAGGGGCCGATATATCCCCAGCGTCGTTTGTCACTAGTAGGCGCTAGTGTTGCTTTTGTGGACAATATATCGCTAGCTAGCCTGGATGGAATTGTTAAAGCCTATGACGTGCGGGGAACTTATCCCGACGAAATTAACGCTGAAGTTGTAGGCGCAATCGGCACGGGTTTCGCCCAGTTCATACGCACTGTTGAGCCAGACACCAATTCAGTAGTGGTGGCACGAGACATGCGTCCGTCGGGGGTTGAACTTGTTGATGCTTTTGCCGAATCGGTTCTGGAGTACGGCTTCGATGTCGTCGATATCGGGCTGGCGTCAACCGACCTGCTTTATTACGCATCAGGGGCGTTGCAGATGCCGGGCGTAATGTTCACAGCCTCCCATAACCCGGCCCAATACAACGGTATTAAAATGTGCCGAAGCGGAGCGGCTCCCATTGGCGAAGATACCGGGTTGGCACAAATCAAACAGCTCGGCCGCGATCCCCAAACTGCACCCTCAGGGAAACGGGGGAAGCGCCGCGAACAAGATCTTTTGGGGGCGTTCGTTCAGCACGTGAGGGGATTTGTTGATGAGCGTTCACTTCGTCCCTTGAAAGTTGTGGCCGACACCGCCAACGGGATGGGTGGATTGGTGGTACCTGCGGTATTTGACGGGCTTCCCTTTGACCTTGAAGTCATGTATCCCGAGTTGGATGGCAATTTTCCCAACCATGAAGCCAATCCTCTTCAGGTCGAGAATCTGGCTGATCTCCAGGCCCGGGTGTTGGCCACCGGTGCCGACATCGGCCTAGCCTTCGACGGCGACGCCGACCGAGTGTTTCTGGTCGATGAGCAGGCGAACCCGGTTTCGGGTTCGCTCACCACCGCGCTTTTGGCCCGTTCGATCCTTCGTCGCAATCCTGGAGCCACCGTTATCTACAACCTGATTTGCTCCAAGGCGGTGCCGGAAGTGATCGTTGAGGAAGGGGGAAAACCAGCCCGCTCCCGGGTGGGCCATTCATTTATCAAGGAGCAGATGGCCGTGCTCGGCGCTGAATTCGGAGGTGAGCACTCGGCCCACTACTACTTTAAAGATAATTGGCGGGCTGATTCGGGGCTGATAGCCGCTGTGCTTGTGTTGGAGCAGCTCAGCCGATTCGATGGACCGTTGTCGGAGCTGTTGGCCCCTCTGGATCGTTATTCGGCCTCGGGCGAGATCAACACCGTGGTCGACGACGCCGCGTCGGTGATCGAACGGGTAGCTGCCCATTTTGAAGCTATTGGAGGGGTGAATGATCGTCTTGATGGTCTCACCGTAGACATGGGTGATTGGTGGTTTAATCTTCGCCCGTCTAATACTGAACCTCTTTTACGACTAAATCTCGAAGCTGGTGATGCTGCCACGGTGGAGGCGAAAGTACACGAAGTCACCACACTCGTCGAGGCCGTGCGCTAACATTCAACGGCGAATATGCAATATCTGACTGGACATCTTCGACACTATGACTGGGGAAGCACCGACGCCATTGCCGTCCTCGCCGGCCGGACCCCAAGCGGGCGGCCCGAGGCGGAGTTATGGTTCGGCGCCCACCCGTCCGGGCCGGCATGTATTGGCGTGAAGGCGGCCAAGCTCGATGCGTTTATTGCGCGGAATCGGGTGGCGGCGCTCGGGCCTACAGTGGCCAACCGGTTTGGTGTTTTACCGTTCCTCACCAAAATACTGGCGGCCGAACAGCCGCTGTCGATCCAATTGCATCCCAACAAACACCAAGCCGAAATGGGATACGCCGCTGAAGATGATGGCCAGATAGCACTCGATGCCCCAAATCGCACCTACCGAGACCCAAACCATAAACCCGAACTGATCTGCGCCCTCACCCCGTTTGAGGCGCGGTGCGGATTCCGAACAGCAGTCGAAACCCAAGCTTTCCTCCACGAGCTTGTACGGGGAAGTCGAGAGGTATCACTGCTCCCCGCTGATCATCCGTTTTCTGAATGGGTTCGGTACCTCGAACAGGTAGCGGCAGGCAATGACACCACCACAAACCTGGCTGACGTGGTGGGATGGCTCCTGCGTCTTACCCCAAACAAGGCCGAGGCCCTGGTTGGGGTGCTCCAGCGGTCGAGTCAAACGTGGGTTTCGAATGGGGGTAGTGGTGTCTCCGGCGCCAAATATCTCGAGCTCGATGCGGTGGCCCGATGGACACAAAAGCTGGTCGCCCAGTACCCCGGAGATCCCGGCGTGGCGGTGGCGTTTCTGCTCAACCATGTAACCCTGGCGCCTTCAGAAGCCTTGTTCCTCCCCGCAGGGGAACTGCACTGTTATTTGCACGGAACGGCCGTGGAGGTGATGGCGAATAGTGACAATGTTGTCCGCGGCGGATTGACCCCGAAACACATCGATCTTGAGGAGTTGTTGGTACTTCTCAACCCGAAACCATCGATTCCATCCCGACAAAGCCCGTCGAGCCAGGTATTCCAGTACAACACCCCGGTGCCTGACTTTTCTGTGACCCGATACCAGGGGCCCCTTACCGTGGACATCACGCCCACCGGCCCAGAAATCCTGTTGGCCACATCGCCACGGGCCTGGGTCGGGAACCAAGACCGTCAGTTGGCGCTCGAGTCGGGGCAGGCAGGATTTGTTGGGGTTGCCGATGGCCGCTATCAGCTTTCGTTAGAGTCAGAGGCTTCGGTCGTGTGGCGGACGACCGCAGGCAACTTGGACCAGAGGGAAACGGCTAGGATGAGTGCTGCCCATCGTAGCTAAAGGAGCAGATATGAGCATTGACCCGAAGTTACTCGAAATTCTGGCGTGTCCCCAAGACAAGGGTCCGCTGTTGTACTTCGAGGATGAATCAAGCCTTTACAACGATCGGCTACAACGGCGGTACCGGATCGACGGCTCAATCCCTGTCATGTTGATCGATGAAGCTGAGGACGTTTCCGTCGATGAGCACCAAAGGCTGATGGCGAAAGCGGCCGAAGACGGTGTTGAGCCCAATTTCACAAACTAGCGTCGCCCTATTCGTGGCCGGTGGTGATCACCGGCCGCCAAACCGATACGTACGAAATCAACGAAGGAAACATCTATGGCCGCTGACCAAGCCCCCCGCCCCCGCACCGTGCTCGATGGTGATTATAAGGTTGCCGATCTGAGCCTCGCAGGGCTTGGACGCAAACAGATTGAACTGGCCGAAGACGAGATGCCGGGTCTGATGTCGTTGCGGGCTGAGTTCTTCGATGAACAACCGCTGGCCGGTGCCCGTATCACGGGAAGTTTGCACATGACCGTGCAGACAGCTGTATTGATCGAAACGCTCACCGCTCTCGGAGCCAAGGTGAGGTGGGCGAGCTGCAATATCTTCTCCACCCAAGACGAAGCGGCGGCGGCGGTGGTGGTGGGGCCCAACGGAACCACCGACCGACCCGATGGTGTGCCCGTATACGCATGGAAAGGCGAGAGCCTGGAGGAGTATTGGTGGGCCACCGAACAGGTACTCCGGTGGCCTGACGCTGAACAGTTCCCGAACCTGATCCTTGACGACGGTGGCGATGCGACCTTGTTAGTGCACAAGGGGGCAGAATACGAAGCCGCGGGGGCAGTGCCCGAGGCTACCGAGAATGATTCCGAAGAATGGACGATTGTGCTCTCGGTCCTCGAGCGGCTCCAAACCGAGGCGCCAGGGTTATTCACCAAGATGGCCGACCATATTCGCGGGGTTTCCGAAGAAACCACCACTGGTGTCACCCGTCTATACGAGATGCGCGAAGCGGGGTTGCTTCGTTTCCCTGCGATCAACGTCAACGACTCGGTTACCAAATCAAAGTTTGACAACAAATACGGCACCCGTCACAGCGTGATCGACGGCCTCAACCGCGGCACTGATGTGATGATCGGCGGCAAGGTGTGCCTCGTTGCTGGATTTGGAGACGTGGGTAAAGGCACGGCCGAGGCCCTACGAGGGCAAGGGGCACGAGTGATCGTGGCTGAAGTCGACCCGATCACTGCATTGCAGGCAGCGATGGAAGGCTACGAAGTAAACACCGTCGACAATGTGATCTCAATCGCCGATATCTTCATCACGTGCACGGGTAACAAAGACATCCTGAGCGCCGAGATGATGGCTCGCATGAAACACGGGGCCATTGTGGGCAATATCGGGCACTTCGATAATGAGATCGATATGGCTGGCCTTCTGCGCCAGAGCGACATCCAACGAATCACGGTGAAGCCACAAGTGGACGAGTTCCGCTTTCCTGATGGGCACTCGATCATCGTGCTGAGCGAAGGCCGGTTGATGAACCTGGGCAACGCTACCGGTCACCCGAGTTTTGTGATGTCGGCAAGTTTCACCAACCAGGTGTTGGCTCAAATCGAGTTGCATCGAAATGCGGAAGCCTACGGGCTTGATGTTGTGACCCTGCCCAAGATTCTGGACGAGAAGGTGGCGCGTCTCCACCTCGATGCGCTTGGTGTGAAGTTGACGAAGCTCAGCGACGAACAAGCGGCCTACATCGGGGTATCACCGGATGGTCCCTTCAAACCCGACCATTACCGGTATTAGCTGGTTCGGTTGGCTCGGTGGTCTCTGACCGCCCAAAACAGATCTCGCCGAAAGGAATCATCCTGCGGTGTTTTTCTCACGAACGTGCGCAATCTGCGGGGGAGCGGCTCCCGTGGTTTGCGACCGCTGCCTCGTCGACGTGGGCCATCTGGTTGAGCCAACAATCAGGGGAGTGACCACTCGGATTGATGGTCGGAGACTCGAGGCCCGAGTGGCGGCTGCATTCTCCTACCAGGATCCCGTGGTGGCCCTGGTTTTGGCGGCTAAGAACGGTGGTCGTTTCGACCTTCTCGCCCAACTGGCGCGATGGCTTCCGGTATTTGTCGATACCGATTATGACACGGTGAGCTGGGTGCCAGCGAGTAGGGAGGGGCGGAGGCGCCGTGGTTATGATCAGGGGCGGGAGATGGCCCGGATATTGGCGAAACGGCTGGAAGTACCCCTTCGGTCGACCTTGGTCCGCCATGGACACCGGCGACAGCGCGGGCAATCGCGCCAAGACCGGCTCCAGGGGCCAGTGTTCGTGGCCCGGAGCTCGCACGCCAAGCGGGTGTTACTGGTCGACGACGTGTTCACCACCGGAGGCACAATTGCCGCCGCGGCGCGAGCGCTGATGGCGCATGGGTCGATAACCGTGGATGCCACGGTCGTAGCTGCAGCAAGCCACGAAAACGGCTAGTGTGGATAGACATCCAAGATAGGAGGCCCTTAATGGAAGTAACCGTCAGTGGTCGACATACCGTCATCTCCGAGGCTTTGCGTCAGCAAGCGGTGGAGAAGATAGGACGCCTTGACAGATACCTGGGGGGAATGGAAAAGGCCGAGGTGCACTTCTGGGAGGAGAAGCTGAGTAGCGGGCCCACAGAATACTGTGAAGTAACGCTGGTGGGCCATGGCCACCATGTGCGCACGAAGGTTTCGGCCCGTGACGGATTTACGGCTGTGGATCTGGCGGTCGACAAACTTGAGCGACAGCTACGCAAGCTGAAGACCAAGGTGGAGCGCCGCCGCAAAGCTCGCGTGCGGCCTGAGATTGCCCCGGATCTGGTGCCCGAAACGCTGCTTCCAGAGGGAGAAGAATCCAACCTGGTCTACAACATCGTGAAGACCAAAAAGTTTGATCTCACGATGATGGAACCTCAAGAGGCCGCGCTTCACATGGACCTTCTGAACCACGACTTTTACGTATTCTCCAACGCCGAAACCAAGGGCGCCGCCGTCGTCTATCGTCGGTCCGATGGTGACATCGGCTTGATCGATGTTGGCTAGCGGCCACCCCTGAGCAATAACGCGATACGTGAGCCTGTCGGGTGGTAGGAACTCGACAGGCTCACGCCAAGCCCAGTGCTCTTAGCGGGAGGGCGAAACTTCCCGCCAAGGATCTGGAGGCTGACACTTTCGCCAGTGGTGCCGATGGGGTTATCCCGCATCGACACAATTAGGCCGCTGGCACTAATAGACTGGTTACCCGATGAAACTTTTGGACAAGATCCTTCGAGCCGGCGAGGGCCGCAGGCTGAAAGCCGCCCAAGCCCTAGTTGAGCCAATCAACAGCCTTGGCTCCGAAATTGAGAAGCTCAGCGACGCCGAACTCCAAGCCAAGACCGGTGAATTTCGCCAACGGGTGGCTAACGGCGAATCACTTGACGACATTCTGATCGAGGCCTTTGCGGTCACTCGTGAGGCGGCGTGGCGAGTGATCGGCCAACGCCACTACGACGTCCAGTTGGTGGGTGGGATAGCCATGCACTGGGGCTCGGTCGCGGAGATGAAAACCGGTGAAGGAAAGACTCTCGTCTCCACCCTGCCCGCGTATCTCAACGCTATTAGTGGCAAGGGCGTTCACCTCGTAACAGTCAACGACTACCTCGCTTCTCGTGACGCCGAATGGATGGGGATGGTTCACCGCTGGCTCGGTCTGACGGTGGGGCTGGTGGTGCCGGGATCGCATAACCCAGAACACAAACGTGCCCAATACGCCGCCGACATCACCTACGGCACCAATAACGAATTCGGGTTTGACTATCTACGTGACAACATGGCCCGCAACCTTGAGGCCATGACCCAGCGGGGGCACAACTTTGCCATCGTCGATGAGATCGATTCGATTCTGATCGACGAAGCGCGCACCCCTCTCATTATTAGTGGAAAGGTCAAAGGCGCCGCCGACCTCTACTATCGGTTCTCCGATGTGGTACGTGACCTGCGTCGCGACGAGCACTACGAAGTAGATGAAGAAAAGCGCGTGGTCGCGATCACCGACGACGGGATTTCTCGGGTCGAAGAAATCCTCGAAGTGGAAAACCTCTACGACGGAGTGCAAGCCGACCTGGTTCACCAGCTCGGGGTGGCCCTTCGAGCCAAAGAACTCTTTCACCGCGACAAGGACTACCTGGTCGTCGACGGCGAAGTGAAGATCGTCGACGAGTTCACGGGTCGTGTGCTTGACGGTCGGCGCTGGTCGGATGGTCTTCACCAGGCAGTCGAAGCCAAAGAGGCGGTGAAAATCAAAGAAGAACAGCAGACGATGGCCACCGTCACCCTGCAGAACTACTTCCGTCTCTACAACAAGCTGGCGGGAATGACCGGCACGGCGCTAGCCGACGCCACGGAACTAGAAACCACCTATGGTCTTGAGGTAGTGCAGGTGCCTACCAACAAACCCATTCAGCGTGCAGACCAACCCGATTTTGTCTACAAAAGCGAAAATGGCAAGTTCGCGGCCGTTGTCGCCGACCTCGAAGAGCGGGTGGCCAACGGCCAACCGGTTTTGGTGGGCACGGCGTCGGTGGAAAAATCCGAGAAGCTGGCCAAACTTCTGGCCGACAGAGGCATCGAGCACGAAATCCTCAACGCCAAAGCCCATTTTCGTGAGGCCGACGTCGTTGCCCAAGCCGGAGCTCCTTCGGCGGTAACCGTAGCCACCAATATGGCTGGCCGTG